>Ga0179593_1635913_pt1 | contig 29075 bp, 48 predicted proteins | sample CZODoug2_1_08_16_FD_185931 | JGI IMG/M metagenome (GOLD analysis project Ga0179593, IMG submission 185931) | Vadose zone soil fungal communities from Angelo Coast Range Reserve, California, USA - CZODoug2_1_08_16fungal (PacBio error correction) | ecosystem: Environmental > Terrestrial > Soil >... | reverse complement strand
TGAAGGATGGGTCCCGTCTGCGGGGTGATTTTTCTTTTTCCCCACTTTTTTCTTTTCTGGCGCCTGGCTTGATGTCATTGATCCGACAACTGCATTTCCCCGACCCCAGCACTGCCCCTTTTTTGCCCTGAGCCCTCTTTCCCTTCCCCCCCCGGTTTTTGATTCTTCGTCCGACGATCATTCGTACGTTCTTTTTTACATTTTTTCCTTTTTTTCTTTTTGCATCCTTTTCCCCGGTCTCTCCCCCCATTTTTTTCTAGCGCCCCCCTTCCAGATCGAGGATTTGCTAGTTCCGAGGTTTTTTTCGTTACGCCCTTTTCTTCCCCCCATTTCCTTCTTTCAACCGGCAGATCCTTTTCCGAGACTCCTGAAATAACCTCTCCCCTCTGATCCCCCCTTCTTTTAGCGTTTCCTTCTTACCGCTTTCCGTTTTTTTCTTTCCCGCTCCTCAGCGGACGCATTCTCAACGTCAAAAATTTTTCTCCTCGATTCCCCCTTCCCGTACGATCCCCCTGTGCCCCTTCCCGTGCTTTTCAAGGTCCTGACCCGCTTCCAAATTTCCTATGGACCTTATCGAAAATACAACTTTTTTACCCTAGCTCCCTTTGTCCGCCGCCTTTTTTCCCTTTCTCTCCGTTTTGCTTTGCACTCTGACTTTTTTTGATTTCGCGCTTTTTGCTAGCCTTTTCTTTCAGAACTTATGGAATAACCTGCATTGCCAATCCCCCTTCCTTTTTTCACCCTTTTCCCCCTGTCCAATCCTCTTTACTTTTTTGTCCGACCTTTCCCTTGTTTCCAAAAGAAATCTCCGATGAGACTTCTCTGCACAATCAGTTTGCTCCTCCGGATTATTTTTTAAATCCTTTCATAGAAGATAGGGCGTCCCCCCCCCCCCCCACCCCCCCCCCCCCCCCCCCCCCCCCCCCCCCCCCCCCACCCCCCCCCCCTTAGATCCGCTTCTCCTTAAAACCCGTTTCCTAGCCTTTTTTGAGAGAATGAGCCCCCTTCACCCCCCCCACCCCATGTTTCCTCCCCCTTAACTGCTGCCGTGGCGCCCCCCTTTTCGCCTCCTTTTTAGAGACTGGTGTTTTTTTTCTTTTTCAATCTCCCTCCCCAACCTCCCTAATTTTCCCCGTAACTCACTGCTCCCCCCTTTCTCTGACGACCACCCCCCCTGCCTTTTCCTCTTCTTCTTTAGACTTCGACCTTCCAAGTCTTCGAACGATTTCCCTTCATTTTTCCTCGAGCCCTCTTCATCTTTTTTTTCTTTGACATCCCACAATCCCATGCAAACAAGCCCCTTTTCCCTTCCTTCCCCTGATCTTTTTTTTTTTTTTTAGCGTTGTGGCGATTTACATTCACCCGCAAGGTTCTAGTATTCTCCCGTCGTCCTTTCTTTCAATCTCGTCAGTTTCACTTTCGTCGCATACTCTCTTGAACCATCTTGCGTTATTTTTCTCCTCCCACTCTTTTTTTGGCCCCCCCCCCCCCCCCGCTCCATTGTCTCATCCAAAACGCGAAAGAACCCTCATCCCAATTTTCCCACACCCCAACCTTTTTTGTACTATACACTCGCTTTTACACCCGCCTGGTTTTCTAGCCCGATACCCTTTCATAGAGGCGCGTGCATCCACATTTTTCCCCCCCCGAACTTTTTTTTTCCTCTTCCTTTCGCTTTCCTACACATCTCACGACTGTGTTCCACAAATGCTTCCCTCCCCAAAAAAGAAATCGCGACTGACCCCCGCTTCGTTTTTCCCTTCTCACCCCTCTTCTTTGGATTCTTATTAACCTCTATCGCGACCCTTTCGACACAGGAGTTTTTTGACATACTGCTGCCCCACTCGCCCAATATTCTCTCTCTTTTCCCACTTCAAGGTATCTTTTTTCGCCCTTTTTTCCCCCCCCTTTGCCACAGGTAAGATCCGCCCACTGAAGTTCCTATTGCGCCCCCTGCACCTATACCCAAAACGGCTCCCCATATTCTTTTCTCTGCTCCCTTCTTCAAAGGTTCTTCTATCTATCTTTTTTTTAGTTGCTTTTTTTAGCATTTATATTACCATGAGTTCAGTCTCCTATCTTTGATGTTATCGAGTCCCGTTCCTGCTCTAGCCCTGCCAAATTGATGTCGTGAACTTCCTCTTTCAATTTTTTTGTGGTCCCTTGTTTTCCACTGGAGCTTTCTAGATTTGTAAACGTTTTTTATCCTTGGCTGCGTCCAGCTCTTTTTGCCGATTTTGTTAGTGCACTCCCCCTGAAGAGTCGCGTCCAGTAAGCTTTTGGCCAAATCTTTTTTTCACAATATTCTGTTCCGACGAGTTGTTTTATTTTTTTCCGTGCCACGTTTTTGGATCACCCCACGCCCCTTGACTTTAAAAATTTACTTCTGCGTCTTGAGTTTCTCCGGGTTTTTTGACCAAGACCTCGATTTTGGTTGCTCCCCAGTTACCTTTTGTATTTTCTGCCCCATGTGAAGTTTTTGGCACCTTGATCGTTCTTAGGTTCCCCCCTGGCCCTTTCATTCCCCCCCTTTTTATTCTTTTTCTCCCGCGGGGTGGAATTTTGAACCCCAGGTTCTATGAAGTAAATACTTTTCCCCTCCCCTGGATTTCTCTTTCCAGCTTCCCCGACACCCCCCCTAACCAGCATAACTCGGGGTATATCGGTACTACTTCATACCCCCTTTTTTGCCCTCCCCCCCTTTTTTTCCCGATTTTTTACCCCCTTAGTTTTTCCTTTAACTTTCCTTGACGAGAAGATGTCCGACTGGGAATTTCTTATTTATTTCCTCCTTCTCGCGTTTTTTCCAGTTTAAGGGCGGAATAATGTGACACTGAGTTCCCTTTTTTCTCTGGATCCTTCTTCCTCCCTGACCTCTTTCCTTTTTCGCGTCTTCCTTTTTTGTAAAGTTCTTTCTCACTTTGCTTTTTCCCGCCCCTGATAAGGTTTCACTTTCTTTGCAGAATCTGACATGCTCCCGCCAGCCCTTCCCTTTTAGAACTCACATAACACCTATTTCTGTTTGAGAAGGAGACCCATTCTCTTAACGTCACCTTGTGCATCTCCTCCCCTCCTGCCCATCCCCTTTTTTTGCAACTTGAACACCCCTGATGAAATAGGCCCTCTATAACAGTTTTTCGTTTCTCGTTTCCTTTTTTTTCCCTATTTCTTTTTTTCGAGTTCCCTCCACAATCCCTTTTTTTCAAGGTTACGTATGTTGACATCGGTCCCCTCCTCTGCGTTAAGCCGAAGACTTGATCCCCGGTCCCGCGCTCATTAAACATAATTTTTTTTCCTTTTTCATCCCCCCCATCGTTGATCGCCTTCGCGCTCGCTGTAGATAATCAGGCTCCCCCCTTCTTATGTTGTTTTCCCCCCCCCCTTTCTTCAGGATTTTACAGGCCCCCTTTTGAGGCCCGGGCTGAACCTTTTTGGGCGAAAATCAGAACTGTTGACTTTGCGTAAAGATCCCTTTTTTCCCTTAAGTTCCCCCCCGCTCCTCTTTTCCCCCCTCTCCTTTTTTTCTCTTCTGCGGGTCTCAGGTCTTTCGATTTGTCTGCTCACATCCCAAAAGCTTAACGGAAATGCGCTTTTCCTTCCCCGGCATGTCCTGCCCCCCCCCCCTCCTTTAAGCCTTTCCCTTCTTCCCGGCAAGCGTTCCTATCAAGCCATTTCACTACTAAAAACCCCACATCTAAACCAAATTGATCGAGTTTTTTCCTCCCGGTTTCCTTTCCCTTGTTTGCGGCCGCGTTTCTTCTCCTCACACTGTTTCCCCACCAGTAACCCATCCTGGTTTTCCCTATTCACCCTTTTTTCTTCCTCCTTCAGCTTCTACCAGGTCCTTACATTTCTTTCTCCTCTACTTTTTTTCGAGACCTCTTAATGTCATCCGCCTTAGTTTCCTTTTTCAACAGTCGGTGCTAGGCTTTAACCATTGATTCGGTTTCTTTTTCTGGAGGAACCCCAAACTGCAATTTTACCCCCGCCCTTTTCTCCGTATTCGCCCGAGCTTAGACGGCTCTTTTTTTATGCACGTTGACTTCTTTTTTTTTCGTGAATCTTTTCTCCCCCGTTAGATTTCTTTTTCTCCTCCCCAAATTTCATCATTTCCGCCTGAATTTTTCAAGCCCTTTCTGCCCTTCTTCCTATGAAATCGATCGACTCGGATATTTAGCGAGCACCCCCTCCTAATGGTTGTAACCCCCCCTGAGCACCTCTCATTGTGATTTTTGTTCTTTTCTGCCTTTTTTCCGTAAGATGTAGCAGCCCCCGTTTTTACGATTACCTTTTCCCCAACCTGGTCTCCGTCTTCCCACGGTCTCTTTAACTGTTGTCCTTGCACACTTTCTTTTCCCCCTTGCCACACCCCTCCTATTGAATATATCTTCCATTTTTAAAAACCTAACGCTCGTTAACGTTTTTCGAAGCGTTTTTCCCCCTTTTTGGCGACGGTTTAAATTTCTTTCCCCCTTGTCCCTCCTATTCTTTTTGCGACTCCCAAGCCAAAAGTTTCCCCCACTCCCGTCGACGCTCTTCCCTTTGGTGTCTCCCTTTTCTTAGTTTTCCTTCGCAGTTTTACACATTCTGATGCGCTCCCGTCAAAGATCAAAATAAAGCTTCAGCCACGTGTCTCATTTTCCACACCATCCCCCCACACAAACCCTAGGCTACGTTTCACCTGTTTCATTTTTTTTTTTCTTTTTGCCGTAATAAAGAAAGAGAGGCTTTTCCAGACTTTGCTCTCCTTTGCCTGATAGTCGTTTTTTTTCCCCCATGTTCGCCTTTTTGATTTCCACTCTTGATTCCCCCAGTACCCCTGCCCCACTTCCCCTTACAGAAGAATTGAAGCGTGATCCTTTTTTCCTCTGCCTTACTTTGTTCCAGTCCCCCCTTCTTCCCCGTTTTCCTCCCCCCGGTTACTTGCTACGGTCTCGTTGCCCCCTCCACAAGAGAACCCACGCCACCCCTTTCTCCTTTTTTCCCTCCTTTTGACTTTTTTCTGTTTCTAAAACTCCCTTTCTTTCCGGGATCTTCGTTTTTTTAGACGCGTGTGAACTTCCCTTTGGAACGTTCTTTTACATTCCCATCTCCAGTTCCCCTCCGTTTTCTTTGAAGTTTCCCACCTCTTTTTTTTTTCAAAACTCTCCCTCCTTTCTGGGCAACGCGAGACAGCTTATCACACTCCTTAAACTTTCCTTGGGCACCCCCGCCGCCCACCAGTTTTTTTCACTTCGCCAGAGTCCACACATCAGCGCAATGTATTTCATTTTCACTCTTTCATAGGGTCTCCCCCCCTCTTAACAAACTCACGCCCTCAAACGATCTTTTTTTTTTCCACCGCAACCTGTCAGAGACCAGACGACTCCCCTGGTCCCTCTTCTTTGTCATCGCTCCCACCCCTTCCTCGAAAAAATTTTTTCCTCTCATAGAACTTTCCCCATAGCTGACCATACCCTCTTTCGGCCTGCCAATGAAAGAATCTGAGGACCCCATCCCCCAAGAACTTCCTTTTCCCGTTTTGACTTTCAACTTGTCGAGGCCCCCCCCCAGATTTCTCCTGCAAGTTGCATGGAGTACAAAAAAGGTACTAAATTTCCCCCCTGTTTCTTCATCTTGAGATTGATCCGATACTTTTTCTCCATACTGTGGAGCGTCCAACTTCTTTTTAGTCAGTGCTTCTTTTTTTTCCTCCCGGTCCCCCTGTCCCTCTACCTCGCCCTTCTCCTCTATCTCCCTCCAGTAACAACCTACCTCACCCTTACTCATCTCCGCCAAATTCTATCCTGGCCTCCACCCATCTCCCCTCACCCCACCCCCTGTCTCCTACCCCCCTTCACCCCCCTCTCACCTATATGAATCCCTCACCAACCCTCCTCCCTACCTCCCCCCTCCCCCCCATTCTGCTATGATTGACCTGCCACCGACCCCCTCTTTTCTCCTGAGTTTTGTTTTCCAGTGTCTAGGGCCTTTGCGGCGTATTTCTTTTTGCCGTTTTCCCTAGGCGCTGAACTCACGTAGATGTTACTTTTTTTTGTGAATTTCCCCTTTTGCACCTTCCTTCCTGCGAGAATTTATCTCCCTTCCTGGCTTTTTCGCGTTATGTGCTTTTTTCCTAGTTTTCTCTAGCATCCTTTTTTTTTTACCCCCTTAGTCGGAACAGCCCGGCGCTTTTTGCGGCGATATTGTGTTGGGTGCTTACTCTGCCCTCTCCGGAGACTTAAGTGTTTTCCCCCCCAGTTCGTGCTAGGACTTTTTCGTTGTTTATTTTGGCACCTTTTTTTTTGCCACAACGGGAGAGGTGTGTCCCCCTCCGTCTTGTTAACCCCTTTTCGCTTTCCCAGTCCTTTTCCCCGCAACTGTAATGCACAGGTTCGCCTACACTCAAGTTTCCTTTCTTCCTTCCTCTCCCTGTTCCTTCTCTTTTCTTTCAACATTATTCACGTCTCTGTGGGTATAATTCCGAAATACTCCCGGTAACTTCAAATTCAATCTTCTTGGGTCGTTTTTTTTTTTAAGTCCTTTTTTTCATAGGTTTTCCGATGCCTTTAAGTCTCTAATAGTGCGTGTCGATAACTTTTTTTTCCCCCTCCTTGTTTTTTCCTGCTTTCTTTTTTACAGTCATATGTTTTTTATGATTACTGATTGCCCCCTCTGAGGAGGTTTTTGCGAAGTTCTTTTATCCGAACGCTTTTCTTATACCTTCCGAGTTTGGGGCGACTTGTCTTCAGAGGAACAGTTATCGCACGTTTTTTTTTGAGCGTCCCTTTCTTAGCTTCTCCTAAATACATTCTTCCCACACTGAGTGTCGCCTTAATCTCTCCTGCGCTTTGAACTCCTTTTTAGAGTACCCTGTATCTCCCTCTCTCTCTCATCCAGCCCCCTACTTTCCCCCCCCGAACCACCCGCGACACTCCCCCATCGTTCTCAGAATCTTTGCACGCTTGCCCTTTTTTCCTTCTCTTTCCCTGCTTTTCTGCCCCATCGATCACTTTTCTTTGAGATTCCTTGCCCCGTTGCACCACCTTTTTCGCCGCCGTTTTCAGAAGCGTATAATTTGCGTGTGGGTTTCCTTCCTTTTCCTCTCTTCCAACTTTCGGCTTAGTCTTTTTTCTTCGATTTTTTTGCACCTACGATTGCCCTTTTTTCCTTTCAAACCGTGACTCACCCCATTTCAAGAATACTCCTTTCCTTTCCTGCCCCCTGTTTTTGCAATTTTTTGTACCTTTTTCCTCTGACTCCCTCCCTCCCGGACGTCCTGTTGACTCTGTAGCAACAAGGTGCATAACGATGTCTGCCCTCCCTTTTTCAGCGTTTTTTTCTTTTTTCATACGCTTTTTTTTTCCTCCCTTTTCTTCTCCATCTGTTCCTTAAAAGGCCTTTCCCTTTTTTGGCTGGGAAACCATCCCTCGAGTTACCTTCCCATCCTCCTCTTTTCTTTTTCTGTAGACCTTCTTACCCTCGAGATTTTTTTTATTTTGCACCACCACCTTCAGATGTCAAGCTTTCAGACGTCGCGTCAACCCTCCTCCCCCCTACCTGGCGACTTTCCACCAACTTTTTTTTTTATTTTTCCTCTGACTTCCCCAACCCTCCTCACCCCCCCTCAAGAATAATAGAAGAACGTTCCCCTGAATTTCTCCCCTCCTCCTCCAGTTTTTACCTCAAATAGCCCTCCTCCTTTCATATGCTCACCCTGAAAATTGAGTGTCTTACTGAGGGTCTTTATCAGCGTGAGGCACGAAGTGCCCACTCTTCCATAATCCTTCTCCCCTCCCCCCTTGTTCCCCCCAGTCCGGCAGAACCGTCGCTCTTTTGTTTGAGTTGGTTTAGAAATTTGCTTTCTTTTTCTTTGCTGCCTTTCTCTCCCCAGTTTTCTCTTTTTTTCCTATGTCAAATCCCTTTTCCGAAACGGCGCTTGTCTCTCATTTTTTTTCTTTCATCAACATCATATGAACGGAGCTAGGATCGCCCTTCTTTTATTTCATACTCTTCTCAGCCTTCCCTTTTCTAGGCTCGACCTTTTTTTTTGGCTTACCTTCCCTAGTTGTTTTCCGCAGCCTTTCAGTAAGCCCCCCCTTCGTTCATGTGACCCTCTTCCTCCCCTCGTAGCTCCGTCGTTAACATTCTTTTCCCGTGCCCCTTTGTGCCTAGCGTCCGAGAACAGTCCCATTAACCCTTTACCTCCTTTTTTCAATTCCCCCCTTCTCCCCTTCTTTCACGCCCCCCCCGGTCCGCTTTTTCGGGCTTTTCCTTCCCTCCAATAGATGTTCCTACCCCTTGATTTGCCGAATTTTCGTTCCCAGCTCTAACAAGTTTCCCCCTTCGAAGTCCGCCTTGTATCAAAGGTTCACCTTTCTTTTCAAATCCCTCTGACTCTTTTCCCATTCGCCGCAGCTTCTCCGAGTTCCCCGGTAACCCAAAGTAAGCTGGCATAGTCCATTCAGACTTTCGTTCAACCCATTAGTCTTCCCACGGTCCCTTCTTGTCCTTTTCTTTCTTTTTTCCTACCCCCGTCCTCGTCAGACCCGTTCCCCTTTCGTCTTTTTCGGTCGGCAGAGATTTTTTTACCAGTTAAGTTTTTTCCCTTTCAATCCGCCTTTTCTCGTACTCCCCCCTCCCTGTAGCTTCCCCCGTAAGCTCCCCTCCATTCATTTCGCGCGCAATTTTTTTTGTTGCACCGAACTGAGAAAGTAAGAGCGCCCTTGTTTACCTTCCTTGCGTCTTCCCTGTGCCCTGATTTTCCCTTTCCTCATGCGTCCCCTTCAGACCCCCTTTTCTCCACCTGCATTTGATCTGATCTTTTTCACTTTGAGAGCACTTACCCTTTGGATTATGCTGTTATAGCCCGTTTTTCTCTTCCCTCCCTTCCGTTAAACTTTATTTTTTCTCTACAACCGTTCCTCTGTCCCCTCGACGAACAGCTAGGAAAGATCTTTACCCCCCTCTTTCTGTTGTTTTTTTCCCTCCAAAATGTTTTTTTTTCTCCCTTGCACCCCCCCCTTAGACCCCCCCCAAGTGACGCCCCGAACTGTTGCCCCCGCCCCATCGATAATAGACTTTTTTACAAAACAGATCTGAGCTCTCTTTCCAAAAACCCCCTCTTTCCCCGCTCTCCTTGCCTGCTCCTGTGTCCCCCTTAGTACCTGAGGTCAGTCCTTTCTTTGAAACAACCCCCAGAGACACAACGTTTTCTTCTCCAGCGGTCTTCCCTCTAACCTCCTCCTTCCAACTTGCATCTCCTTTTATCCCCTCCCTATAGCTTTCCAGCGAAACCTTGAAATAGGCGCCTTGTAGCATATTCCTTTTTCCTTTCCCCAATCCTTTCCTTTCCCCCAACCTCTTTATGTCACATAAGCCGAGTTCCCCCCCCCCCCCCCCCCCCCCCCCCCCCCCCCCCCCCCCCAACCCCCCCCCCCCCCCCCCCCCCACCCCCCCCCCCCCCCCCCCCCCCCCCCCCCCCCACCCTCCCCCCCCCCCCCCCACCCCCCCCCCCCCCCCCCCCCCCCCCCCCCCCCCCCCCCCCCCCCCCCCCCCCCCCCCCCTCTACCGAAGGAAGCCAGAAGCTTCGCAATGACGTCCCCCCCTTTTTCAGGCATCCCCCCCCCGTCTCCACCTCTTTCGCCTTTTTTTTCTTTTGTAACACCCCCGTGCCAAAAGCTCCTGATATATTCCCTCCTCCATGTCGTGTTGTTAGCTTTTGGTATTCTCTTCTGCTTTCCTTTTTGTTCCTCCTCCTGTGTGCCCATTCGCTAAGAATTTGATGTTTTCTCTGGATGGCGTTTTGAGTCCCAGCGCGCGACTGGAATAGCATTTCTCTTTCCTTTTTTTATTTCCCAAACTTTCCCTTTTCTACGCTCCCTCTGCCCCTCTTTCGGATATCGTCTTTTTTTCTTCCCCTCCCCCCTGTTTCTTTCCCCGCTAGTAGGGGAGACGACTTGATACACTCTTTGTTGTCGTTTTTTTCGTTTTTCCCCCCTTCTTTGGACGCCTTCTAGCCTTTCTTGATCACGATTTCGTTGCCTGGCCTTTGTGCAGTCTCCTCCTGTTTGACACCTTCCTTCTCTCTTTTCCTTTAGCCCCCCCCCGTCTTTTTTTTTCCTTTTTTTGCGTACTTCTTTTTTGAAACAAGAGTTATCTCTCTTGGGTTTTATTTTCGTTTCTTTCTTCTTTTTCTCGTCTTTCTCACGGCCTTTTGGTTTCCTAGGCAACCCTTGCCCGCGAGATAATGTTGTTCAATTTTCCCCCCTTTCTTTCTCCCCCCATTTGTGCTTTCCCTCCCCCCCCTTTTCTTCCGGGAGTCCCCCTCAATGGATCTGTTCACCCTTTTTTCCCTCCTTTAATTCAAGACTATAGCAGCCCCCCCCCCCTTTTCTTTCCATGGTTGGGTCATCCTTCTCACCTTTCATTTTCCCGTTGTCTTTTCAGTTTTTTTCCGTTTTTTTTTTTCATCGTAAGAGCATATTTCAGGAGAGTTTCCCTTTTTTGGATTTTCCCCCCTTTTTCATTGACATTTTAGCATCCCCCCGGTCCCCGTTTTACCGTTCTCAGTTCAGCTTCCCCTGTAAGTATTGCCTCTGCTTTCCTCCTGAGGTTGGCCTTTCTTTTCCATTCCTCTGTTTGTATTCTCCCTTTCCAATCAATTGACTTTTCCGAGTTGAGGGGCGAGCGCTCCCTACCCTCTTCCTCTTTCCTTTTCTTCGCCAATTTCTCATTCCCTGACAGCCCCTCCTTCTAATCTCTTTCAGCGTTACCCACTACGGAAATCTCTGAGACGTGTTTGATATTCTTTTTTTTTTTCCTTTCCCTTTCCTCTTTTCCCCACTCCCCTTCTTCCTTTCCGAACTCCTTTTTTTTATTCCCCTTTTCCGTTTCCCTTCTATTCAAAGTTAGTCTTCGGAAATTCTCCACGGTTTGTCCCCTTCCTTTTTTGCCCCGCTCTGCCCCCACTTCCTCCCTGTGTACTGTCCTTTTTTCTAATAGCCCGTTCTTGACCTTGACATTTAAGGTATCCTCGAAGTGGATAGACGTTACATAGCAGTTTTCTTCCTTTCCAATCTTTCGCCTACGTATCCACCTTTTTTTGCAGTTTTGAGCCTTCCGCCCATCCTTGTTCTTTGTTGAGTAAATTTCATGAAGCTTCGATATTTAATGCCTCCTTTTTTCTGAATTTTCTTTCCGCCATTCCCCCTCTTTTGGCTTTCCAGGTCCCTTTTGCAGCTTTAGCATAGCCGACCTAAGACCTCGATTCTTCACAGTACTGCCCCTTCCCTTGCGACTTCCCCAGCGTTCCTCTTTCTTTCCCAATCGCTCCCTTCACTCTGTGAATTTTTTTTCCATGATAACTTCAAGATTGTCGGGTTCAAAAGGCTCCCTTTCATTCTCTTCAAAACCCCTTTTTTTTTGATGTCCTCTTTCATCGCAACCCTTTTTCTTACCCCCGATTTCTTTTAAGCCACTCCCGCACCCCCAAGCGTTGATAACCCTTCTTTCAGCCAGAACCCTTCTCTCCGGGCTCCTCTTTCTCCACCCCCCTTTCTGTGTTTTTCTTTGATTCCCGAGGATAAGTTCTCCCTCCTCCCGTGTTTCGTTTCCCCGAGCAGCCTGGTTTCCCGCTCCCCCCTGCCTTTCCCTTTTTTTTTTTCTCTCTGTTCCCCATTTCCCCTCGTTCTCTCCTTTTTTCTTTGTTGAAGCGTCTTCTGACATCTCTTCTGTTTCTTATGTTTTTCTGGACCTCCCCCCTGAGGCACCGCATACTGGAGGGTCCCCAGGTGTACTGTTTGATCTTGCCCCCCCTCGGCTCCATTCCGCTCCCGCAAGAGTTCGTTCGAAGAGGGCAACGGGGCGACGAAGCGTTTTTCTTCTTAGCTTAGAGGGTTTCCTGGGGTGGAAACGTACTATTTTCTTTTTTCTCTTCGTATCCGTTTTCGCCCTGAGCTTTCTCTCCCATCCCTTCCATTTCCCCTTTTTTCTTTCTATTGACCGAGGCGAGGTTTTTTTCTCTATTTGCTTGGTCAGAACATTTTGAACTTTTAATGATCTCTTTTTTGCAATGCCTGATCTTAGTAGACTCTCTCCCTTCTTCCCTTATTTTCTTGCGCACTATTTCTACTTTCACCACAGCTGGACCCAGTGTGGAGACTTCGCTTTCAACTGCTCCTCCTTCCCGGCGCTCCCTTTCTTTCCCCTTTTTTCTCTCCCTTGCTCCAAACTCAATTTGTTCCTTTTGAAGTCCCCCTACATATAGCATTAGGCTTTTCTTCCTGAACGCTTTTTTCAACTTTCTACACCTCTTTTTTTCTCCCTGTGTCTTACTCTCGTCCACTATGCATTGCACGATTTGAGAAGGGATCGCCTGCCTTTTTTCGCCCCCCCCCCTCTTCTCACCCTTTCTTCCCTTTATGTCCTTTCCCGCCCCCAACGTTTTTTCAATCTGCAGCCGCCTCTTGTCCGGGTCCCCATTTCGGGTTCAAATGCAAAGACCCCCTCTCGTGTCTTTTGACGCCTCCCCTTGCGTTTTTTTCTCTTTCCCCCTCAAGACTTTCCAGCCAGGGTTTTCTTTTCACCCCTTTTCAAACTCGATTTCCCTTAGTTCTCCTTCCCCTTAATCCCTCCTTTTTTTGCTTTTCCTACCTTTTGCGAATCCCTCTGGTTCTCTATACTATTTTTATTTTTCGCCTCCCCCGCTTCCTCGCAACACGCTCGTATTAAGTCCCTCCTTCCCTTTCTTTCCCTCCCCCCCAATATACTCGGGTCTCTTAATCTATGCTGCTGCCCATAAGACAGGACAAGTATACTTTCCTTTTTCCCCGGGATTCCCGCACTTGTTTATTAACTCCGCTTCGGTTAGATACTCCAGCACCCCCCCAATAGCTCCAATGACTTTTGTAGAAAGTTTTTCTTTTTCTTCTCCCCCCGGCCCCAGGTGCACTTCCCTTTGTGTCTTTCCCCCGATGTTTCCTTTCCCAAGACCTTCTTCCCCCCCCCCCCCCCCCCCCCCCCCCCCCCCCCCCCCCCCACCCCCCCCCCCCCCCCCCCCCCCTTCTTTTAAGAACTTTTTCCCTTCTCCGCAGACCTCTCTCCCCTCCGTCGTTTCCGCCGCACCTCTGATTGAACACAAGAAGGATAGCTCCCTCTCCGCCAAACTTTTTTTCCCCATTCCCCCCCCCTGGTTCCCTTCCCGCCTCACACTCTTACCCGCCATGAGTCCCTTCCCCCTCTACATTTTTCCCTGCACTTCTTGGACAGCTTTTTTTTTTTTCAACGGGGCCCTTGTGCTGCTGCTAAAATATTTTTACACTCGTCTCAAGTCCTTTTTCCTCTTTTACTAGCCTCCCACAATAATGCCTCCCCCTAGGGACTCTTCCTGCAGGTAATTTCCCCACCTCACAAAGAATGGCTCTATGTTTCTCTTTCCCCCTCTTTCCTTTTTTGCCTTCTCACCTTTCCTTCTATCGAACACTTCCCGAACTTCCTTCATTTTCCCTCCGCATTCCGCAGTCTTTGCCCCATTTGAAAGCAATCCGGCTGGTCCACAGTTCTCCCCCTCCGCTCCCATTTTTTGCCTCTTTCTCTCACCACTTGGACGCACAAACCAAAAAGGCCTTTTAAAACATGCTCCCCCCCACCCCCGTTAGGGGAATCCCGACGAAGATTTCTTCTTCCTCTCCCCCTCCCTTCCTTTTTTTTTCTTCGCCTTTTCATTCCCTCCTTTATCCCTGATCTTTTCCCCTTCTACGCGACCTTAGCGTTTTTTTTTTGATGACGTGAGCCTCCGCGATTCGTCTTTCCTTTTTTGCCTTCCGTAGTCTTTTTTTAAACTTTCGACTGCCTTTAAGAGGGAGGGAGTGGTGGGCTCTCTCATCTTTTGTGCACCTTCTTCTCCCACGAACCCTGCTGTTTACCGCGAGGAAGTTTTTTTTTTTTTTGTTCGGGTTTTTTTGTTTTTTTTTGTGTTTTTTCTTGTTTTTTTTTTTCTTCTTCTTGGGTCCAAGAGGGCCTCAGTCAGCAGTTTTTTGAGAAGTTCTAGCATTCTGATGTTGGATCTTACGCCGTCTTTTGTCTATTTTTGTGAACTTTCCTCCATACTAAGCCTCCCATTACCCACTCAGTGCTACTCCTCTGGTATAGTGTTGGGCAACTAATTCTCTTCACATTCCCTTACTTTTTTCCCAGTTTTTCTCTTCGGATTTCCTGTTATCTGTCTTGCTCTCTCGGTGGACCTGTCTTAATTGGTCACTTCTTGACCCCCCCCTTTTTTTTCCCATCCTTTCTCCTCTCATTTTTTTCCCCTTTTTTACCCTTGATCCTTTTCCCAATTCGTGTCCTTCTGCAGTAACTTTTCTCCTTTCACTGTTTCCTTTTCATGTTCAAGAACGGTCTTAATCCTTCCTAAATGCGTGGGTTATACTCTTCCTCTAACATCCCCTCTCTTTTCTTTTTTTGAGGGTTCATGATCAAGAGAACTCTTCCGAAAGTCCTTTTGACTCCCTTTCGGTGAAGGTAGGACCGTCCTTCTGATTAAGGCTTTTTCTCAGTTCCCTCCCCTTTTTCGTCCTATTCTTTTTACGGCTCCGGCCCGCGGATTGCACCCCGCAACCCTTCCCTTTCTGACCTCGGTTCTTGATCCTCTTCAGTTTCTCTTCTTGTCTTGGGTATGTTTAGACTCCCCTCCTACTTCGAAGGTTTTAAAGGGTGTTTACACTACCTTTTTCCTCTCTTTCTGAGAGTGTTCCCCCAGGTCTTTCTTCCCCTTTTTTTCCCGATCTTTTTTCGGGTCGATCTTGTCGATCACCCCGAAAGGGAAACGGGTCGACCCCCCTTCTTTCCTTCTGAAATTCTGTTCCTCCACTCCTTTTGCTTTGTCCGCTGTTCTTACCTTCCCAAAATTGGCCGTCAAATTCTCGTGCACCTGTTTGGATCCCCACCAGCCTCCTTTTTTCCGTCCTCCTGTTCCTTGGTGTTTTCTTCCTTTCTCCCTATACTTTTTTCCCCCCTCTTTCTGTCCCCAAATTTTCTATAATTTACCCTGAGAGTTTACCATTTCGCTTTCCAGTCTTGACTCCCCTCCCCTCTCCGTTTTCTCACTTGCGCCCGGACCTTCCTCCCGTTGTCCTTTTTCCGGAAGCGCTCCCTCAAATGCAAGATGTTTCAACTCGTCCTACCCCTTTCAACGATCCTGTGAACTCTATTCTCAGTATCTCTTAACCCCCAACGAATTTTCCAAGATGATCCTTGACGTATCATTTACCCGGCAAATTTGGACCCCCTTCTCCCCTGATTCTTCCTTCCCCTCGATATTTTTCCCCTTCGCAGACCGTATGAGATTTGATAGAAACTACCCCGTCTCCCTAAAGTTCTCCCGCCCTGCAAAACCCGGAGCTTTCCTTTTTTGAGTTCCATTCTAGCTGCTGGGGAGCGGTGATGCTCGCAGCTTTGGCCCCTCCTCCCTTTTTCCCCCCCCTTCCCCCTGTTACCCTAGCACTCCTTCCCACTCTCCCCCCTATTACTCATTTCTCTTTTCCCCTAAGGTTTTTCATCGACATCGACCTAAGCAGAACTGTTGTTGTCCTCCAGTCTTTTCCCCCTCGTTTGGCAACCCCCCCCCCCTTTTTTTCCTGGGGAAATTGTCCGAGTTTTGAGGCAACCTCAGGCCTCCATTGCTCCCCGCCTCCTTGGTTCTTTTTTTCCCTACCTCTCGTTCCTCCCTAGACGCTTTTGGGTCTAGGTTAATTTCTTCTTTGGTATCAGTCGCTTTTCCTCTGAACCAGCCGTTCTTTCTTTCAATGTTCCACCCATTCCTTTATTTTTTTCCTCCTTCTGAGATGTTTCACAAGTTTGGCCCCTCTCAACGGAGTCCAGATCGCGATCTGTCCTTTTTGGGATCTTTCTGAGTCACCTCCCCTACCTTTTCGTAGCGACTTTTTCCAAGTTTTTCCCTCTTCCAAAACTCTTATCTTCACCGCGCCCTGCCGGAGTGAACGGTTTGAATTCCTCTCCTCACCCCCCCCTTTTTCCAGTACCCCTTTCCTCCCCATTCCTCCCGTTTTTTTCTCGGGCTGTTTGCATGTATCGCCCTTCTCGTCCAATGCACCCCTTTCCTCTTTCTCCCCTTCTCCCCCCCCAATCACTCTAGGTAACTTTTCGCGGTTTGCTTGGATCGGTGTTCCTCGAGCTTTCTTTGACTTAGAAGGGGGTCTAACACAGGCGCCTTTCCCTCCTTACCTCCCCCCCCCCCACTGTGCATTTCTAATACTATCTTGGTTCTTTTTTCCAAGGCCCCTTTTCCCCAACCTCTCCATCGGAAGAGTTCCCATATCGTGGCTTAGAGATGTCACCCCATCCCCCCATTTTCGTTCCCGTTTTCCCCCTCCCTGATCCCTATTAACCATCGGTCCTAAACCGATTTTTCCGTCGCCGCTGTGGCCTTCGCTCCTCTTTCTTACGTGAAAGAGTCCGTCGTTCGTACCAGCCCCCTTTTGTCTCTTCTTCTTTTTTTTTAGTTCCCGTCTCCCCCCCCCTTTCCCCACCTCTTATCATCGCCAAGATCAAATATATATGCTTTTTACTGAGACTCTTAGTTCCTTAACTCTCTCCACAGTTTTTTAGACCTTTAATACACACGGTCGGACATATCGTTCACTTTCTCCTTCCTTCTTAATTCTCCCCCCTCAGAAACCACCCCTTCCCCTTCCCGAGTTTTTCATATCCCCGACCTTTATTGAAGCCTGTCAATTGTTTTTCTTTAGACCGTTCCCCTTCAGTTTCGTCGTTTGAGGGGCCTGCCTGACCTTGCGGCCCTTTTTCTTTCCCTGACTCCCCTTGGTTTTTTTGGTGGGGTTGTTTGTGTGGTTGGGGTGGGTTTTTTGGTGTTTTTTTTTTTTTTTTTTTGGGTGTTGTTTGGGGTTTTTTTTTTTTTTTTTTTTTTGGTTTTTTTTTCTTGTGTTTCCCTGGGGTTGGGGGTTTGGGGTTGTTTTTGTGGGGTGTTTTTTTTTTTTTTTGGGTTTTGTTTTTTTTTTGTTTTTTCTGACCCCCTTTTTGGACCCACTCTCCCCCTTTTTTTGCCTTCTTCTTTTAGTACTTTTTTTTCGCCCCTCTAAGACCCGAAGAAGAATTAAATTTGACTCCCCCAGCCCTCTTCTTTTTCAAAGTCGGCTTTCTCGTATCCCAAGTCTTCTTGAATTTATGTGATAGCACTATACACTTCCCTATTTAGCCCCAGGGGCTCCCCCTTTTTTCACAACATTCCCCCCCCCCCCCGCATCTGAGTCTTCTTAAATTTCTTCCAAAACTCCTCTTGGACGTCTAATGACGCCTCCCAAGTGCCCCCTTCTTCTCGAACCCTTCAACTTTTCCCTCACTTCTTGCTCTCCTTGACATTTCTCAGATCGGCAGACCTGTGACCCGAAGAAGTTATGGGCACATCGTCTCCCCCTCCCTCGAATTTTTTCCCCCACCCGGCCTCTGTAACCCCCTCTGGCCCTTCCCCGACTTTTTGCTACTCCTTTTGTCGATCTAAGGCGTACCAACACTTTCTTCCTTTTTTTTGAAACGCAGTTATCTTCTCTTTTCTTTTCGATTTTGTTCCCCCCCCTTTTGTAAGCAATTATTTGGTTTATTTTTTTCGATCTTTTTTTTTTAGAACTTTAGTTTGACCTTCTCCGATGGGTCTTTTTTTGGCCTCCGATTGGTCCTTTCTCTCCCCTCAAATTTTCCTTTTTATTCTTTTTCTTGTCTCCGATTCAGACTTTTCGCTTCCCCTGAAATCCTCGTTTAATTTTTCGACTGAATAAAAAGACTTCTACGTTTCCATCTCCCCATGAGGCTTATGATTCCCTATTCGCCCCCTCCCTTTGGGAGTCCTTTATTTTTGAAAGGAGACCTTTCTTGGTTCCACAGTCTCTCTACTCTCGTGCTGTTCTCTATTCCAGCTTTTTCGTTTTCTCGGTTCATTGCTTTTTGAACTTGTTCAGCCGATGTTCAGTGGTCCCTCCTTTCTGTCCCCTTCCATTCATCGGGGTCTCTGGTGTCCCCCCCACACCATTTTTTCTCGATCAACTCCTAGTCTGCTTGGATAAACTCACCGTTATGAGGATCCCCTCCTTTGAATAATGGTTCTCCTCCTTTTCAAGCCGCCTCCTTCTTCCCTTTCCGAGCTCCCCACGGTACTTTTTGTATCTATTTCCCCCAAATGGCGTAGGGGGTTTCTTGGTGTCCATGATTCATTCAACTTTCTTATTTCCTTCAAAATTTTCTGCCTTTTTTTCCGGACCTTGTCGTAGCGTTAAGGTTCTATTTTCTGATTTCTCAGTCATTTTTTTGTCCTATGACTATGTTCTTCCCCTTTGTCTCCGTTCCTCTTCTGAGGCTTAGACTCCTTGACCCCCGACTTCACAAAAGAGGCTCCGTTTGCTTTTCACTCGCTCTCCAGTCAGTCCCCATTTCTTTTCCTCTTCCTGAAAGCCCCTCCAGGAGAATTTTCCCGTTTTCCGGTCTCCCCCAACTGGGGTGTTTTTTTGGCCCTATTTCTGCTTTTCGGTTATTTCTTTTCCCTGAGCTTCGATCCTTCCTCTTTTCTTCAATTTTACAAAGAACTGTTAACCTGTTCGCCACCCTGACCTTTATCTTCCCCGTTCTCCTCCCCCCTTCATTCGCCCCGGTTTGACTTCCTTTCTTGGTCCCTGTAGGCCTCAATCTTGTTTTTCCAAAATTCTATTGGCAATCCCTCTCCCCCCTCTCTCTGTGTCCTTATGCCCCCCTCCCCTTTTCCCCTTTCCCCTCTCTTTGTGGTGTTGGTCTAAGTGTTTACTTTTCGTTTATTTTTTCCCAACGATTCTTTCCCTGTTTTTTCCCTTTTTTTCTCTCGCTAATTGCCTCCTTCAAGAGACTTTGAGTCTTTTTGAAGGTCTTCCTTTTCTATTGTTGAGACATTTTCTTTGACCCATGTTTCGTGCGGCTTGCTTTACGCGTTTAGTCCCCCCCCCCCCCTCCATGCTCCTCGATACTTCTTTCCTTTTTTGTCTTTGTGAGGTCCTGGTGGACGCGGCTCTCTCCCTTGCCCCCCTCCCGCTTCGCCGTTCACGCCCCCGGTGTGGACTTTTTTTGCTTTTTTCGAACTTTGATGAAGAATCTTTAAATCCGATCTTTTTATTTTCGCCCGCCTCTCCTCTTTTGCCTTTATCGACCCGACGACCCCCCTCAGCTTCCACAACCCTTCCTTTTCAACAGCTTTTCTGAAGAGAGAAATAACTCTTGGCGTCTACTTAGGAGGTGGCCCTCCTCCATGTTCCCCCCCCTCTTCGAACTCCCCCAGAATTCAATCTGACTGTCAAATTTCCTTTCAGAATATATATCCTTTCCTCCTTCCTTTTTTTGCTCTCTCTTGTCCTTCATCTAGTTTTTTTTCCTTTCCCGGACCTTCTTTTCGCCATTTTGGGTCCCCTTTCCTTTTGTTTTGTGTCATTTGCTGAGTTTGGTCTCATGCACATAGCGCCGAACCCCCCCGATACTTTTTTTAATCCCAGTTCCTCCCCCCCCTTTCGTATTCCTTCTCAGTTCTTTCTTTTGTTCCTTTTACATCTTTTAGATTAATTAGCCTTGCTTCGAGGCGGGGTTTTCTCTCCTCCCAAGAAGAGGATTCCCTTTCAGTCCTTCTTAAACCCGCCTTTTGGCCCTTCCGGCCCCCTATCGAGGAATTGTTTTCGAGAGCACGCAGCAAATGCCATTTCTCCTTCATCTAACGAGCTCTTCTTTGGATTCCCCTCCCTTATTTCTGGCTTTTTACTCGAGTTCCTTTCCGGATTTTTCTTCTCCCCAATTTTCCATGTGACTCAGACCCCCGGAGTTTTCTCCCTTTTTCTCCTGTTTGGCGACCCTTAGGTCCTCCTCCCCCCTTTCGCCCCCACTTCGAGTCTATTCTGCAAATTTAAAACATGTCTTCCCCCCTATTTCTCCCTTAAACGTCCTTTCCTTCCCCCTTTCTCTGTTACCATCCTGCCTTTGCCTTTCCTTCATAGCCCCCTTTTGATTTTTCTTTTTCTCTTTCTTTTTTCTTTTGCCAACCTCCCTTCCTCCTTACCGAAGACGATGTCCCGCTGGGTGTCGGTTTCTCCTTTTCACCTTCTTTTTCCCCCCCCCCTTCCCCCAATCTTCCTCCACTCTGGCCCTCAGTCTTTCTTTCCGTGGTCCCCCTAACCCTTCCCCCCTATCCCAGAAATAGGTCCCGATCACATTAGTTCCTTCACCTTTCTCCCAACCTTGGAGCGACTGACTCTTCCATCCCCCCTCTTTGGCCTTCAACACCCTTGACTTTTTTCCCCCCAGTTTTTCGAAGTCTTGCTGGTCGCCGTTCAAGTCCTAACTCCACCGCCGCCCTTAACTCAGTCCTCCTTTTACCTTGCCCTCTGATTTTCTGAGAATCCCCTAAGCAGCAGATTTTTTCCCTGCCTGTACTTTCCTCTCGCCCTCTTCAAAAGGTTCATCTTTTCCATCCCTCTCTTCCTTACCCCCCACCCCTCCCCTGAACCCCAGCACCAATTTTCGTGCCCACCTTTTTGCTTCCTTTTTTCCTAGGATAACCACCGGTCTTCCCTTTATCCTCCTTGCTATTTCTTCACGCCCATTCCTAGTTTAGGGTGAGGTTTAGTGTTGGTACCACCGCGTGAACCCAGCCATCCCAGTGACGTTGTGGTGGTCCTCTCCCCAGAGGGTGATGATTGCTTCCGGTAGCTCAGTTGTCCCCCCAGTCCCCTATGTCCTCGAAGACTATTTGCACCCATTCTCGCGCTGCTTGTTTATGCACGCAAAAATGTCTGTGGACCCCCCCCTCGACCCACAGACCTACCCAAAAGCGCCCGACCTCCCTGAACTGGTATTCCAGCCGCTATCTCTCTTCTTTGAACCCACCTTGTATTTTGTGCCAAAGAAGGAACCCCAGGCCTGTGCGTTCCCTCGGATCCTCCTCCTTGTAGCCCCAGAGTTGCAAAACCTTCCCCACAAACCCTCCTTATCTTGGCAACCTCCCCCTTTGTCCTTCAAAAAGGGCCTGGCTCTCGGTTTTACCTTGCCAGTTTCTTTTCCAGCCATCTCTCCCCTCTTTCCCCGTAAACAGCGCCTTCTTTCCTCTCTTTTTGTGCTTTTTTCTGCTTTTTCCCCCCCAATCCCTCCTTTTGCCAAGGTAAGGAACCTGAGATCAAGCAGGGCCCCCCTGCCCCCGACCTTCCCCTTTCGCAGCGCGCTTTCAACCCCGAGTTTCGACCCCAAGATCTCAACTGGCTCTCCCGATCCCATTTCTCTATCATTTGTCCCAAGTGAATACCCGAATTTTTCTGTACCTCCTTGTGCTATTTTCCCCCTTTTCCTTCCAATGAGAGTGCCCAATTCCTTTCGCCGTTTTTTTCCTCTTTTGATACTTTTTTTCCATCCCCGAGAAGAGCCGTTAAAATTCGAGTTTTTTTCTACTCTGGTTTCACCCCCCCCCTCCCATTCCCCTTTCCAAAGGTTGGTTTGTTTCTCTTCTATCTTTTTCTTCCTTTCCTGAAGGCTCCCTTTTGGTTACTTGTTATCCTATGGGTTCGTTCTCCCCAGATCTTCTTTCCCCCCGGTCTCCTTCTTTCCCCGCTCTTAGTTTTCCCTCCTTCTGGTGCTTCTTCTTCGGTCTGGGATAGGGGGAATTTTGTTCTGCCCCTTGGCCGATTTTTATCCTCCTATGTCCTGTACGACACTTCCGTGCAATCTCTTTCTTTTTTTTTAACAGAATGAATTTGCTCTTTTGTGCAAACGCCTTTATATATCGGCTTTTCCGTTTTTCTCCTGTATGTTCTTTCCATGATTGAATGGAAGTAGTTCTTTTCAACCCCTTTTTTTTTGCCACAGTCGAGCTCTCACGACGACTTAGCTCCCCCTCCTCTACAGCTTGGCCCTAATGTCTTCCCCTTTTATGTTTTGAAAGCAATGGTTGATCCCCTCCCCGGTCCGAGTGAAGACCCCACCATTATGCATTTCTCCCGGCTCCGTCCCTCCTTTTTACTAGGAAATCTCTTTCCCCCCCTCTCCAGTCTTTTTTTTGTCTCTTACTGTTTAGGAAAGATTTGGAGCTCCTCCCTGATGAGTTTTTTCGACTTTTCTAGCTTTTTTCTTCCCTAGAGGCTCGGAAAGAGGCCACTTTTCCTACTTAGTGTCGCAGTCTTTCCCCCTCTCCCTCCTCTGACGGTGCTGCTGGTATGATTCGTTTCCAATCCTCTCAAAGAGGGACTTAGTTGGGGGCCTTTTTAGGCCACCTTCTCCCCAACGTTTGCTTTCCTAATTCCCCCCCCTTTCCCTCTTCAGTGTCTTCCCCCTTCCATGCTGGTGGTTTCCATCTTGAATTTCCTGTCCTTTATTTCTTAGATTTTTGGGAACTGATTTTCTTTCTCCCCCGGACCTGCCCCCTGGGCTCCCTCGGAGATTTAGTTTTTTTAACAGACCTTTGCCTTTTTCCCCCCCCTTTCCCCTATCCCGCATCCCTTTTGAATTCCCTTCCCCCCCTTACTTCGAGGTTCCCCCAATTAAGGGATTGCAGCACTTCTCTTTTTCCCTACACCTCCTTTCCTCTACGCGCCGCGGGCTTTTCCCCCACGTCCTCTTTTTTGGTTCCTCAGTGGTTTTTTTTAACTTTTTTTAGATCCTTCCACCTAGTTTCCCTTGTCTCCTTCCCCCATGAGTCTGCCTCCCTAGAGTCGTTCCCCCATTTTCACGACTTTTTATGGTAAGGGTACGGATCCTCCAGTTTTGTCTTTTTTCTTCCCCCCGTCCCTCCGTTCGGCTTTGCGGCGGTATTATCAAAACTGTTTTTTCCCGCGTCGGTTGATAACCTTCCCTTTTGTCTGTCTCATGTGGAGGAGGTGCTCCCTTTTCCCGTTTTTCGTCCCTCCCATCACCTTCCCCGATTCCTCTCCTTTAAGATTTCTCCCCCTTCCCCTTTTTAGCAGCTTTGCACCTTTTCCCTTTACGTCCTCTCTTCTGTAATTTGACCATAGCCTAAGACTGCTTCTTCCTTCCAAGACCCCTCCCATGCTTTTGAACCCCCCCTTCCCTGGTAGAAATTCCCCCCTTGGGAAATGTGACCCTTCCCCAACGCTCTTCTGTGCGGATTCCTAGATGTTAACCCTTCCCGACCAATTTTCCCCCCTCTTGGTTTTTGACCCCCTTCCAGCGTCTTCTTCTTTGGAACCGTTATATGTCCCCCTATTTTTTCCTCCTCCTTTTTTTTTCTGAGTACGATGGGCGTCCTTGACCTATGTCGTTTGCTATGCTTCTTTAAAGCTTTTTTTTTGTTTCCCAGGCGTTTGCTCTTTGGGTGAAACCTTTTGTCGTAGGTGTGAGCGGGCCCCCCCTATATACCCTCCAGAACCCACCTTTGTTCCTTCCGACTTTCGGGCTTCTTCCTTCGATCAGATTGTGGTAGAGTATTTTTTTACTCTTGACTTCATGGCTCTTCCTCAATTCTCTTGCCTTTTCGATCATCGAATCCCCCTCCCCCCCCCCCCTCTGCTGCGGATATCCCCCTACCCAAATTCATCCCCTCGATTCTTTTTAAGCCTCTTGATCTGTTCCCCCCCCTTCTCCCTTATGGTCTCACATCTCGGCTAGGGTTCGGGAGTTCAGGGGATAGAGCGATTTTAACTCTCCACCTGATCCCCGATTTTTCCATTTTCCTCCTTTTTTCGGATTGTTTTCCAGACGTCCCCCCCGCTGGAAGTTTTTCTTCCGTCCCTAAGTGAATCCGGATGACTGATGTCCCCTTTTTCCCCTTCCTCAAATAGCCTCCCTTGCGTACTTCCCCCACTGTCTAACTTCCCTTTTTCAATTATCGCCCCCGCCGAAATTGCCATCTGGACATCGATCCTTATTTTGGAACCCCATTTTCCCCATCTACCCCTTTAGGGAATCTTTTCCTTGCCCGGCATCCCTTTTTTTCTGGGAGAGGTCGGTGTCTCGCCACTCTCTTTTCTTCACTTTTTTTATAGAATTTCCTCCTGGCCACTCCCCCCTTTCCCCCCCCGACATATGGGAGAGTTTGGGGGTCCTTCCATTTCGGTTCCCCCCCAGCAAAAAAGTTACCTTCTTTCCCCATTCTTTTCTGGGTTTTCCGGGTTATTCTCCCCCAATACTTTCATTTACCATTCTTTTTTCATTCGTTCCATTTATAACTTTTTATTCCTTCCTTTAATTTCAGAGTCCTTCCCAGAAATGGTGGCTCTCTAACCTGGGCAAGGATCACTGTCGTCGGGGCCAGAACTGTTTTTTTTCTTCTGTTGTCAGGTTTTCTTAAGCCCAGACTTTTTCTCCACTTGTTTCACGAATTTAAGTACGTGATGCCGCCCTTCCCCCTAGTATATGTACCTCTTCTGGGCAGATAGCCTCTCGAGCCGCTTCTCCCCCTGGCTCTCCGCTTCCTTTTTTTCCCCTTCGGACCTACGTCTCGTCTCCCTGGCTCTCTTCCTCCACCTCCCACTTTAATTTGAGGACTTTTTCCTCCACCCCTCCCAAGGGGAGTTTCTCGTTAACGGGTCGTTTTCTTTTTTTTTTTTCAATCGGATTCTGCCCCCTCCCACATTCCTAAGAATATCCCCACTTCTTTCTACTCCTTCCCAAAAAATGATCGCCGTTGTTGCCCTCCACAACCCAGGTTGCCGAAGCCTCCCACCCTAAGATTCCCCCAGCCCTGCCTCTCCCCCGAACCTCGAGCCAAAGCCGATCCTTTCTTTTACCCAGTAGGGTCGTTGCTCCGTAGCTTTACCCACCTTCTCAAAGAGAAAGGTTTTTCCTTAAGCTCCCCCCCTTCGACGTCTTCTTTGAGTTTTTCGCCCAAGTTACAGGCCCACCAAGCCCTCCAACTTTTGCGTTCCTTAACCCCGCCGGCCGCGCTTCCCAATAACGGGCCCCCCCGCCTGGAGGTCCTTTAGGCGCCTTTCTTTCTTGGCACTTCCCTTCCCCCCTCTATTTAAAAAGCTCAATTTTGTGAGTGAAGCGCCTTTCCCCCTTTGCGTGTCCTTTAAATAATAGCTGTCCCCCGCCCCATTGGCAGTTCTTGCTTTTCCAGAAGTCCTTTCTTTTTCTTGCCAAGTCGCCCGGCATGACGTTCACTCGATCAGATTGCGATGCCTCCCCCAAAATCCTTCCAAAAAACGGCTACTTCTTTGGCCCCCTTGTCTCTTTTTTAAACAAACAGTTCAAAGGCACCTCTCTCTCTATCTTTTGTTGTTGTTGATCAGATAGGTTCAACTGCATTCCCCCTTTTTCCTTCCTAACGCCCCTTGAGATGCTACCCCCTCTGAATTTTTTTACAGTCTCTTAACTTCTGATTTCTTGTGAAGATGAAGAGATGGTATTTCCTAGTTCATTTGTTTTGCCTCTTTTTTTTTCCACAGTGGTCTGCCCCGGCAACGCAGGCTTTTTCTGTTTCTTCTTTTTCGCCCTCTTGATTTTCCCTCAATCCTTTGTCAATTGTTAGGCGAGGTCGCTTTCCTGCGTGCTGGCAATTTTTTCGCGTCTTCTGTTTTTTTTTTCCTTTATTTTTTCTCCTTCCTTTTTTTTCAGATCAGACGTCCGCGTTTTTTTGGATGGATATTTTTTTTTGCCAGGAGCCCGGGGCGGGAGGCCCCCCTATTTCCCAGTCCTCCCCCTGCCGTTGCGCTTCGCCTTCTTGGCGTTTATGGGTCGCTGTACGATTCTTGCCCCATATTTTTCAAATTTTTTATATCCTTTTTTTCTTGGGATCCCCCCTTTTCTTAGGACTTTCCCTTTTCTTTTTTGAATTAGTCTCTCCAAAATTTTTTCCCAAAGCCTGCCGCTCTCTTTCTTCTTTTTTTTTTTGTATCTTTTATTTTTCCAACTTTTTTTTCCCAATCCGTGAAAATTAGCGGCGACGACCTTTTACGGCCCTTGGAGGCGCTCCCCCACCCCCCATCCCCAACTTTCCCTCCCTCTTTCTTTTAGGTAAATCCCCCCGCCATTCCCCTTGGCGGTTTTTGAGTTTCCTTCTCGAGTCCCCCTTCTGACCGGTAACCGGTTGTTTTTCTTCTCCGTTTCCGTTCGATTACTTTTTTTCGTTAAGTTCTCTCTTCCCGTGAAGGGGGTCATAGACTTTGTGTTGACTGCGGCTTTCTCTTCCCCGGGACTGATTCTAGGTCTCGGCCCCTTTTTTTCGGCGACCCCCAATATCCTGGTAGCTTTGCCAAAGTAGCACGCTTGGCGCGAACTTACCCTTTTTTTTTTGCAAAATTCCCGGCGCCTTTTGGTGACTATGGATCACTGGCCCTTTGGCATTGACATTCTTTGTTACTTCCTTGAGAGCCGCCTTTTTCCCTTATGCCCCCCGATTTCCCTTTTTTTTTCTTGGAACAGGTAGAACCCTTACACTCGGCCAACTTTCCCTCGGACCCTTCGCACCTTTTCCACACTATGGCCCTCCCTTTTATTCCCACCCCCTTCTCCCCTCCCCCCAATCTGGCCTCCCTCCCGAAACCTCGCCGTGCCTTCTCCCCCCGCTCGACCCCTCCTTGCGCGTTTCCCACTCCTTTTTCAATTTTCGATAACCCCACCTGTTTTCTTCCATTGGCCTTACTACCCACGAGGAGTGTCCCCTCTCCGTGTTTCCCCTCCCCAACTTTCCGCCCTCAGAAGTGGTCGTGTGGGGAGTTCTGGTCCCTTTCTCGGGGAGTCATCTCGGTTGACGTCGGTTGATCTGCCTTTCCAACTGCAGTCAAAGCTCTTTTCCCCCGTGCCCCCCCTCTCTTCCCCCTCCCTTTTCAAAAAATTGGATAGGTGAGGTTTCTTTTAGTCCTAAATCAAGCGACGTTTCCCTTTTCTCCCAGAAATGGGTTTTTAAGAAAGATGGCTTGGAGTTCTTTACGACAGGCTGACTCTATTAAAAATCCTCTTTGATGCCTTTCCCCTTTTTAGTTGACACCCTTTTCTGCACAATAAACCTGAATTTGAAGATTGTACCCCCCCTTTCCCCAAGCTGATAGAAGTACTGCCTTTTTACGGCAACCTTCCGGTACCCTTTCTCTCCCAAAGTTCTTGATGTAGCCTCCCCCTCTGACTTCCACGGTGTCCCCCAAGTACCCATCTGGTCTTGTTTCCCCATCGTGCTGCATAGCAACGACTTTTTAATTTCCCCTCCTCCCCTCAGCCTTCTCCTTTTTTCCGTTTCAAGTTTTTATGAGTGATGTAGGGTTTCCTGTGGGAAACCATTTTTTTTTTGATAGTTTTCCCTTTGTAATGGTTTTCCTCGGTTCCCGAGAACTCTTTTTTAAGGGCCTTCTTTTCCCCCGGTGCCCTTGCTCTTTTTCTCGCTCGATAATTTTCTGTTGTACTCGCTTTTTTAGGGATTCTCATCGTTGGCTTGATCTAGGAGTGTGACTGGCCTTGCTGTCGTACTTCTCGCTGCGTCCCCTCCCAAATTTTGGTTTTTCCCCCCGTTACTAACTCCCTTCTGTGTTCTTCCGAGCGTTGCCCTTCCCAATCTGGAGGCTTACAATGGAGCGACCTTCATAGTATCAAGTGGTGTCCTCCCGTGTTTCCTCCGGCGCGAACTTTAGTCTTTAGACTCTTCTGACTCAGTTTTCCTAACGCCCTGGAGTTTTCTCCTTCCATAATTTTTTTGACTTTTTTCCCTCTTCCCGCATTCCTACTCGCGTGCAACCTCCCCGAGAAACTCCTTTTTTTTTTATCGAAAATACCTATCCCCCACCTTCGTAACTTCCTGTAGATCTTCAAGCTTTTTTGTCACACGATTTTCCCAATCTAGTCTTTGCTTTTTTTCTCCTTTTGATTTCGTCATTTTTCCCTCATTTCCCCACTTTTTCCCCCCTTCTTTCGAAGACGTCCTGGCTTTGAGACCAAGTTCATTAGGTTTCAACCCCTCCCCCTCCCTCGACGATTGGATCTCACTTCTCGCATTATGCGCTCTATTTAAGCCTACCCCTTACCTCCCATTAGGTCAAAGTTCCATTAGGCTTCCCCGTTCCAAATTAAAGTGTATTCTCTATGTATCTCCCCTTCCCGTTTGCTCCCGTTGCGGTGAACTATTCGTGGAGCCACTTCTCCCCCTACGGTCATTTCGATCCTTTCTTTTTTCTTTTTTCACCCCCTTTTTCTTATAAACCCAGTTGAAATAGTAGTCGAGTAGTGTCCTGTCTTACCCCAATTCCCCTCTGACCGTTCTCCTTATTCCTCGCTATCCGATGCAAGCGGTACGTCAGTCTCTTTTCTTCAAGTTTTTCCCCTTCCTGATTGCTCGTTCTATTACTCTCCAACGACCCCATAGCGTCCTTACAAATTTTGGAAAAACCCCCCCACCCCCACTTTTGATTCCCCCAGGGTTTCTTTCCAGCCTTCCTTTCGAGCTCTTCCACTGACAGTAGTAGCACCCCCCCCCCCCCCCCCCCCCCCCCCCCCCCCCCTTCTGACGTCAGGACATCTTTGTTTTCTTCCGTCCACGAGCCCCCCCCCCCATGACTCGGCAGGCTGTGTAACCCCGACAGAAAAAATGTTCTTTTCAGCCCTCCTATTCCAACCACTTTTTTTCCGGAGCACAGCCTCATATTTTTCCAACCGCCCTGTCTCTCGCTCTCAATCGCTTTTTCACCACCCGGGTTTGTCCATCATCGTAAGCGTCCACAGAGGACAGCCCGTTCCGGTACGACCGTCTTTTACACTCGTATATTTTTTCGACTACACCCCCCCAAAAGCAATCGCAACCTTTCGATCGACTTGGAATGCGAGTTTGCCCCTCAGCTGGTTCCCCCCTTGGACCTTCTTTTCTTTTCTTCCGCTCTTCTTTTTTTATCGTCCTATAGAGCAAAGTAAACAGCGAACCTTTTTCCCGTGAAGCGCAGACATACCTTTTCCTCACCAATAATCCTACTCTCGATGCGTTTCCCTTTAGAATCTTCCCCCCCCCCCAACTAAAATAGACCTGCCCACGAGCGGCGGCCACTTTACGTCCCACGAAAGATTGGCGAACCCACTCCTCTTTTTATCTTTTTTTCTTTGGTAGCCGCACCCCCACAGTTACCCATGCCTTACGG
>Ga0179593_1531612_pt1 | contig 29081 bp, 42 predicted proteins | sample CZODoug2_1_08_16_FD_185931 | JGI IMG/M metagenome (GOLD analysis project Ga0179593, IMG submission 185931) | Vadose zone soil fungal communities from Angelo Coast Range Reserve, California, USA - CZODoug2_1_08_16fungal (PacBio error correction) | ecosystem: Environmental > Terrestrial > Soil >... | reverse complement strand
TTTTTGTCCGTAGACCCCTAAAAGTTCTTTCCCCCACTCGCGTGTCAAGTGCCACCCCCCTTTGCTTTTTCCCCCCTAACTTCATGATGAGTTCGCTTCCCCCTTCCTCCGGAAATACCCCCCCCCTGGGTTTTTCCCTTTAACCCGGAAGCTGACTTCGTTTTCGCCGGGACTTGTTCTTTTTGAACAAGGCGTACATTCTTATGCTTAGTCAAGCCCCCCCCCTTTTCCCATTCTTAGGAGAAGAAGAGGTAGAGTTTTCTTCCCTGTTTGAGACCTCCCACTACGCTTTTCAGAAAGAGCTTTCTGTTTCCCCATTTTCGCTTCACTTTTTTCCAGGATCCCCTTCTCGTATGAGACTTTTTTTTTTTTTTCTTTCACTCCCCTTTTATCTTTTCACCATTTCCTGTTACAAGCCTTAATTCCCCAAACGTAAAGTTCCTGCTGTGGAGTTCCCCCCCCCCTAGTTTATGGTAATTTTAATTTAAAGCCAAATTTCCTTTAAGAGCCTTAAAAGGGGTCCGAATTCTTTATGAGCCTGGTTTCCATAGATTGTCCCCTTTTTTTGATACCGGATTTTTCTTGAACCCGTTCCTTTTTTTTTTTTTTTTTTTTTTGAAGCGCTTGTCCCCCTACTATGCGCCCGTCACGTGTTGAACGGCGCCTTTCCCTTTCAACCCCCTGAGCGTAACTTTGATGAAGTATTCTCCCACCGGCTCGATTTTGTTTTTTTATGCTTCGCCGCTCGTTTCCTCAAGCCGGTCACAAAGGAGACATTTTTGTGTTAAGTACCCTTTTTTTCTTCCCCCTCCCCTCCTTTTCTGTTTTTAAACTCGTTGGTGAGATCACCTCCCATCCCCTTTTCCTTTTGTGAAAATCACCCCCCCCCTTCTAGTTAACAACCCCCCGACAAGTACCCTTCTCCGCTTACCCCTACAGGGGACTCTAGCAAGCTCTTGTAAAGTTTTTCCCTTTTTAAGTGGGTTATCAATTCCCCCCCACCCCTCACTTCCCTCTGCCCCCCCTTGACCACCTGAGTTGTTGTATCTCCCCGCGGAGGCACTTCCTTTTTCAGCAGATAGTACTCCTGTCCACCTCTTTTCGATTACCTTATTACCCCGCGCAACACTCCATCTACACCATGGCTGCACTTCTTTCCTCGTTTTGTGTTTTTTTTTCACCGACGTTGTTTCTCAAAGGCTCTCTGCTAAGACTTTTTTTTTTTAGAGGGCATTTCACACACTCCGAATTTTCCGCCTTAAGATGTTGCGTTCCCCGCCCAGCGAGTTTCCCCCCCTTTTGTCAATCCTGCACAAAGAACTTTCGTAAGCCCTGCAACAACCCCCCCCACCCCTTGATAGAAGCTCTTTGCGAAAGAAGTCATTTTCCTGAACCCCCCTTCCTCAATCACTTTCCTCAACAAATAGTCGTTGAGGGGTGTTTTGGGGTTCTTTTTTTTTTGCAATCACTGCACGTCCCTGCGGCCTGCATCAGGACTCCTTTTTTTTCCCGGTTCTTCTTCTCAAGTCCTTCTATAGTTCACGGAGACCTTTCGTAGAAGTCCCCCTTTTTTGCCCTTTTTCGCGATGTCTCTGCGCGGAAGTCCCTGGTTATTCCCCCCGCAAACCTTGCGGGTCCTGAAAGGCTAACCCCCACCCCCCCCCTTTTCCTAGTGACAACCCACGGATGATGAATTCGCTTCAATATGGAAGACCCCAAGACTTCAATGACGTATTAAGGGTTAGCCGTAAGCCCCCATTCTCCTCATACAGCATGGACCTTTACCGTAGCTGAATAGGTGATTGCACCCCTGATCGTACTTAAAGACCCTCAACAAATACCTTTTTTTTTTTGAGCGGTCCTTCGGAGAGCAGAGGCATTAGAAAGAAGATGCTGATAGTTCTCCCTATTCAAACCGGCTGAGTCGTTTTCGACACAACTTATCAGCTCCTAACCTGGATGTCAGTCATGGGCTTGAAGCTTCTTGTTAAGATCTTCCTTGCAGACTTTCCCCTCTTTAACACATCCGAAAAAGCACCCTCAGTTTTCAACAGAAGGGAAAGGACAGGACCCCCCCCCCCCCCCACTGAGGGGGAAAGTTTTCTTGGAAAGGTTTCTAAAATGACAAGCCCCCCCGTTATCTCACCCCTAGCTGAAGCCAAGATGATACTACCGAATTGGCTCCCCCCCCTCAGCACCCCCCACAAAGATTTTTTCCCGTCGGCTGTTCCTCCGGATTTAGAGCTCCTTCTCGGCTTTTACCGGTTCATGTATACGAGCCCGATTGCGTTAGTAATCGTACTTTCTTTCTTAAGAGCAAAATTTTGTTTCTGCGCTCTTCTCACAATGAAATCCCCCCCCCCTATATGCAAGTACTTTTGGGCCCTGTCCTCGCCGTGGCGTCATACTCGACCTTTCTGGTGTTTTTCCTTCTGGAATCCAGCCAGAAGTCGAAGTTTTCACAGGCCGTTTTCCAGGGCCAATCTTTTGAGTTAAGGTGGCTTTCACTGTTAACATCGGGATTGACCTTTCCCCCCGTCTTAGCTTATGACGACTCCTAACCCGGTTTCGGCCCTGGCACGGACGGTTGTCCTACTTGACTCGAACCGTGCCTTACCACACCCTTTCACGGATCTGATTCCGCCCACGTAACAATTTCCTCGGTCGATAAGTCCCAGTTGTAAGTTTTCTACTCACACTGGTCCTTACTCCGTCCCCTTTTTTGGTCTGTTTTCCTTACGGTCTTTTTGTCGATCCTTTCCCCATCCTCCTTGAAGAGATTTTTTCCCCTTCTTTTTTTCCTGACCTTTTTCATTCCCCCCCTTGCATCGCTTTTTAGACTCGTCCTCTAAAGCCGATTATACCTTTCCCCTTTACCGCCGCGCTTTTGGCTCAACATTTTTCTCTAGTCACCCCCCTTTTTGCCAGTTTAAAGCCGTGTACCCATGTGCCCCGGGTGAAGCTTTTTCCTAATGATGGGTTTTCCTTCCCATTAACCACCACACGAGCCACTTCTTTTTTTTTTCAATCCGGACTTCTTATCCCATCAATTCTAGCCCTTTTTTTTTTTGCAACCCCTCCCTCTATCGGACCAAGGCTCCCTTCTAGAAACCCCCCAATTTTTCCCTTCTTACATGCTGTGACATGCCTATAAGCCCTCGCACGCATCAGATTTTTCCAGGAACTCTTCTAATTAATTTTCGCATTACATCAGTTTTCCCCCCCCCGTATACCCCCTGGTTTTTCCCTTGAAATCCCCGCTCACGGTGTCGTTTTGTCATCACTTTTTTCTCTCAGCGCCGGTGAGGTAGTATGGATCCCCCGGCATCTCAATTTTTTTTCTCCAATCTTCGAACTTCATCCCCCTGATAACATGATTCTTAGCCCCCCGAGCCAATTCCTTTTAAGGCTATGGAGCTCTCCTTGAGCCACCCCCTTAAATCCCACCTCCCTCACCTGCGATTTTTCCACCCCCCCATGTGAGTCTCCTCCCCTTACCCCAATCCGCTTTTTTTTTCTTCGCCACCCATAAACACCTCCAACAAGTTCTAGGCCTTGTTCTTTTCTACACCCCTTCCCCCTTTTTAGTTTTTTCTTCCCGGACATATTCTATACCCCCCGCCCATGATGAGCCCTGCCGACACCTCCAGGTCCCCTTTTTGGTCCCCATCTCTCTGAAAACTATCAATGTGTTATTATTCGCCCCTGGTGGCGTCATTCCCGCTTGCAAGCTACTTTGGCAAAAAAGACTCCCCCCCACAGCTTTTCCCCCCCTAGACAATCTCTCCCCCAAATGAGATTTTTCTTCCGCATTCTGTGGAGGTCTTTCCCTCTTCCTCTTCGCCCAGACCCCCTCCAGATATTTCCCTATTTACATCTTTTTCGATTTCTCTATTGGCGACAGGCATTTTTTTTTGCGACCCGTTCCTTCGGTCCCCTCTTTGCAACTTTATTTTAGCCTGAGTTTTTCCCTTTTTTTCCTTTTTTTTTGTACGGCCGTTTTTACACCTTTTTTTTTTCCAAAGAAGAACAAGAAACCAAACCCTTCCCACTTGAGCTTTGAATGCCTGCCCCCATGAAGAAACTTGTGAACAGACTCCTAACAAGGCCACTTTTCTCTCCTAAGGCGCCCCAAAAGTAGGTCTCCGCCTGTTTTTTTTTTTTTTTCTTTCGTTATCTCATTTCTCTGACAAAATTGTCTTCGACTATACAGCTTCCCCCATTCTTCCCTGCTTCTTCCCCCTTAGACTATACCCCCCGTTTTTTTTTTCTGACTCACTCTGTTTTTTTCCCTATAGGAAGCATGAAATCTCCCCAACGGCTCCTAAAGCGAAAGTTTTTTCTTCCAGTATGATGACGTTATTACCTTCTTTCACTTCCTTGATCCTGTTTTTTTTTTTTTTTTGACAGATTTTTTCCAGCACGCCCTCCCGAAGCACCCGTCCTTCTGATCATTTCCCTCACTTCCTTTTCTTTCCGCCTTTTTCCGCCATTTTCAGCCCCCCCCCCCTCTTTTTTTCTTCGGCGGCTCTGCGTGGACAAGGATCCCACCTGACCTTTCGATCCTAACGTTTGACATGTGAGCCCCCCTTTCTATGAGGAGGACATCTTGATCAAATCTCTTCTCAGTCCCGGATTGGCCAGATCGCAAGGTATCTTCTTTTTCAATGCACCCGACCAACGTTTTTATTGAGTTTTTCTTCCTCTTTAGTGCTAGGATTATTCTCGAGAAACGATAGTCCGTTTTTCATTAAGACTTTCTTTTTTCACAAGACTGACCTTGGCAGATTACGTTTTTCTTTTTTAGTAAGCATTCTCTTCCCCTACACGGAGACCCCCAATTTCGTCTGCCACCCACACACGCAGAGCTCTCTATAGGAATTTTCGAATTTTTCACTGGACATGCCTGTCCAGCTTATACCCCCCCTCCTCGAATTCTGCGCCAGTCCTAGCCCCCCCCCGAAGAATATACCTCTCAGAATCCAGTTATTTTTTCCCCTACCCCCCCCCAGAGTTATTACCTTTTTTCAGGGATTTCCTTCCACCCATATTGAACCAAGTTTGTCAAACGTACACACCCCAAAAGGAAGAGACCAGGCCCCCTAGAACTCGGGTGATTCCATAGTGGACTTTTCCCTTTACCCTTCCCGGCCTGACGTGTCCTTTTTGTTCTAGGAAATGTTTTACCAGAGACTTCAGCCGTCGAAATTTTTTGAAAAGTTTTTTCCCCCTTCCCGACTGCCTCTTGACCGCGGCAGAGAGACGGCTTTACAGACAAAAAGGGGGTGGTTTTTTTTATTCTGGTATGGTCTTCGCGTCTTTTTTCCCCCCCCCCCTTTTTCAGTGAGTCCACCCGCAGGTGACCTTGAGTTAAACCTTTTTTTTTTTATTCGCTATTTTTTTTTTTTGCACCCCTCACTCGGAGAAGTTTCCCCTCGGTCCTTTTTTCTACGGAACGCTGTTTCCTGCCCGTTTTTTTTTTCTGGCGAATTTTCTCTTAGTTTTTCTCGGGTCCCCCCCCCCTCTGACGTAATGATCCCTGAAGATCGAGGGAGCAAGTCCTTTACGTGAAGTCTCTTCCGAGCTTCCCCCCGCCTCTCAATTTTACTTTTCCTCCTCTAAGTCTGTGTGAGAGCGGGAGGTGCTCTGCACCCTTTCTTTCCTTTTCTTTTTTCTCGATTTTTTTGAGCGGAGCAACTTGACTCATTTCATGTGGCCTCCCCTTGTTCCGTAACTTTTTCTCTCGACTTGACCTTTCCATCTATTTTCTAACGATCTTCGTCCCCCTCTGCCGTCCATCGCCCTTGCGAAAAACGTTTCTCACCGAGACCCCGTGGTTTGCCAGCAAGAGCTTTTCCCCATCAAGATTTCCGAGCGACCTTTCCCCCTTCACGTCTTGACCAATCCCTGCCATGGTGCTCCTGACACCATAAGAGCCGTCATCCAAGAATATCCCCCCCCCCAACCAACGATCTTTTTTCCGAGTCAATACGTCCCTCTGGGAGGTTTGCGTTATTAGAAGTCTTGTGAGAAAAGCAGAGTCTCTTCGACACCCCACCCTTGCAGCCTTTGCACAAGCATTATGCGCGATTTGTCATTCCCCCCTGTTTCCCCCCCCTTCATATCGTAACCCTTTGACGCCCCGTTTAGTCATGAAAGAATTTCTTTCCCCACTGATTTTCAATGTTGTTTCCTCACGATTTTTCCTTGTATCTTTTCAGATTCTCTTGTTTCTGACTGGAGGCACACCCGTACAAGTGTTCCAAGGACCCCCTTTTATTTTCCAACCCGCAGATTAGCTGCCAGCCCGAACTATGGAGAGTTTAAGTCCCCCTCTTGTTACTTCATTGATTATTTGCCTCTTCCTGTGATGCGAACGTGGTCGCTGACGTCATCGCACTATCATTCCCTATTCCCCCCCCAGAGAAAAAGGTTCGCCTTTGAGGAAGTTGATGATTGTTTTGATGTCCCCGAGCCCCCCTTCTCCCCACCCTATTCTCTTCACGTGCCAGGAAGTGTTTTGCACCAACTTCTTCAAAGGACAGCTCTTCCGCATGAGGCACAGCCCGAGCCCTTTCCCCTCAGTCTTTTCTTCCTAACAAATTTGTTTTCAGGACTCATTTTGACGTTTGCCCGTCTCAAGTAAAATCAGACTTTTTTCCTTGATCAAAGAGCCCCCTCCTGAACTACCTTGAAGTCCCCCCCCACCCAGTACGAGCCCCCCCGGGGTCCTCAGTCGTTTTTTTTTTTTTTTTGACTGAGGTCGGGGTCCCCCCTTGCATTTTCTTCCAGCACCAGCCCCTTGGCGCATCGTTTTTTGAAGTGGCTGTTACCTGATCTCCCCTCCCTGCACTCCCTAAGTGCGCGCAGCGATTTTTTTCTCATATCACCCTTTCGGAAATGAGGGACGTTTTTTTTAGTTTCGATTCCTTTTTTTTTCGCTTCCACTTTTCCATGTTTTACCTTTTGAGCGATAATGGCTGATTGCTGATTTCATAATAGGGTGCCGCTGTTGCATTTGATAACACCCTGCTTTTCCTTCATCCCCGTCCCCAGCCCCCTTCCCCTTGCTTCCTCTTCTTTTTCGTTCATCTTCTTTTTCGGCGCATGAATTTTTTGCGTCTTCTTACCCTTTTTTCGGAATCTCGGGTCCCCCCCCCCCCCAGATAGCGGATCGATCTGACTTTTCTCTGGATGCCCCCTTTTTAATTGAGCTACTTACATATTCCAGTTCAATCCATCAGATGGAAAGCGTTTTCGTGTCCCCCCTTTTTCTCATGTCAATTGTCAGTCGCGTCTTGGACCCCTTCGATATACTTGTAATTGGGTTTTGCTCCCTAGACACTAATTTTTTTTTTTTTTTTTTTTTTTTTTTTTTTTCCCCCTGAGCATCTTTTTTTTCTGTCCCGCGTGCAGGCGAACGTAGTTTCCTTCCCGAGCGTAGTTTCCCCTTTTTCCCCCCCCAAAGCTTCTTATTGCTGCCCTCAACCGTTTTAGACTTTTTTTCGCGGTCTTTGCACCACTGACCTTTTTCGCATTCCCCTCCATGATGTTTTTGTGACGTCTGTCCCCCCTCCGATAACGTTGGTCTTTTTGTGATGGGCTGTAGTTGTCCACTCTGCCTTTCCTATTCTGCACCCGGTTTCCCCATTTTTCCCATTTTTTTTTCCTTGCGTCGTTCATCCCCAATGGAGTGTCACCGAACCGGCCCCCCTCCTCGTTTTGACCGTGTGCAAAGAAGTCGACTTATGGATTTTTGCGTGGATTCAAACCTCCCCCCCCCTTTTTTCATCTTTCTCGGAGATGCATCTCGTTCGCGCCCCAAAGATAAAGAGGTTTTTGCTAGGAACGTAGTCGTTTTTTTTTCTTTTTCATTGAACGAGACTCTCCTCGCACACTGTTTTTTTTATTAGTGTTGATCGCCCTTTCCCTCAAATAGATGAAAGTTCTCACGTCCTGATTAATTTGACGCTTTTGTCCCCAGAAACCCTGTTACCTGTTTTTTATGAGTCCCCCCGGTCATTCCTGATGTCGTGTTTTCCCCCCCCCCCATTTTTCCCCCCCCTGTGACCTGTTCAAGCATGACTAAACCGGGTTCCCCCAATGGAGAATTTCTCGGCAACAGAAGGAAGAAATTTGATTCCACCCCGAGCGTTACCCCCCAGCAGAAATTTCTCTCATATTAACATGTCCCTCTTTTCTACGGTGGGGCCTTCATTTTTCAACCCCCCTCCGCGGATCTTCGCTCCTCCCCCGATGGCGGATAGATCTCCTTGTGCTAAAAGCATCACTCTTTTTACTCTTAACTGCGAAGACTTTTCCTCTGGGCTTACATGATGCTCATAAGTTTACCCCCCTCCCCCTCACCCGCGTTTCCGCTCCTCAGAGAGGAGATTGTCTGACAAAGACAAAAATGTAGCAGCACACAGTGTGGTGTCTTTTTTTTTTTGGTGAAAATATTTATAGTCTCTTCCCACCTCTGAACCCAACGCGTCCTGCAGACCCCCGGATGCCATTCCTTTCAGTAAGAAACCGGTTCCCCCCTTAGTTTTTTTTCCCCCCCCCCGTGACACTTGCCCATAGTTTCCCAGCCCTTCTTTTGGGAAGAAAAATCGACCTTCCCGCCAATGAAAGCGTGTTCCTTTCCCCACCGAATTTTTTCGTGTAGTTTCTTTTTTGAAGTCCCCGACTAATGGTTTCCCCCCCTTTGTTCAAGGTTTCTTCTATACCGCGACCGACCCTGAATCTTTTCCGATGACTTTCGTCCCAAGTAATGTTCCGCTAACGTCAAGAGCTAGACCCTCAAGCCCTTCGGGCTCTTTTTTTTTCCACACAAACCCTTCTTTCCGGGTGTTTCGTCCCCCTTATAGAAGAAAGTCTTTCAAAATGAACACTTTTTAGCCTCTTCCCTGTAGCGGCTTTTGTATTTTTCTGTGAAGCCTTTCTGAATATCCCCCGTCCCCTAAAGAGCCCCCGCTTGTCATCAGGATGGAATTAAGTCCCTTCCCCCATTCTTGAGCAGCACTTTTTCCCCTTTTTGCATCGAACTTAATACTTGAATCACACTGATTTTGAGTCCTTTGATAGATGAAACACAAGAGTCCAGGTTTTCATTTTTCTGATGAATTTGTATAGACCTCCCCTCCCCACATCCTCTGTGTAGTGTTTCGAAGAGCTCTACATTGTTCCCTTTCCCGAGCCAATTTCGATGAGTTGAAAAGCTCCCCTACCCTGAAGAAAGTGCAGGCCTTTACTGTTCAGACACTGTTCCCCCCTTTCTTTCCCCTGCAAACATCTATTCCTTTTTTTTTTTTTTTTTTTTGAATTTCTTCTTTGCGACGTGGTCCCCTCTTCGTAAGTTTATGTAAGTCGTCGGGTCCTTGCTACTTTATTTTTTCAGCCGCTCCCAGCTCAGGGGGCTTCCTTTCTCCCCACCCCCAACCGACCCTGTGAGTTGAATATAGCAACCTTTTTTTCGTCCCCCCCCCCTGGGACCACACCCGCCCCCACCCTGCAAAGAGTTTATCCCAACGTTCTCTTCTGGTGTTATGAATGCAAAAGCACCCTCTCCCTCTTCGTTTGCGCCAACCTTTTTAAACCTCCCCTCTCTCATCGTCTTCCGCAGTGATCTCTGGACGGTGCGGAGTTCCGCCATAGAGCCCATGAGAACTCCCTTTCCCTCCCCTCGATTTCTCGCAATGCACAGGAAGCACTCGCTCGATCAGAACAACCTTACCGGTATAGGAAGCTTTTTCTGGTCTTGCTCTTCGTCCCGTTTACGGATCAGAGGTATTCTCTGCTTTTTCCTCCCCCCTAAGGGTCTTTCGCCTGACGCGTTGCCTTCCCCTTTTTCCCGTTTTTTTCCACGCCTCCCGCCCGCTTGCGAAGCTTACCCCCATGGGAAAGCACAGGGTCTTGATTGTCAGAACAGCTCCGTTGTTGACCCGTGCTCGTCGTGTGATCCACTCCGTTCTTTGTATCCGGATAGTATTCTCTTTCCCCCTCCTAATAAGTTTCTGAGCTTCCCCTTTGACCTTTTGTTGGTCTACTGTGGTGTATCGATCTTTTTCGTCCCCACGCCCCTATCTGAAGAGCGAATAACTCAGGCTGCATGTTTTTGCCTATCTTTTCCTAATATTTTCAGGCAGTAGCGCAAGAACGATATGTGTGCCCCCGGAACCCCCCCCCCTCTACCAAGTGAACCCACTCACCCACTTTTTAAACAGAGCACTGTTCCCCGTCGGCTTTCCTCCCTCGAACCATTTTCCTCCCACTAGATCTAAGTCCCAGAAGATTTTTTTCTATAAGGTTTTTTTTGTCCCCCACTACTCTTATCCAATATACCAGATACCCGACCCTTTTTCACAGTTCTCTATCGCACGTCTTTTCGACCTTTGAAGACTTTCTAAACGGAACATTTCATCTCTTTCTCTTCGCTCAACCCCCCCGACGCGACTTCCACCAAGTCTCTCCCTCACCTTCTGGAAGAGTACGGACCCCTGTTGTGTGGACCTTCGCCAACAAGTGGAAAGAACGGAATTCCAAACTCCAAACCCAACTCTCGGCAATGACTCCCCCAGAGTGGCGCGATCGCCATTCCCAAGAACCCTTTCCCCCCCTCCCCCACCCTCTCAACAAACTATAGTGCCTTCTTGCCGAGCCCATGAATCAGGGTCACAGCAATTCCCCCTCCATTCAGTTTTGTCACAATGACCTGACGTCCCCCCCGATGTGAGCTAAGTAATCTTATGCCCCCTTTCCCCCCCCCCCCTCTTCAAGATGTTCTTCCCTACGCGACCCTTCCTGCCTCCCCACTGCAAATTTTCTTCCCCTTCCGCGCGTTCTTTGTCCTTAGATGGGTCCAGCACCCCCCAATCTTCACTTTTTTTTTTCCCGCCGCAAATATTTATGGACCGAACAACCGCTCACCCCTTCTTCTTTTTTTGTAATTGTGTTATTTTTTTTATCTTGTACCCCTCAATGAATAAATTGACCAAAGGACCCTTTCTATTTATTTTCTCTCCTGACCCCTTTTTCTTATCCCCCCTCAACTCCGCAATGTTGGGTAGTTGTTGCGTTTGTCCTCCTGTGAATGGTTTTAAGTTTTATATGGTTCCTTGGTTTCGCAGGTCTTTCCCTTCTGACTTTAAAGAAGACCACAGAAGGGAATCCTGTTTTTGTTTCCCTTTTTGAGGGCCCTATTAGGCTTCTACACTCCTCTGAAAGAAATAATTTTGCTATTCCAGCATCGATAATCTTTAAGAACCCAAGGGTTGCATCTTTTTTTCCCGTTTTTCTTCCTTTTTTTTTTGTCCAGATAAGCATTGCCTAATTACGTCCCCCCAGTCGTTTTTTTGTTTTCTCTTTTTTTTTCTCTGACGTCGTTTTTTTTTTTTTTTTCTGAACAACCCTTTTTTGCCTTTCGTACTTCCCTTCCAGTTCATGAGAGACCTCTTTCCTTCAGGTTTCGAATTTCATTTCACTTCTTGTGACTTTCTTTTCTCAATTTAGTGTATTAACTTCATGGTAGGTTCAAGATCGTTTTTTTTTTTTAGTCTTAACCCACGAAAATGTCCCTACGCCCAGTCTTTCTGCCAGAACACTTATATTTCTGTCATCCATCCCTAGAGGAAAGCAATTACGCTATTTTGGAAGAAGCTCTCTCCTTCTCTCCTTATGTTGACCTCCCTTTCTTCGTGACCTGGCACGAAACCTTTTTAGAAAAACGGTGATTCTAGTATCGAGAGTCCCCAGTGACTCCTTTCCCTGGATCTCGAAAATTTTTTCCCAAATTCTGTTTTCCATTTTTTTTCCGCAGAGTAGAAATCAGTTTCTCCAGAGGCAACTTACAAGCTAAATTTTTCTTTGATACCCCTGATGAATTATCTCTTCTTTTAGTTTATCCCCTTACCTCTTCCCCACACGATAGATTCCGGAGGTACAGAAGAAGCAACGTTTCCTACCCAGAATTTCCCCTTCATCGCCCTCTTTCAGCCACTTTAAGTCCTCGTCGCAGGAAGGTCTAGTACCTTTTTACGACTTGCTTTCCTGTTTTTTTTAATCTTCCCGCACAAAAGATTCACCCTCTCGCCCCCCCAGGAATGTCTTTTTCATGCTTTTGGGGTCCCTTGCCCTTGACGATTTTATTAAAAACCCGCGCCGTTTGTTTCTTTTTTTGTGGGTAATGACGTTTCTCTCCCCATCAGGAAACATTCTTCTTTATCTGCAACACATCCCCCCTACTCCGTCCCCCCAACTCTCATTAAGCGGTGATTAGATTCGGTCCTCGATAGAAAGAACATACGTTCACCAATATCACGCCAGTACTTCTCTTGGCCGAATTAATTACACCTTCTGAAAATACCCCCAGAGACCTCTCTTCGTTCCCCCCTTTTAGGGTGGAGATGAGTGTTGCTTTTTATAGTTCAAGCCTCCTTCCCTTTAGTGCTTGATTTTTGGACTTCTACTGCCTAGACCTTCTCCCCCCAGTTCTCCCTCCTTTAACCCCTTAAATATCTCCTGACAACCCTTCTTATCACGGCCCCTCGGATGGCATGACACTCAACGTTCCCAATCCTCCCCACTTGGCTGAAGAGACCCAGTTTCTAGTTAAACTTTGGCGACGCTACTTCTCTCCCCCCCCCCCCCCCACCCCAGTTTAAACCAAACGTTTCCCTTTTTTCTTCGTTGACTTCAAACAGAAGAAAACGTTTTATTAGGTTTCTTTTCACCAAGTCTCCTCTCCCTTGAACCCTTTCCCCCAAGCCCCACCTTTTTCTCCTCAGTAATTCATTTCCCCCGCGTTGTTCCTCGGGTCCCCCCCTCGCTTTTTAGGTACTAACTTCTTCCCTGAACTTTCCTCGACCGTCCCTTCAGAACATCCATGAGAGTCTAATTTAGCGATGTCATTTTTTCCTCTTCCCCTTTCCTGCACGACACCACCATATCCCTAACTTTCTTTTTCTCTATAACACTCGCTTCTGTAGTGAAAGACTGGAACCCCCCTCCCCACCTTTCACACAAACTCTGTCTTTCATAGTTCTTTGAACCCCTCTTTTTCTTTTTTCTCTTATGAGAGAAATAACCCAGAAGTTCTCCCCAAATTAGACCCACTCCTTATTTTTAATATTTTGATCTCGAAGTAAAACCTCCCCCGACATCATGGCCCTTCTGGACAAGTTCTCTAGCGTCCCCCCTTTTTGATTGACGTCTTTTTTCGCAGTTTTTTTTTTCACCCCTTTTTTTTGTTTTTCCCCCCCAAGAAGTCGGACTTCCCCCCAAAATTGAATCCTTCCCCTCCCCTGCCTCCACGACCCTCTCACTCTCTCTCGGGTTTCCCCTTCTTGCCCATACGACTTTCCAAACACACGCTCACTTGCCCGAGTCAGTCTTTAACTCCCTGCCACTTCCCAAGTATCTCCTTCAAGGATAGTTTCTTGTACGTTCCCCGTTCTTTTCTTTAGCTTTCAGAGCCTTCCCCATAGCCTCAGCGCCCCAAGGAAGCTTTCCCCCTCGAGATTGAAAACGTTTTCCCCCCTTTTTTCCTAATGAGCCCAGAGTTTCTAGACATTTTTTTTTTTTCCTTTTCTCTTTTTTTTGATAAAGCGCGCTCCCTATCTTTTTTGCCAGGGGTAGTTCGGAATTTTTTTTCCCCAGTCCAGCTTTTTTCCTTTGCATGCTTGTTGATTTCCCTAGGAGAAGTGTAACTCTCTATATTTTTATATCTTTCCCTCTTTCCCCTAATTTTTTGCGTAAGCCGGTGTCGAAAGTTGTCCTGACTTTAACTAATGTTCTGTTGACGACTCCCCTCACTTTCCTAGGTCGTGTATTCGCGATGTCCCTAACGGGAAGGGCCCTTCCCCCCATCAATGACTTTGAGCCCCCCCCTTTGACGTTTCTCGTCCTTGCCTATTTGCCTTAATGTCCCTTCCCCATTGATTCCCCTCTCCCTTCCCTTTTTGCTACAAACTCTTCATCCGGAATGTACTGCTCCCCAAGCGTTCATTCGTTTTCCCCAGGATTTTCCTTTACTCCCCTTTTTGGTCTTTTGCCCACCCCCAGAATCCACCACCGGCACTTATGACCCTTTCTTTTGCCATAATGAGAAAGAACTTTCCATGTTTCCTATGCAGTAAATCTTCTCCTTGTTTTTGTTGAATCTTTTTCTCTTCCTGTGACGACCCCCACCTCCCCCCCCCTTTTTTTTTTTCGCAGAAAAAAAGTTCTCTCTCACGATCTTTCTCAACCTCCTGTTTTTTTTTTGACCTTCAGTCCACTTTTTTGTGGTTCCCTGATTGATGTTTTTCCCTTTTTTCCCTTCAAATCCTTGATGACGAAGTTGTCTTTTTCCCTTCTGTTCAGCGACTGGTGACTGCTGCTGTTCCTTCTCATTCTTCTCTTCTTGAACCTTCCCCAGGAAGGACCGTTTTTGTATGAACGGGTTATCGCTCTTTCTCCCTGTAGATTTAGCTATGTCTCTTTTCCTTTCCTTTTTTCCTAATTTCCTAACGCGTTTCCTTGAATTCCTTAATGTTCTCGTCCTAAAAGATAGTCCCTTCCTTCTTCCCAGAGATTTGTTAGTTTCTATTTCGAGAGACCGCTGCCTCTCTTCTTCCCCTACGGAGATTTTAATGATTACCCTCCATAACGTAGACCTTTTTTTTTTTCCCTCAAGCGCGTGACATCTTCCTTTTCCCCCTTTTGATTACAATCAGCCCGATCTGATTCGTCTCAAGAGAGACTTCTCTCAAGATCTTCTATCCCTTTTTTCCGTGACTCCTTTTTGGGAAGCTTTTCTGAGGGCGTGTTCTCAAAGACTTTCGTTTTCCCTTTTTTTGTCCCTCTCCCCATCGGCCCCTCCGCCAGGTATTAGCCCTAATCCCCCGATAAGAAGGCATCATTCCATGATCCCCCACAGCTTTCTTCTCATCTCTCGCTTCCCCCTTTCTGGTTCTTTATTGTTGAAAAGATCTTTAGAGATAGATCCTCTAGATCGTCCCAAAACCCCAGAGGGAAGTCTAAATTTCTCCTTCACCCCCGTCTGGCAAAAAAAGAGTGTAACGTTCGCCCGTTTGGACCCCAATTTCTACATTTCGCTTTCCTTTTGAGCATCCTTCTCACGGACGACGTCCCGATGAACAAGGAGCGTCTCGGTGTGTGACAAACCTGCTTTCAACTTCCTTTCTTCGATTTCCCTGTAGTGACCCAGAACGATTTTCAGTACACCTTTCTGTCTTCTGAATGGAAGGAGCCTTCTTCTTTCTCTGTTCACCTAGGATGCGCTTTTCTGAATAGTCCTCCCCTTTTTCCCCCCCCCCCGCAAACCTTCTTGTAAGATTTTTCTTCCCTAATGTTCTTGGTGCCTTTTTTCATGATGTGTTCTCTTTTCCCTAGTTGACACGCGTTTTTTCTTTTTCGCTTCCCCCGTCGAAAGTAGATGGCCACCCTGTGTCTTCCCGACGTTTTAGTGGCCTGACCTCCTGACTTCTGGCCTGAGCGAAAGACGCCGAGTTCCTTTCCCCTTTCACAAACCTTAGCCTCACCCTTTTCTCGGCAGATGTCCCTCCCTCAATCCCCCCCTTTTTTATTTTCCCCACACCCCTCCTTTTCATGCCCTTTTTCCGGCGCAACACAAGCGAAAGCCAGTGAAGACTTTTTTAAGATTTCTCTTCGAATCTCACCACCTTTTTTTGTTCCGTGTTCGGATTGAAATCGGTTTCAAGCACACTTGTCTTTTTTTTCACTGGTCCTTAGGCCCTTTTTCCCAGCTCGTCCGGACCTTGCTTTAATTCGTTGCTAAGCTGTCCTCAGATAAAAACTCCCGAGTTTTCCTTTTTCGTCCCTTTTGTCTATCGCCCGACCCCCTTTGAGAGATCTTGCAATATGGCAGATTTTCTCTTCACGAGTTAGTGCTCGATTTTTCCCCCAGTATTTTCTCCCCCTCCTTTTTTTCTCGAAAACGCCCCTTGCACGAGAATGTCCTTTTTTTCTCCCTTTGTCCTCGCCCTCGAATCGCCTCTTGTAATTCTGTAAACGAACTTGTCTTTTTGACCAACACCCTTTCCTTGGCTTACGTTATCTGACTTTATGAAGTTATCCTAAAATCGGGCATCTAAGAATCCCCCCCACCCTTCACCCCCTCGACTCTGATCGCGAATTCAGAAAAGCATATCACTTGGCTCGCTAAGTTAGCCCCTTTTTTTCTTCCCACCTCTTTTTAGGGTGTACAGGGATTCAATTTTTTTTCTATCCCAAGCTTTCCCTTTGAGAAATTATCCTCCTAGCAAAAAATCAGCAGACTATGGATATTTTCGTGGTTACTGCGTTCTTTTGACAAGAATGAATTTAGGCAGAGGCCCTCCCCCCCCCCCTTCCGATATCTCGCCTTTTAGCAAACTCCTTTAAGCGCCGCCTTCTAGGACGTGGCTGTGCTTCAGGGATCCTTTCACTTTTCTTTTCCTTTTTTGCCGAACACCCATGTTTGTAGCTCCATAGCCCTTCTGGTTTAGCCGTGGTAGTAGTTGTGCCCCTTTTTTTTAGTCGCACCTCTCGACCCCCCCCCCCCCCCCCTCTGTCCCAGTTTTTTTCAATGGATTATTGGCACGCGTCGTTCAGCTCCCCTACCACTTTGGTTCTAACCCTTTATGTTTCCTATACCACCATTTCTTCTAGATCTTCTAAGACACACCCCTCCCTCTGCCTTTACCCCTCGATGCCCTAAGTCCCCCCAGAAACCCGCCTATTCATTTTCCTTTTACCCCCAGTCCCCCCCTTCCCCAAATGCCCGAGACAAAAGACGTCAAGAGTAACTTGATTTTTCTTTAAGGCATTTCCTCTAAAACGAGGCGCCGGCTCTCTTGTAGTCTGACCTAACTCGGACTCTCTTTTTTCCAGACAAGATTGACAGAGCCCCAGAATTATCTTCCCTCGCATAGTGGTCCGCCTCCCTGTCTGGGTGAGGAAAATGAGTTTTTCCCCAGTCTTAATTAGCCATGGGACCTAGTTAGAAGAGAAAGTAATTTTTTTGATCTTAGGGTTTCAAGTCCCCTTCCTTACCCAGAAGCCATCCCACCCCCTAACAAAAGGACACCCCCCCATTTCGCCCCCAAAAGGTCCCCCCCAATTTTTCTTTCTTCCTTTTGTTAACCCCCCCGGCGGGCCGATGTGCTAAGAGCGCTTTTTCCCTCTTTCCCTTTTCAGGCCCCTCTGAATGAACCCTTTATTGCCGCCCCTGTGTCCTATCGTCCTCGCGATCACATTTCAATCGTTATAGCCCTTTATTGTCTGATCCTAAGCCCCGCCACCTTGTCGAGATCTTTCCCCTCCCCCCCGTTCGCGTACTGCGGTTCTTCGACAAAACCTTCGAACCGTCGATATCGCCCTTTTACAAATCAATTTTCCAAAACTACGAGGAGTTGCTCTCTTAGACAACATTCACCTTTTCATTTTCCCTTTAGAAGAACTCGAGATCGTCCTAACCGACCTCCCCCCCCCCCTCGACTAGCTGAGTACCCTTCAATTGTTTTTGGCAAATGAGAAAGAATCTTTTGAAATCTGAACTTCCTTTGTTCCCCAGCACCCCACCACCAAGACAGATAGTTCCCCCATCATAGAGGGTTTTCTCTCCGAACCTCAACCCCCCCGACGACTCCATTCTGAAATTGCCGTAAACTCATCTTTCTCCCCCTCCATCATTGGTCTTTGCCAGCATAGCCAACCTGTAAAGATTTTTTACCTTTTAGTCCCCCTCCATGTTTCACGGAACGTTCTCGAACTATTTTGATTTTTTCCTTTTTCCCGCCCTCCCTACTTTCCCTCGACTTTCTGACCAAACTCTCCCGAGAAAAGCTGTTTTTCCCCCCCCCCCCCCCCCCCCCCCCCCCCCCCCCCCCCCCCCCCAACCCAAAATCTTCCCCCTGAAAGTGCCCGCGGAACCCTTTCCCCAGATTCCTATCGCTCTTCTTTTTCGGGTTCCGTACTCAGCACGTTACTTTCGCCAGTTTTTTTCACGGAGAAAGACCCCGAGCGAACCTTTTTCCTTTCCTTTCCCCTCCCAGCGTGTACTCTCTTTCAGTGGTTTTGTGTTTTTTCCAAGCCCTGTTTTTTCCCTCCCCCATTCACGGTTTTGTTCTTTCCTACAGCCCTTTCGATGCCTAAATTCTCCCCCCCTTCACTATGCTCGTCCTTTTCCATCTGTGAACAATCCCGACATTGCCTCGGCTTTTTTTTTTGTTATTGTTTGACCGCTTCGGAAGGCTAAACATGTCCTCTTCCTTGATCCCGGGACCAGAAAGTCTCATTCAGCCCTTTCTTTGCCCCCCTAGTGGTCTGTATGGCAACCCAACCCTTCAGGTTCTTTTCCCCCAGCATTATTCTTCAACGCAGGTTTTTTTTACCACCCCCCTCCCCAGCGAAGTTCCTTTGTCTCCCGACACGGGAGTCCCCCTTATTTCATGACGTTTTAACCCCACGACTTTTTCTCAGTTAGGAATTTTTTCCCAACTCCCTCATTTTATAAACCCCTGCCTCCCTTTAAGTAGGAGCATTTGTCTGGTTGATGATGAAGGTCATTTCTTTCTCTTCGGTTTCACCCTCTCTTTCCTACACTTTGTTTTGTCTTTTTCCCCGTTTCTTTTTTTTTTTCTCTGTTTATTCCCACTCCCCGTTTGAAAGCCTTGTCTCCAGCTCGATCCTAGAATCCTAGTGAGACTTTCTGACGGCTTTTCTGACTTGATCTACCTGGCCCTACGCCCCTCGGTTGTCCCTTTCAGAGCATCACGCCCTGTTTTGGGTTTTGCAAATTTTCGTTTCTGTTTCCCAATGGAGTCCCAATGTGAATTGATTCTCACCTTATCTTCACCCCTTGTTTTTTCGCACGCCTTTTTTCTTCCCCTTTTTTTTCACCTTGGTATTTATAGTATCTTTGGTGTTGTTTTTCCTCGGGATAATATCCTTTTTTTCCCCAATAACATTTCTAAACCCCCCTCCCCTTCCCTCTCTTGTCACACCCCGGTTTTTGATGGTGCCTCTTTGATAATCCTTCCTTCTCCGAGACCGTCTTTTTGTTTGTCTACTCACCTTTTTCCTCCTTCGTGAACATAAGAATGAAGTTTACCTCTGTTCTCCCCGCATCTTTTTCCCCCCTCCCACTTTTAGGAGGGCCCCCCGCGGGACTTCCGGATGTATGTCCCTCCAACCCTTGCTAAAAACTCCAGTCATCTCATGAACCCCGATTCTGGGTTTCGTCTGTTCTTATGATCCCCCTAGGGGACCCACCCCCTTTCAAGCACTTTCCCCAAAGTGACTGGGACCCCCCTTGTTTTCCCAAGGAGGACTTTTCCCTTACCCTAGTCCCCATAAGCCTAAAACCCATGTCTTGCCAAACTACACATCTCATAAGCGTGCATGTCGCCCTGTGTGTACCCATGACACCCCCCTCCCCTTTTAGTAACCCTGCTTTCCCAATTATAACACACCCCTTTCCGGTTTTTGTTTTTTTTCAGCCCTGTAAAGCCTTCGATCAAGCCCCCCTCAGGAAAGGGCGTCCCCTTTCTGATTCGTCCCCCCCCCCTTATGTTCCGGAAGTTCATGCGCGCATTCAATTTTTTGGTTCCCTCCAGAAACCTTCTTAACCTTTTTCCTCCTTTCGCTTCGGGCACCTTAAGATGGCCAAGAGTCTCAACGGAGTCCCCAAAGTTTCTGTCCTCCTCCTACACGACTTTTTCTTTAGGGGCTCGTTTTTTTTTTCTAAACTTTCCCCATTAACTCTCTGAAAGGTTTAAGTCTTACCCCCCGGGTCCCAGGGCCGTTACAATAACAACCCTTCCGGACACTCCTTTGAGCGGCCTCCCCTTTTGCTGTCGGGCTTTCCCATTAATCTCCTCCTATCTGTCTTGCATTTTGATTTCCCCTTTTTTTTAGTTCCGAGTATTGTTGCTTTAGGGACCCTGGGAACCGTAACCTCCCCCATGAAGATTCTACTTTCCTTTCCCTGACGTCCTAAGGCCTTTCTAAAGTTCCCCCAAAACAACCTCCCCCCTGGGAATTCCTCTTCCTCTCCAAGAGGCTAGTTTTGCCTTCCTTCGTGCGTCCCCGGACCCTTTCCCCCAAAAAGTAGATCTGGACCGCCGTTTTTTAAAAGAGAACCCCCCACCTGAGTAGGTCCCCGTTGACCTTTCGGGACTCCCTGGCCAGTATGAGTCTTCTCTCGAAGCTCTTGGGGATACCATATTTACCCCCCTTCTTCTTTTAAGACCCTTCGTTCCACGATTCTTTTATTTGTATCGTGGGGAGCTTGACCTACAAATCTAGTTCCTTTTTGGCTGGGATGAGCCCCCCCGATTGCTCCTGGCAAGGAATTTCTTCTTAGTTCTTGCTTTTTGAGCTTTTTTGGCCTCAGGACCTCGTTTGATGGCCCCGAGTTTCCCCCCTTTTTTCTTGTACTTTTCTCCTGGAAAGTTTTCCAGTTTTCTTTTTCAGGGAAAGACCTTTTTTCTCTTGGTCCTTTTGAAGAGTTGCTAGACCCTTTCCCCCGCAACTCCCCTCTGAACGTATTCCCTTCCTGTCAAACATTTCGGGGCTTTTTCAATTGATTCCAGGACTGGTCTCGGCATATCCCGACCGGGTGGATTTGCTGTTAGCCCCTTGACACTTAACATGTACTCCGAGGGAACGGTACTCCCTGCCTTTCATCCCAGTCAACACGCTCCCGTTATATTCGCCTACTTGAAGATTTTTATACTCTTCCCTTGGTTCCCAGAATTTCCCTTTTTTCCCAATTCCCAATTTTTGAAACCCCCGTCTGCATTCCTCGTTGTCCCTTCTCCCCCCCCCATTGAGTGTACCCTCTCTTTGGGAAACCTTTTTTACCCCCCCACCCATTTTAGGCCAAATGAAGATTTTCTATACCCTCCCCCCCAACCTCTCCCCCTGGTGGTATAGGCAAACCAGTCCCCCATTCCTGTTTTCAATATCCCCAATTCCGGAGGCTTAGAGAGATCGTCCCCTTTGCTCCTTTCTCCCGTGTCCCCCAGATTTCGTGATCAAGAATATTTAGACTTTTTTCTTCCCTCCGCCCCTAACCCTTTTCCCCGTCCACTCCCCGTCTTCTTTTACTGATTTTTTGGAATTGGTCCTTTCTTTCGGCTTTGAGTGTCGGATTCACCCAGGGGATTAGAGGTCTTTTTTCTTTGGCATCTACGCCTTCCGTGGCCACTCTGCATATTGTGAACATGGATCCCCCCCCAACCTCTTTTCACGTTGCCAAAAATGGGCTCTTTTTCTTGATACCCTTTTTAATCACCCCTGTGAACCCTGGGTCCTTGGTTTTTTTTTCCCCCCCGTCTTAGTCCCCCCTTGATCCCGAAAAAAGAAAAACTTTTCAAACCCCATTTTTGGGGCCCCTGGATTTCCCCCATGGGTTTTCCAATAATAGGGGATTTACCCCCTTCTGAAGCTTTTCCCCTGTTCAGCCCCCTGGTTGACACCGCAGCCTCTCATCCCAGTTGGCGCCTCCCTCCCCCATACCCTCACCCTTTGCGCAATCATTTAGGGCCCCATCTTAATAGGACGAAAAGAGGGACCCCCAGTTCCAACACACGCCTCCGGAGGACTGACCCCCCAACCCCCCCCCCCCCTCTCTAAATGGAACCTGTGACGGGCTTTCGCTTGGCCCTTTTTTTTTGAAGTACCCGCCAAGTTAATATCCCTTTCCCGCGTTTTCAGGGGGACCGCCGATCCCAGGCCCCCTCCCTTTTTGCTTTTTGTGACCGCCCTTGCGGAGTGTTTTGAAAAAAAACTGTGGGCTTATTTTTTTTTTTCCTTTTTTTTTTTCCACTGGCTTTTCCAATGGTGTTCAGAACTTCCCCCTTCGAACTGTGTTTTTTGACATCCCATACCCCGAAATTTTTTTAAATAAAAGAAAATATTTTTCTTCAGGCCGTCCCCCGCCAGCCCTTTAAGATGTTTTTTCTTTTTTGTCTCATCGGAAACATTTTCCACCCCCCCACCTCTAGTCCGCACCAAAAACATTCCCCCTCATCTAAAGAAATCCTCCCCTTCTATCTCTTTTTTCCTGTTCTTAGGCCCCCCCCCTTTAAACCTTTTTCCCGACAATTGCCCACCCTTGGGCTTCCCTTTTTTTAGTAATTTCTTTTTTCAATTTTCCTGATTTCACCCCCCGATTGAAGTACAGGCTTTTTCACCCCCCCTCTACTCCTACTTTGACGTTGACACAGTTCCACGACCCCCTCCCCCTTTTTTCCTCCCCCCCCCTTTTCAGGTGTCTTTTCTTTGTGGCTTGAAAAACTTTTCCTCGCCACTTCATGAAACGTTCTTCCTCTCCGTCTTCCCTTGGGCTCAGCGTAAGTTTTTTCCCATCTTTCCTCTTTTATTAAGGGAGGGAATCTCTCATCCGGAAAGTTCTCTGTCATTTTTTTTTTTTTTTCATTCTATATCTGTACAGGGGAATAGTCGGCTCTCGGTAAGTGAGTCAACCTTTCCCTTAATTTTTTCTTGGCCTTTTTTCCCAATTGGCTTTTCCCTAGTCTGTCGCTGTTTTCCCCCCATAACTTTGCTGTTTCTTTTTTTGAACTTTTTTTTGGGCTTCCCCAAACCCCTTTTGGAACTTTTAGATGGATGGAATCTCTTCCCTTACCTCTCCTCTTCCTTTTACCAAATCTTTTCCCCCCCCCCTCAGCCCTTCCAAGACTTTTTTTGGTTTTTGTTTTTACCTCTTTCCCCACTTTAGGCTTCTGTTCAGGGATACTTTCCCCCCCTCAATCTTGTTTTTTCCACCCCCCCTTCCCCCTTGTATTTCCTTCCGCTTTTTTTTCCTGGATTTTCATGACTTGATAAGGTTCCTCCCTTTTCCCTTTCCCTTCCCAGTGAACTTTTTCTTTTTTTGTAGCTCAATGTCACCTCCTTGCCGCAAGTCCTTCCCAGTTCTCCCGGAGACGATCTTTTTCTTCCTTTGAGGGAGAAACTCCCTTCCCCCTGCGATTTTTTCAACTTTTTTTTTTCTTTTTTAAATAATGATTTTCTGTGATTGTTTCTTCCCTGCTTTTCCTTTTTAACCCCTTGATATTGGAGAAGCTTTTTTCAACATAAAAAAGGTTCCCCTGTTATTCTCTTTTCTTCTTCTTTTTTTTCAAGGGGTTACTTATTTTTTTGAGGGGCTTTCTTTTTCTACATTTTTAGTCTTGTTTTATTCTCTTTTTTCAGGCACGCTTCCCTTTTCTAATTACGGAGTTTTTTTTTTTCTTGAGCCTCCTTCTCGAAGTACTTCCCCCTCCGTATCTTTTTAAGTTCTCATTATTTTTTCCCTAATCGTTGTTTTTGTTTTTTATGTCTGATAGATGACGGAGGCCCTTTCCTGTGAGGACCCCCATTCTTCTTCCCGCTTCTCCCTCCGTTTCCCGTTTAACGGTTCCTCTCCCTTCCAATCATCTCTTTCCCCTTTTTTTTCGAAAGATCTCCCTCCCCTAGAGGAGAAACCTTTTTTAACCCCCGCTAGGGTTTTCCCTCTCTCTGCTGGGACTTTCCCGGTTCCCCTTTTTCCTATGGTTCTTTCTCGGAAAGGCAACCCCCCCCTTCCCCTTTTAGTTCCCTTTTCACCCCCCCCCCCCTTTCTCGTAGTCTTTGCTTTCTTTTTCCTCTTTAAGATAGGATAAGATCCCCTTCCCCCTTAAACTTTTTGGAGCCTCTTTTTCCTCATCGAGTCCCCCCCCTTTCCCTTATCCCTCTTCTCTAAGGGACAGAGTTCCCCCTTTCTTTTATCATCCCCGATGTTCACCTTCCCTTCTTCGTCGGTGACACCCCTTTTTTTGACAATTTCTTTCCCCAAGATCCTGTTCCCCTTTTGAAGGAAACGCTTTTTTTGACAACCGGTTTTTCCCTACTTCGTCGCTGTTTTTTTCACCTATGGTTCTTGTCGTAGATCGTCCTGAGCCATACATCGAGTTTTTTTCTTCGCGGGCTCCGGCCCCTTAATTTCTGCTGACCCCCCTTTTTATGCATCCCTCCTTCCGAGAAATTTCTTTCCTTCAAGGTGTTTCAGGAGACCGTCTTGATTTCTCCCCCCGATCGGTTCCGCTTCAGCCGGCCCTTCCGAGAGGGATCGCCCAATAATGGTCTACACCCTTTCCCCAAACCCCCTTCCCGGGTCTTTCTGAGAAATGAAGCTCCCTCACTTTCCCCCTTGATCAAGTTTCCATGCCGGGATTTCGTTTCCTCTTTCCCCTTTGACCTCAAGAATTTTTTTTTACGCACCAGGCGTTTTGTGCTATTTTTCCATGATCTCCCCCCTTGGGGGCGTTCGTAGGAACGTGCTTCTCTCTTTTTTCCTCTCCGGGTCTTTGAATCGTGGCTGTTTTCCCTCCCGATCTGCGTCCCCTTCCCGACCGTGGGGTATCTTTGCCAGGGTAGGGATTTGTTTTTTCCCTTCCCCCCGAAAAAGCGTCGAGTTCTTTTGGCTTCTTCTTGTTTTTCCCTTTAAATTTTTTTTTTTTCTTTTTTTCTTTTTATTTGGTAACACAAGTTTTCCCTGGAGAAAAAGCACTTCTCCCCCCCCCACCGGTAAGTCTTTCTTCTGCGGCGCCTGAGCAATCGGCATTAGGTTGAATTTTTCCACCCCCTCTGAAATTTCTCTGTCCCCTATGGGGACTTTTTTTTTTTTCAGACCCCCACACAGGTTCCTGTTCCTCTTAGTTTCTTCTTCCGTAAGTGGTCTTTCGCCATGAGGATTTCCTTTTGTGCTTTTCTCTCTAATACTTCGTACTTTTTTTTTCCGCCATCCCGGCTCTCCCTGGGCTTTTCCCCGAGCGTTAGGTGCGCTCGTGTAGGCAGTGCCCCCTTTCTTTTTTTTTTCTTTTGCAACCCCCCTTTCCAAACAGGACATTCTTGCCACCTTTTTTGGGCTTGCCAGGGGCTCCTGGTAATTTTCCGCTGCAGAAAAACATTTTCCCAGCCGCCCCCCTTTTTAGATGTTTTTTCTTTTTTTGTTCCGACTTCGCTTTTTTTTTTTTGAATGAGACCCCTGGTCATCCCCCCCATAAAAGGTGCTTTTTTCTTCCTTTTCCTTTTGTTTAACATTTTCCTTCCCACCTTTTTGTGAGCTTTTTATACTCTTCTTCTCTGAAAAGGCCCCTTTTTGGCGATAGTTTTTTTTCCGAAACCTCCCTTCTGGTTCCATGTGTTTACACAAGCTCGCACGAAGTACAAGCCCTTGTCGTTGATGGTTTTTATGTAGGCGGCTTCTCCGTATTGTCATTTTTTTTGGCGTTTTGTCGAGGCTCAAGTTAGCGCATCGAAGTTCCTTTTCATTGATTTAGAGCTCTTAAGACTTTCTCACTGGTCCTCGCTTTTTTTGGACTCCTAAGAAACTTTCATCAGTTCCTTCGTCATCCGTTTCCATTCCATGTTTTTTCCAACGACTTTTTCCGGGCAACGATTTACTCCGCAGGCCACACACCTTTGCCCGAAGGTGCACCCCCTTTTTTTAACCTCCCATTTCCCTATCTTTTTCCTGAGTCGGTCTACGGGGTCCATTCTTGGCCGATTTGCTCCTCGGACGGATTCCTTCTTTTTCCATCGATTTTTTTCCCCTTTTCCCCGGTTCTCAGCCCCCCCCAAAGATGGTCTTTCTCGAAAGACGCTTTTTTTTGACTGGCTTTCTGCGGACCACCACTTTCAGCGTGCCTTTTTTTGGGACTCTTCCCCTTACCTGATGGTCACGGGTATGAGCAAGAAGGCCCCCTTTTGCCCTCCGGTTCCCTCCCAACCCCGCTCCTCCCTGTTTTTTTTTGAAATCTCCCCCATTTTTGTGTGTCAATCCCCCCCTCAACTCACTCCCGAGCGTCCTCCCCACAACCCTTCGGGGCTTCCGTCCTCATTCTTTGTTCATTTCCCCCGTGATCACTCCTTTCCCCAAAGGATCCTTTCTCCCCAATACGCGAAGAAACTTCACATCGATAGTCCCCCATGATAAGACTCAGACTTTAAAGTGGCCCAAAAACTTGTAGAAGTTCCCGCAAAAAACTTGTTCTTTTGGCCTTTCTCCCCCCCTCAGCGGCGGTCTATCGGGAACTTTTTTTCTTTTTTTCCAAACGGTATCTTTGGTGTTTTTGGCAAAGGAAAAAGGTTTTTCTCTTCTTCCAAGCTTTTTCCCTAGGCTTTGATTGCTTCCTGCGCTGTTCCTTCCTCCTCGCCCCCGAAGAAGGGACACTCCCCTTTTGGAATGGCTGTTTTGCCTTGAAGAGGTTCCCCGGCCGGCCACACCCGGCAGTTGGCACCCTTCCCCGCCATTCACGGGCCTAGTTTTAGAATCAAACGCTGTACAGCAGCACGGTTAACGGTAGCTTCGGGCCCTTAAAGTTCTTGCCCAAAGACTCCTCCCGAACCTTTTGTTTTTTAGGCTTGCTTTTACTTTTTTTTTTTGGCTCTCAAAGAGTGGTTTCCTGAACCTACCTGAGGAGGGACTTCTTACGAACCCCTTTTTTTGCTGGAGACCCTTCCCCCTTTGTAGAGCCACTTCTTCTTCCCCATACTCCTTGGTTTTGATACAGTGCCCTTCTTGAAGGGCGTAGTGACCGTTGGTTTTTTTATGATTTTTCTTTTCTTATTCCCGTGAGTGATCCCAGTTTTTTTTTTTCCCCTCCCCCGAACGGGAACGCTTTGTCTCGTCTTTATGTTTGATCCCCCATGGGATTAATGGTGGACCTGAAAAACCCAAGAGTAACCCAGTCTCCAGTCCTTTTTATGATGAAGTTTCCTGCCGTTCATTAGGTGTCTTCGTTTACCTTCCCCCCGAGTCCCTTGATTTTTCACTGATTTTTGGTGTCTCCCCCTTCCCGTTGAGCCTCTCTCCTTCAGCACCCCCCCCTAGAATTTCTCCCGAGAAGTTTTTTTCTTCGAACCGCTGAAGGTGATGATTTTGCGTGATCTCCGTCGGTTAAATAGGAAGAATACTTTTTTTCTCCGGACCTTTGCTAAAGAGTTCTTTTTGTCCCCCTTGTTGAAAAGTGCTTTACGTTAAGATCTTTCATCCCTTGAATGATTAATTTATACCAGGCCCTCCTCCGAGGTTCCCAAGAGTGCAAGGGGTCTTGGTATCCTTCTCTTCTTATACCTTTTTCTCCTAACATTTCCACCGACATTGTTTTTTTTTTCCCCCTGGAGGACCCCCCCCTTGTGACGGATGGATCCCCTCCTACACCCAGTCCGGCCGGCTTTCCCTGGCGATAAAATATCAGGCTTGTTTGTTTTTTTTTTTTTTTTTTTTCTTTGGGCACAGGCCTTTTCGGTGTGAGTAAAAAGTGTCTGTCCCCCTCCGTTGTATTAACCCCCCCCTGACCCAGCCCTTACGACGAGGTTCGCGGCCCGGGCCGTCCCTTTTCTGATGCGGCGGAGATCAGTTTCCCCTGCCCTTTTTCCCTCAAAAAGTCCCCCTTGCACGGAACGGCTCGTTTCTTCCTCGCTGTAGCATTTTTCAACCTGACTCTTTGGGAGTGATCACCCCCCTTCCGATTTTTCTTCCCCCCTGTCCGTAATGCACCCGTGCCACGGAGACGCTTTCATCCTTTTCACACCTAGTGCTAGAAGTGACCGCCTTTTTGCCCGGTTTTAGACAAATCCCCGAAGTCTTTCACTGAAACTTATACACCCCCCTCTTCGTGTCTGGTGTTGCTCCCCACTGGAGTCTCTATGAATAAGCAGACCCTTTCTCTGAACGGAGTCCTTCTTGGTCCCTTCTCACACCCCATGTTAGGACAGTCCCACTTCTTTCGGTCCCTGTTTTCAGAAGGTGTTCCCAGAAAACGGGCGCTCCCTTCCCCCGTAGACCTTTTGCACTACTTCAAGAGGAAGTCACTCCCCCCTAGGCCGACCCACCCAAAGATTTCCAAATGGTCTTTTTTTTTAGATGGAAATCCCCGCGGCCCCCTTTTCAGTGATGTGGTGGGAGGATTTCTTCTCTTTTTTAGACTAATCCAAGGAAGTTCTTTGGTCGTTCCTCTTTGAAGGAAGTTAGGAGCAGTACTACTCCTTTCCCCTTTCTCAGTCCGGGGTTTCAGATGGTGGGAATTTTATTTTCCCGATGTCTCTTATACACCCTCAAAAGACCTTCACCCTCAAAAGTCCTGAGGGAAGCGTCCTAGAGGGAAGTTCCCGTTCTGAACGTCTTTAACGATAAGCCCCTTGGTCGGAACCCTTTCGATTTGCATGTCAGATCCGATTTTGTTGTCCCCTAGCCCACCCTCTGCTAATCGCTTTTTTTCTCCTGCTTACAGTGTTCCTTTTTTTTGATTCAATGGGTTACCGGAGATGTGTGCATTTCCCTGTCGAATGTTTCCTGTTATCTGAGTTTTCTTTTTCTTTTGGGCGGAATCCCACACCCCCCCGATGAGGGAAGTCTTCTCAGGACTTTTTTCTTCGGTTTTCTTAAATGCTTTGGGGAAACTGTCGGACGTTCCCGGAAAGCTTGACTTTCCAGGCGACCTTTCTTCCCTCCTGACATAATTAAAGGGGCTTTCCCCTGAGAGTTCCCTCCCAAAAGTCTTGACGCCACTTCTGATGGAAGGCTCCACCCTTTTTTAGCCGGTCCCCATCGCTTTTTTTTTTCTTCAGTTCTTTGTCCTCCTTTAAGACGTCTTCGGCGTCCCTTTCTGTCTTTTTTTTGGAATAAGTATGAGATCACCCGTGGGAAGCCCCCCTCTTTTTCTCCCTCTCCTCATTCTCCTTTGTTTAAGGGCCTGAAAGCCCCCTTCACCTTACAGTATGCCTCGGTTCCGGTAAGTTGTTTTTTTCCGCGATATTTGCTTGTTTTTCCCCTTTTTCCGTTCTTTTTTTTTCACCGCCGGTCCCATTGTTCTTCTCTGTTTTCCCACGCGTTTCCTTTTGATGACCGGGTCGTCGGGGAGTTGTTGACAGCTTTGAGTCTTGTGTACAACCATTCTTGTGTTCCGGATTGCCATTAACATTGTGTGCGTCCCTTTTGACCCGACGCAGGATCCCTAAAACAACATCCTCTCCCAAAATGGATTACCCCCCTCTGATCCCCCCCGAATAAGCACCCTACCCATCCCCCA
>Ga0179593_1618841_pt1 | contig 29086 bp, 36 predicted proteins | sample CZODoug2_1_08_16_FD_185931 | JGI IMG/M metagenome (GOLD analysis project Ga0179593, IMG submission 185931) | Vadose zone soil fungal communities from Angelo Coast Range Reserve, California, USA - CZODoug2_1_08_16fungal (PacBio error correction) | ecosystem: Environmental > Terrestrial > Soil >... | reverse complement strand
ACGAGTAACCGTCAATTTAGTGAGTAGATGTTTCCCCCTTGTTCCCAGAACCGACTTACTTTTTTTTTTTCCTCTCCAGGAAGAATTTTATACGAAGACTAACGAAAGAAGATCCCCCTTTTAAGTATTCAATTTTCCATTTTGGGCATGAGTTTTTATCACAAGAAACCCCCTCTTTCCGAGAATTGCCCGATCACTGAACTCAGTGAACCGACCCATGAGCTCCCCATGCGACTAAAGAAAAAAGGAGACCTATTTATGAACTTCCTTGATCCCCCCCGCCCCCAGGACAAAATTCCCTCTCCCGGACTTTTTTTCTTGTTCCTAACACGTTCTGCGCGCAGTTTCTTAGAAGGCCCCCACGGCCCCTCTTTCCCCCTCGCTATGCCTCGCCGAACCCAGCGTTTGGGAGGGTTTTTCGTCCATGTTTGGCCCTTCTCCCCCCCAGGGAAGAGACCTGAGAACGCGCCGGGTTAAGGGGTGGACTCCCCCCCCAAAACAACCACCACCCCCCCCAGACAACAACCAACCCCACCCCCCCCCACAAACCCCACCCTACCGTGGAATATCGAGCAAAGAACCTACCGAACGCTCCCCGACGATCCGCAGATTTGCCTCTTTTCTTCAGACACAGTTGACCGAATCCCTGCTTGGAACGCCCTGCCCCTCCATTAGGGCCATTTTGTACATTCGATTGCCCGCATATGATGAACCATTTGACCGTCTCCGCCCCTTTTTTTTGAACCACGCCCCTACCCCCCGAAGGTTTACGACCCCCCCCCCATGATACTTTGCAACTTTACAGAGATTTTTTGTTACTCCCGCAGGGCCTAATAATCTTCTGGAATCGACACATTAAAGGACGAAAAGAAGTTGCTCGAAGATCAGCATAAGCCTTCTTTAGCATTTGACATTTTCGTTCAGAGCCAACTGCCTTCACGGAATTGTTTGGCGACTTATTCGCCTATTTGCGTGTCCCTCCTCCCGGAAAAGAGTGTCGTGAGGGCTCCTCTGAGCGCCTCTTGGTGCCTCTGAAAAGAAGCTTCCGCGGGACCCCCTGTATAAAGCCCGGAGCGAATCGTACTAAATTCGTCTCCCCCTTCGACCAATTCCCGCTGCATAACATTGAGATTCATCACTTTTCTTCCAGCGTCGTTCCACATTGACTTGCAATCCATAGAACAGGTTTGATTACGGCACCCAGGTCATATCCCCCCCCCCCCCGCCCTCCCCCGCGCCTTGTCCCCCGTGGCCGTACGAAGAAGCCCCCCCCAGCCCCCCCCCCCTGCCCATTCACCGCCCCCTTCCTCATTGAAACCCCCAAAACTTCATGCTCCTCCCGGAAGTTGCGCGGTTCATGTTGAGAAGGCACCAGGGAGGAACCCCGCCTAGACCCGGAGAATTCGACAGAGGATATAAATAGCTCCCACCCCCATGATAACCCCCACCCCCCCCCCGGCATTGTGCAGGAACCCCTCAGTTTTAGAATCCCCCGCTCCCTACCCTTTTCGCAAGCCCCAGTCCGGAACGGTCAAATTCTCGCTGACCCATTTCAAGGACAGCTGGACCTTCTTCCTAAGCACCCTTTTTTGAGCTCCCCCTTTTTTTTATAGATCTCTAGCATTTCCCCCCCTTTCTTTCTGTGTGAGTTTTCCTTTCCCGGTTCATGTTATGCTCCTATTCTACGTTTTTGTCCCTTCCATAGCTTTTCATACCCGGATCCCTATTCCCGGAGCCTTTTCCCTCTGCACTTGCCTGAGACCTCCTTCCAGTCTCCCCTTTTCCGTTTCTTCTTCCGAACGTAGTTTTTTCTGAAGGGGCATATGTGGTGGTACGATCCCTTTCGATTTTTACCCCTTTCCCTTACATGAAAAGGGGAACCCTTCCCGCTTATCCCTAATGCCAGAATCTATGGGGCAGGACACTGTCCTACGGAATATTGCTTATGCAGCGCCCTTTTTTTTTCCCTTAGGTACGCTAGCCCCCCTTTTTCACGAATTGGAGCACGAGCTATCTACCCCCATCGTTACCCGTCCCCCCCGCGTATTTAATGAAAGCACTTTATATATCCCCAGTTCTCAGACTACAGATAGGTCCATAGTTCAACTTCACCCTACGAAGGTTCTTTATTGCATAAAGAGAAATAACATCGTCTTTTCCACGGTTTCCCCAGACGACACAGCGCGTGCTTCAAGCCCCCCCCCTCCCCCAGAGTCATAATATCCAAGAATATTTTGGCCCAGTCCCCCTTGCCCTTTTTTATCCTTTTAGACCTCGCACGTGAGATAAGGCGTGTTCCCCTTCGTACCAAGTCTTTCTCCAGAATTGATCACCTCTTGTCAGAGTTTTTCAATATTGAAGGACGTGACCATGGGTCAGAGACGTTGGGGCGCGGGGGGGGAAGTTTGGGTGGTTGAAAGCAGGGTCGTGGGGTTAATCAAGGATCTTACCATCCGGGATCGTCCTTTTCGACACCTAACCCCCCCACTTCGAGTACACAGCCTCCTTTTCTTTGCGTCACCCCCGCGGTCAACTTTTTTTTTGTCGCCAAGAAACTTAAGAAAGATCGGGACCATTTTTAAGAGCTTAGTCATCCCCGAAGGCGGACCCATGACGGCTCCATTCCCCCCGAGTGAGAGAAGGGATCTGATACGACGAAGGCTTCTACCCAATACCAGCTCTTAACAAGCCGTCCCACGAATTTGCATCCCCCCGACCTTCTTCATTTTATATCCTCATGTAGAGACTCCACCCCCCTTCCCGAATCTGGCTTAAGTTCGTTTGCCCACTTCGACCCGGCCAGAAGAGAAGAACTTCCCTTTGACGTTTGCAAAGATCCTTAGAGAGTTAGGCCAAGTCCCACTCAATTCGAGAAGGGTAACCTTCTTTTGCGCTATCAGTCGTTTAACACCCGCCTCCACGCCACAGAAGCCCGTTGCATCGAAACGTTTTTTCGCCGAGCGATACCCGAATTTTGAGAGATGCAAAAGTTAGACTCAGTACTCCAGTCACACTTTTTTTAGACTCACCAATTTGTCCCGCATCTTCTTAGATCAGGCACATAACTTTCTCCCCCCTCTGGTAAACCGGCGTGAGTGAGGAGACTCTCCTCCTTCGTCCTTCCGCTCCCCTCGACTTCCTTTTTCTCGAATGCCACCAATTTCCGAATACTCTGCGGCTGCCCCTGTGTGATTTTTCTTGACACCATGTACGTACCTCTACCACCACGAAAGCATAATATATTTTTCAATCCTACGTTTTTTTTTTGTATCCTCATTCCTCTGTTAGCTAACGTACGACAGTTCTTCCCTCATGCTAAAAAATCTCTCGCAGCGAGAGCTCTGCAAGGAGTGGAGCATCCTTTTCCCCTCATCATTGAGTGCAATCAGTATTTCCCTCTCGAGGAGCCCGCGTTTTTGTTCGCGCTTAAATCTCCCGGCAAACTCTGTCCATTGAGGGAAGAAAGCGATTCAATTGCGCAGTTCCGTATCAGCATCTTTCCAGCACTCCCGAATAACGGGTGTTTTCCCTCAATTTCTAACGCCCTACGCCACCGGCGGACCTTTCGTTAGTAGCAGATTGCGCGTTCCTTTTAGCAAGCCGTCCCATGAGCACTTGTCCGTCAATAGTCCCCCTTTGCACAGGATTTTTTTTGTTCTGCCCTTCAATTCTACGCCGAGCCACCCCTCACACCTCAATCCCCAGACGACTCTTTAAGTTTGACACCCCCCCCTACCCGCCCGAACTTTGCCCGCAGACGGGATTGGACCCACAAAGCCCCATCCCCCTTTTCCCATTGTCACGGGCACTCCCCGCGCCCATTCCCCCTTGGTTTTGAGTCTAAGCAGGAAACGCTCATACATTGCGTCCGTAGACTTTTTCTTCCGCTACCTTTTTTGTCAGAACCTCGTTTCCTTTTCTCTAACATTTGGACTTGCATACTGTTGCGCGTCTCCGAAGCGCCATTGATTGGAAGTCCAAATGCCAGGCCAGCTTCAAATGTTCTTTTTGACCCTATAACCCTTGAATGAAATCAACTCCCCCCCTATTAAAGCGCTTTTTCCCCACTTTGCCCAAGAAATCAAACAACGCTCCGTTAAGCCCTAAGAAAAAGTATCCCCCCCTTTTTTTTTAGTTCGGCGGATTCGGGAGGCCTAACACCCATTACCTCTTCCCGCTAGGGAATAGAACACCCTTAAGAAGAAGCCCACGATCCAGAAGTCCCTCAAAGGACCCCCGATCAGACTTTACTGTTATTAGTACGACTATTTCGCGACGCTTCCCTATAGAAGGATTTCGCCTCTACTTCCCCTTTGCGTCCCAAATGCACCGTGCCACCCTTTTCTATGAGACTGATAAAGAATATTTTTCCAGGCGGCATAAGCCTTTTCTTCTCTTTCCCGATAACACCGCAGACGACTCGAACTTAAATTAGTACCCCCCCTCCCCATGCAAAGACAGTCAACCGGTCGCGAATTCATCTCAGAAGCAGATGCTTCACGTCCTGCAACTTTTTTGACTCTCATCGAGGCTGCTTTCTTCCGTCAAGTTCGAATTCCCTAATCCCCTGCATTATACTCCCCTTTTACCATAAACCTGACTTAAAAACACCCTACCCCCTCGTAACCCCCCGCCTTTCTTCCTTGAAAAACCCCAACCCCCCCCCCCCCTCTCCCGCAGAGCGGTCCACCTTTTTTTTTTCTAGACTTCCCCTCTTCCCCCCCATCTAAGTCCGCCATCCCCCTCTACCCTGTTTGATAGAAGAAGTCCGACGACTCCAGGTAGATAAACTGCTTCCCATTTAACTTTTCCCAGAAAAACCCCGATGATTTTTTCTTCTCCACCAAGCGGTTAAACAAAGGACGACGCATTCAGCCCATCCCGATCCTACTCTTCCCCCATACCCCTCCTGTGTTGGTGAGAATAGAGCTTTCCACTCGATGCACATCTCGCCTTTCGTCCGGAACGGTCATTAGTCCCTTGAGTCAGTTCACCTGGACCAGCTCGCGCTCTAAGAGATCGTTCTTCCGCGCGTCGAACGCGCTAGGCCCTCCCCCTTTCCCGCTCACCGCTTTTGGCCCCCCACCATCTTCTTTTTTTAAGAAAATCGCCGGGGATGCCCGTTGTTTTCTGGTATTCGGCCTGGAAGGAGTAGTTCCGGGTTTTCCTTTCCTGACTTTTTTAAATTAGAAGCTCTCTTGCCCTTTCCCCTCCTCGAAGAAGATAGGGCGATTTTATCCCGGTCTCGTCAAAGAAGTCTTGACCTCCCCTTTTTTTCCCCCCTTACTGGGATGTAGTTTCTCTTCTTTTTGACGCTTGGCCTCTCCAGCTTCCTCTTAGGGAACCATACGTCATTTAATTTTGAGTATTTTCTCATTTCCAATAATTCTCTTAGAATCTCGTTTTTCATCTGCCTTGCCTCCTTGGGTGCAGAATGCAATCATCCTTCCTCCTACATGGAGACACTAGCATCATGAGTCCTTCGTTAGCCACCTAGCTCTACGAACATCCACTTTCTTTAGTCGCAAGGATATACCTTAAATAGTTCCGAAAAGACTTTTCACTCAAGAATCTATTCTTCCGGACTGTTCCCATCCCGCCCCCTACGACCTTTCTCCCCCTGTTCTTACCATTGAGCCTGTCCAGATACGAGGCTTTTAATGTTGCGCTCTCCACTAACTTTTTCCTGAGCATTCTTAATTCATCCCTTATTTCCTGACACTCCCTGGACGGCCCCCCTTTTTATATCCCTCGTTCCACCCTTTTTTCGCGACAGGTTTCCCCAGTCCCCTCAGACTAATCAGTCATCATTCGTCTTTCTTTCCCCATTGCCAGTCTTCAAGGCCGTCGCCCTAATTGACGAATTTTTTTCTGCAGAAGAGCTGCCGGGAAATTTCCCCCCTGCTAAAAGCCTCCCCATTGCCGCCATTACTATGAATCCCTCTCCTTTGACCCCAGAGCCCCTGCAGGATTCTTTCCCGACGTTTTCGCTCTTCTTTAAGTGAACCGCCCCGCCCCGGCGCGTTGGCTGAACCCTCCTCGTTTTTCGAACCAAAACTCCGACGCCGCTTCTCCCGCAAGGCGCGCGTCCCTTTTCGCTTTCCCCCTTACTTTGTCCACCCTCCCCGCCCATAAGCAAGATTTTTTTTGGCTACTTTTTATTTTCGTCTTAAGTTTTTCAGACACCCCCCCCTTCTTTTTTTTTTTTGAATCGTTTTACTTCGACCCGCGTCACTTCCGAACAACGCTGTCGCCGTTTTTCTCGTTGACCACCATCCTTTTAGCCCCCGTCGTCCTTTTTGCGCGGATAGTTAAGCTGCTTCTATCTTCAACGGACTTCTAGACCAAGGGTCTGCCACCCCTCCTATCATAGCTGATCCCCCCACGCGTATAATCCTCATTTTTTGACCGGGTATGCCCCATTGCACCCCCGTCACTTCCCGAAAGAACAACCTTCACGCATAAAGATAACTTCTTTCCTTAATCGTTGTTTTTGTTCGTTTCGACCCTCTTTCTCTGTGCCCGTTAGGGGAAAGGTGTTCCGATATATGTCAACATTTCAGGAAGACGCGCGACTCTCTTTCCCGACACTTTTTTGAGTGATACGCGCCCCCTTCTCCGGAAGCCTTTTTTCCCTCTCGGCTGTCCCGCGCGAGTAGCATAATGTCCCCCCCCTTCAACCACAACAACATCCTGAGCTGTACAGCTGGCGCTCCCCGTCCTCCTGTCTGACCCAGGTGTTGTCTCTCTTAAAACGTCCCCCCCACCAACCCCCAAACACTCTCAGAAGGGCAGTAACCTACCGTTGTGGCTTTAGACCCCTGACCCTGGAACCTGATCTTCGTGACCCCTTACTCCCCTTCGATGACAGGACCTGAGTGGGCGCATGGGTTTTTTCTCCTTTAGAAAGATCACTTCCATCTTTCCCCTTTCGCCCCTTGCCTGAGCACATGCTTCTCTTGCCCTTGCAACCCCTTTTCCTGGGCACCCGGATTTATAAAAGTTTTTTTCCCCGCTGTTTTCCCCCCCCTGGTTCCCTGAGCCCGCATCAATTTTTGCGGCCCTTCCGTTGGCGCGGGCATCTTTTGAGGAAATGTGCGAGATTAGTTCTATTCCATTTCACTGCTTTATGTCGGAGGGCACGCGCCGTTGGGACCTTCTCTTGGCCCTAGACATAAACCAATGTCTGACCGCACTTTTTTCGGAAGGATCTGATGTCCGAGATCGCCCTCCATTTTTTTTTCTTTTAGGAAACGTTTTTTTTTTTTTCCAGGTAAGATCTCCGGCTGCGCCAGAAGACCCGGTTCGTCCCCCTTGAGCCACGGAGTCTGCCTATGCCGCCGAGACACGTTATGGCAAGCCTTGTTCGTTTTCCTTAGGATAACTTCCCACTTTCTTTTTGAATGGACACCTCGTACTTCGGTTCCTATGCCGTTTTTTTTCTGGCTAATGACCCCCCTACCCCCCCGCTCGATCTTTAAGCTCGACCTTTTCGGCCCCCCACGACACGAGGACTTTTGAGACGAGGCCTCCTGGTAGCGATTGTTGCCCCCGGTCTTTTCTTCTCCCGACACATGACTCGTTTTCACCCTCCGATTAGGGCGCATCGTTTTTTTCCCCCCTTTCCCTGATGTTTTTTTGGCAGCGCACAAACCTTTCAAGTGCTTCTCTTTGAATACGGAGCAGGTTCCTCCCTTTTTTGGCGTGAGGAACGATGTCTGCCGGAGTCCCGCTCCCCCCCCTTACTATTCGTCAACGAACTCGCACGCCCCCTAGCTTACATGAAGCAAGTCTTTTTCTGAACCTCGACCTGGCTTCTTCTCTCTCGAGTTCGCATTCATGGATTGCCTCCTCCCGAGTACAATCCTAAGGCACCCCGTACCCCCCCCCTCACCCAGTCAACCCTCCTCCTCAGAAATCAAAAATCCTCCCCCCCCTCCTCGGAGAGAGTTACCTTTCTCCCCCTCTTTCTTTGCGCGCCCGCATTTCATATCATCACGGTTCATTCCTTTGCCGATTTGATCCCCCAGATCCCCGATGACCCTTTTCCCCCGTTCCATGCTAAAAACGCCTTAGCCCCCACCTTCTAGTAACAAGGCCCGTCTCCCTTTACAGACCCTCCCTCTTTTTTCAATAATTCTTTTGTTTTCTTCTTTTGATCTGATATAGAGCCCCGTTTTAGCTGCTATCTCCGCGCCCCCTTTCTTGAGGGAACGACTCACTCCTTCTGCCAGCCTTGACTCGGACATGTCGACTTTGCACGTTCCCCCCCTCTCTACTATAAATTCTGAATCCCCCCCCGTGAGAGGGAAAGCTCCTTCTTTCGACCCTTGCATTTTTCCAACCGAGTGAATGATGCTGGATTTTTTCGTTAGTTTAGAGTAAAGACCCTTTTAGATTACAAGGAGCCGAGCCGAGTCTTTCATCTGGAAATAGGTTCCAGTCCTTAACTCTCCGTACCCAGCTTCGTTCCTTTTCTGCAGCGAGGTAGACTTTTTTCGATTGCATTCGCCCTTTAACCGAGAGAGTGGGAGATTCCCCGGATGTCCTCCTTCTAAACTGAGGACGAAATTTTTTACTGAGCACATTCTTTCACCCTTGTCCCCTTCTTTTCCCCCTTGATTTCCCCCCCAGCAGTATCCTACCCCTCCCGAAATAAGCATTGACGTTGCATTCCCCCCTCTTCCTGCACTCCCTTCATGACTCACGATTTCCCGACTCTCCCCCCTTCAAAAGGAGGCTGTCGATAGTTCAAGAGCACATCTTCTGTATTACCTTCCCCTTGAAAGATCCGTCGGCGGCCCTTTTTTTCCTTTCGAGCGCCCGCGCGTCGGAGTTTTTCCCCCCCCCTACCCCCAGAAATACTCTTTTAACCTGTGGCGAGGTGCCGCTTACCGCTTTTCCCCTTGCACAAGGGGGCGCCTGGGTTGGGTGGCTGAAAAGAAGAGACGTTAGTGTTGGGGATTTTTTTTTTTAAAAATTCTTTTTATTTCGCAATTCCATCATACCTTTTTTTTAAGCATCTAAGAACACTTCTCTCTTGACAGAAGTCTACTGGTCCCAGGCACGTCTTCTGAAGTCAACCATTTTCGAAGAGACCTAACCTTGTTCTCCCTAGTTCCAGGAATTAAAAGAATTCGATTTTTTTCCTCTCATGTTTTCTCCCCCCCGTTTTCCTCCGAATTGTCCTTAGAAGCCGGAAACCTTGAGACTCTCCCCCTGAAGGGCCTCAGCGCCCCAGCCGGGCAAAATTTTTCGCCCAGTTGCGCGCTCACTTTTTCCCGCACAGACTTTCCAGGCGATGCTCGTTGTTTTTGCAGCTCTTCCAGTGTTAATGACAGTTTCAGCCCCCCCCCCCTTTCCCCGCCGGGTCTCCCATAATTTTATCCCTTCTTTCCCCGTGAAAGAGAGTGTCTGAAACTGTGGTAGAGTCCTTTTTAGTTTATTAAAAGACCCCAGGGAACAACACTAAGAACTACACAGAGCAATGTCATGATTGTTTGGTAAGTACCCTTTTTCTTTTGCATAATCCTAGTAAGTGCACCGAGACCCCAGTATCTGAACGTCTTGCGTGAGTCCTTCTCTAGAACCTCGTAGCGACGAACCTTCTTCGTTTTTCTCTGTACAACGGATAGACACCCCTTCTTTCTATGCCAGTGTTTCTTTCCGGCGTCAGGACCTTCCTCTCCATTCTTAAAAGGTCTCGAACTTCCTTGATTGCTTCACAAAAAATGATTGATCGGCGGACTCGTGTTGCCCTTTCTTTCTCCCATTCCGTTAGAACAACGACTTACTCCCCCCTCTAAACGTCCCGTGTTGAGTGTTTCCCTTTTCATGTTTTTCCCTTGACAGTTCTGTCACTATGTTTTCCCCCCCCATTTTCTCGATTCCCTTTTTGAGACGATGTGCTTCGGTCAGCCTAGTACTCGAAGTTGCGTTTCCTCCGTTCTTCTTGAGGTCCGGAGACTCCCCGCGTTCTTTCCCTTTTCGCAATTCAAAGCCGATTTACCGGAGGGCCATCGCGACCGTTTTACCTAGTGACACACTTGTTTGAGCAGCCCCACGTAAGCACTTTTCAAACTGGTTTCAGAGGCCACCCTGCCTTTCCTCCAGCCCCGATTCACGTTTTTTTTTCCTTTCTCTTGTTGCGCGCGTTTTCGTCTGAAAGAGCCAGCAAGACAGCCCGACCCTTCTGACTTCCCCTCTCTACTTTCCCTAACCTTGATTCACCCCCAGGCAAATGCCACAACTTTTTTTTTGACCTAACAGAAGGCTTCCCTTCGACCCGATAATCCTGGAGGGTTTTACGTTTAGGGCACCCAGGAAGGAAAGAAAAGAGCCGCCTGTCCTCCCCCTCGAGAAAAAGGCTTGCGCCTTTCCCCCCGTCGCGTCTCATCTTGAAAAATTTTTTATGAGGGCCCCCAATGGAGGACTGCCCCCTGATAAAGAGACTCTCTTAACCCTCCCCTTTCTTGCTCCCCCCTGAAGGCTCTAGGACTAATGCCTTTTTTAGCTAAAAAGGTGCCCTCTACGGTTCCGACTCCTTTTTTTTTGTCGCTTTTTTAAAGCGTTCCCTGACCGAGTTTTACTGTCTACCTCCCCACAGATCGAAATGGAGACCCCCCCCCCACCCACCATTACCCCCCCACGAGATTTTCAAGAGAGAATAAACTCGTTTACTTTCAAAGTTATTGAGCTAGTTAAGGTTTGTGAAAGAACCACTTTAACCTTCCTCCCCCCCTTCCTGGGAATCGAGAATGAATTTACCACGAGCCTTTTTGCTGTTTGATGTATCCTTCAGAGAACGATTCTTTATTTTAGCACGCTATTTTTTTAACAGAAGAAGAGACCTTCTCTTCTCTTCGCACCTTTGCAGCTTTCCTATTTTTAAGCCATTCTCCTTCCTGCCCCATGCTCTCCTTAACAGAAGGTCAGGCAACTCTTTTAACGACTGTTTTTTTTTCCGGAGGAGACTCACTCTTACAATTTTCCCCTCCTTTTTCCCGAACTCCCCATGAGCGCCTTCCCCCCTTCCCTCCTCTCGTATGCCCCTGTCAGGCCCTTAACGACCATTCGCGACGTTCTCTTCCCTTTGAAAACTATTTACCTTTCTTGCCTCGCCCCCTTTTACCTCTACTTTCCCCCAAGTACAACCACATGCACCTTCCCCGTCACCGCTTACGTTCTTTCCACAAGCAATCTCCACCTAACGTTTTTTTTTTTCCATAGATCGCACCGTAACCTCCTTCCCCCCTGCTCCCTATAGCGATAAACCCCCTCTAATGCTAGCCAGAATGCCCCCTTTTTTTTTTTCCCCCCCTCACCCCGCAGTCGTTCCCCTCCTTTTCTTTGACCGTCGAAACTGCTCCCCCCCACGCCCGGCCGTCCTTTTTTTAATGCAGCACTTTCAGGGCAAGATCTCTTTTATCCCCCTACGTTTGTCAGTAGAGATCCCTTTTTTCCTGAGTTTTGACTTTGCCTCTTTGGTCGTCCCTGAACGGTCAGACTTTTTTTTTTTACATTACTCGCGGATTAGACCAAGGTCCCGGCTGATAGACACTCGATCGCTCCCTTCCCGCATGCAGAAGTACATGCCACTCCTGAACAAGACTCTCTTGGCTTTCCTTAAGATTTTTTTTACACCTCACGAGGTTTCCTCGGGGGTGTTTTTAAGGCACGTTGCATTCTCTTTGTAACCCGTAGCGAAAGGATGCCCCCTTTTCCCATAGAGTAAATTCGTCCCGCCCCCCCCCCCCTTCCTTCTAATCTTTTCTTTCCGCGCAGATAGATGGTTCCCTGAACAACTTTCAGTCTCCAGACTAAGTCGACTCTAGATCTCTTCCCCGAGTGACGTCCATCGCTCTCGCGCTATCGGAAACCCCAACCCTGTGAAACGTCCTTTTTTTAAGCCCCTCTCTCCCCGCAGATAGGGGTCCAAATATCCCTTCCTGCGGAAATATACGTGTAAAGTCGGCTACCTTGGTGCTCCACCCTAACCTTTCCGTGAAGGAGATGTTTGCTTTTCCAATGCTTGCCCGACCAGGATAAATTTATTCCCTGTATAACCATAGTGCTTGCCCCCCCTGATTAAAGTTCAGCAGATCTTTCCTCGGTAGTTTTGAGGTCACACCTTTTCGAACTGAGAAATATCAAGCAATCCGCCGTCCCCTTTTGCCACTTGTGCGCAGATAGGTCCTCATTCTTTTCGTTCTCCCTACGTTTCGCGAGTCATCTACCCTACACTCCTGAGACGAAGCCGTCTTTCACACTTTGTCGTCCTTTTTACTTTTTATGCCGCAGCTTAATGGCCGACGCATGTTCTTCTTCGACTTTGCCGAGTAAGAAAACGGTAAATGGTAACTGCCGCCTTCAGTGCTTTTTTAGGCTCCCCCCTGCTGGTCTAAGAAGCCCTCCCCCCCCGCAGGCACCTCTTCCCCCCTCTCAGAAATTACCCCTGTTTTCGAACTCAGGATGGACTCCGTTTCGGCTCCCCTCACCTGTTACGGTTCCTTTTTCTTTTAAGCGAGCTTGACACCGCTAACCTTTTTTCTTCCTTGCACCACTTTGCCTCACTCCATGCGCCCCCCGAGATACCGATAAAAGGCTCTACTCTTCCCCTTTCCACAAAGACACAGCCCCCTCACGCAGTAGTCCTTTTCGTAGGCGATACTTTCCGTCCTTGAAGCTTCCCCCCACCCCCTAGTAGAGATAGTATTAGACCATTGCTCCCTAAATGTGAGAATCTCATTTTAATAAGAACGTAGAACCATCCCCTTCGCGGATGACCGCTTGCATTCGCACGATTCTTCAAGGGTAGCTTCCCATTCAGGTTTTGAACTCACACCCTTTTTGAGTAATAACTCTGATTACCTACGTGTTCTTTCGTAAAGATGTACCGTTAATTACCAAATGAAGTAATCTATTTCCTCCTTCCTGTGTTTGTTGAGGAGAAGGCTTCTTTTCCTTTTTAGTTCGGAAATTTTCTGTATACTGTCCCAACACTCTGCCGCAGCCCCCCCCCCCCCCCCACTCGAGTGGATAACTTTCCTGATATCGCGGATAAGGTGAACAAGAACTAGAACACTTGCGTTCCCCTCTCCGATGCAGAGAGAGAACTTAACCTAAGGTCTTTTTCCTCGCCACTTTGCACCCCCCTTCATGCTATTCTTATAACCAACCTTCTTTCTAACCCCGGTGAGTTCAGCAAAACTGTCATCAATCTCCCCCCCTGTGTAGTCCCCAGCTCAGGCCCTCCGATTTTCCACTCCTCCTGCCCAAAGTAGATTAAGCCTTTTCCCTTGACTTTTCTCAGTGTTGTAAAACTCGTGTACTATTTTCACTCCCCCCTCCCTTTTTCCCCCGCAAAAGAGCCAGTTTTCCCTTCTCCCGAATGCTTTCCTTCATGACTCTCCTCAAAAGAGATTCCCGGGTCTGCCAACCTTTTTTTTGACTCTGATATAATACTACCCCCTCTGACACTACTTTTTCCTTTAGACCCGTGGCAACACTGAGGACCCTTTCGCACTTATGATCGCTAGAATTGAAACACGGATCCTACGTCATCCTGGCCCGAGTTGGAGCTCCTCTCCCATGTCTTCCTCTCCCTTTTCAAATGTGACTTAATTTGGACTACTGGCACTTTCCCTCCCGACGACTCGAGACGCACCTTTATCATGAACGAACAAGTTCTTCTTTAAAGAGCCCCCTTCAGACGAGGATCCTTGCCCCCTTCCGAGAAGAGCGTTACTGTCAGATATGATTTAAATGAGATGACCCCCACGGAATTACTGAAAGATACCTTTACCGATTTTCCTGCAGGAAATGGAAGCCAAGCCCCAACAGTTTCAATCGATCCCCCTTTTAGACACAGTTAACCCTATTCCTTTGTATAACTCCCCATCTATAGTCTAGGTTGTCTCGCCCTACTTTGCCGCACCGAGGATGCTCTAGGCCTTGATTCCCCTCGCGCGGCATCCTTTTGTCGCTCCCCATATTGCGCGAACGACATCGACGCTCTGATCTCCCCCCCCCTCGCCCGAGATGTATTCCCCCACCGGGCCCCTCGATTAGAGAAATGCAATTCTATTTAAGCCTATCTTCCTGCCTTTTGTGCGCCCCTCCTGTTTCCCCTGTTTTCCGCATAAGGAGTAAGCCCCCCAGATCACCCTGTAAGACCCTCCCCCTTTTCTCTGCTTTTTTCCGCCCAGGCCCAAGATAGTCTCCACCTAGCCTCGAATACAGACCTAGTGTCTGCGACGACTTCCCTTCTCCCTTACATATTTCCTTTCTTTTTTATCCTGTTTCCCCTCCCTCCCCCATTCAAAACCATACCCCAGGCACGTCCGATTACTTCTTTTCCCCCCCCCCCACCACAAAGCCAGCCCCCCGCCTGACTCAGCCAGAGAATATCACACTTATCCCAAAGTTTTTTCTTTCCCATCTCCTCCAGTTCTCTTATAACTGAATGATGAACCTTTTTTTTTTGAAGTCCAGGCTGTAACCGTGGAACGTTTGTTTCGACACTCCTCTTACGAACTACCAAGAAGGACTAGAAGGAACAGTACGACCCCCCCCCAATCCGTTGTGTTGGTTTTAAGGCTCGTTACAGGTCTTCTCTCTATGTCTTTCAGAGTACCCGTCTCAGGACCGCAGTAATACTTTATTGAGATGGAATCTTCAACCTTTTTCTCTTCTCAGCACCCCTTTCCATTCCTCCCTGAGTCTTGATCCCTTTTCTGATACTCAGGAGAACCCTCCGACCTTAAGAGAAATTTTTGATTTTTCTTTTTTTTTACTACTACCTCTTATCTGGTTTTTTTGGTGGGGTTGTTTGCTTTTTTTTTTCTTCTTCCCGCCTACTGTTGGTCGTGAGATTGTTGGGGGGACTTTTTCCCCTCCCCCTGGGATTGACAAGGGAGGCCCCTGCGGGGATCCTTTCCGCCGGCTACGAAGCCACTCTAGGAGTGTAGAAATAGTCCGTCCTCATCTATGACATTGTGACAGCGTCTCTTTCCCTGCCGTGCGAGTGCATTTTGACCCTTTCCTGAGCTTTAATTTCTGCCCTGTAAATAGTTACCGCTCCTTATTCTGGACATGTTTTTTTTTTCAACACGACTCTCCCCCCTTTTAGTTCTTGATGGCCCCTTTTATGCCTTTGAGACTTTGAAGACAAATCTGCCGACATGTCTAAAATACCTCCCTTAACTGTGTACTCAGACAAGGCATACCACACAAGTTCTCCCCCTTTTCTCGGAATAGAGTCCCTTCCCTTTGACTACGTGTCCTGAAGCCCTTTCCCCTTTTCGTAAGATCGTCGAGATTCTAATAGTCCTATGGAAACTTTCTATATTTTTCCTCCCCTAAACTCTAGTGGGACAGTGCGGCGGTTCCCCCCCCTCTTTCACGTCCTTGAAGCACCGTACTTTTTTCACACATTCGGTTGTAAAAAATACGCATCCCCCCCTTGAGAAGCTTGCCCGAACTGGATTAATGCATATCTAGAAAACCTGTTCCTCGAACCCTTTCTGAACAGCCCGCCTTCATGGAATCTACCGAGTTAATTCTTTTTTCTACTAGGTACGCCCAACAAGGCATTCAATTAAGCCCCCTTTTTCTCTTAGCTTGACATTTCGCTCGCGGGAGACGAATCCTCCATGCGGGAAACGTTGTACGCCAAGACGAAGAACCCCCTCCCTTGTCCTCCCGTAAAGTACAATTCCTGATACCTTGTTCCTTTCCCCAGGTTAAGGACAAAAGAGCGCCCTCCTCTAAACGGCTTGCGATTTCCGATTAAGTCCCCTAAGGTGCCCTCACTCAAGTTCCCACCCTACTGTACTAAAAGACTTCCCCCCCTTTCCCCCTTTAAACCTAAACTTGTCCCAGTCTCTCGTGGGCTTAGGGTTCCTCATTTTTTCGAGAAAAAGGTCTTGATTTGGAAGATCACGACCCCACATTTATACCCCCCCCTTTCTTTTCGAGAAAATCCCCAGTAAAAAGTCTCGTATCGATTTCCAGATTAGGAACTCGGTCTAGACTTCTTCAAGAGTAGAGACCCCGTACCTCCGCCTCCCGATGTTCTGTACTGCTAACACCTTTCTCCCCTCTCTTCCCTCCCTCCCTCATTGAAATAGTCCACTAACTTCAAAACCTGAGCAGCTACTCTCTTTCCCCCCTCCCCCTCCGAATTGTTAAAGTTTTTTTTTTCTGCTATTTTGTACCCTGTTACTCCCTTGTATTTTCCCCCAAAGTGCCCCCCGCGTCTCAGCTCTTCTTCCCCCCCAGCTGGTGGATTTCCCCCCCCCGCAATCTCTCTTTTACTGCTGCATGCTCGCCCGACGAGGCGCATCCCCACATCCCCCCCCTTCCCACTTGCTTCTACCGTATTTCCCCTCCCGTACACTGATTGTTTGCGCGCCTACCCACTTTTTACCCCTCCCTACCAGGATTCCCCGCCTACAACATTGCCTCCCTCGACCGATGGTGACCCCCCCTGTTGGACAGAACCTTTATTTAGCCTTGAACACCCCGGTCCCCCTTTTCCTTAGAAGTTGAGGCACTTTGTGGTCCGCGTCCTCTCTAAACGGACTCGAATTCCGAAGGCTCCGTTGATACGAGTACCCCCCCCCCCCCCCCCCCCCCCCCCCCCCCCCCCCCCCCCCCCCCCCCCCCACACCCCCCCCCCCCCATTTTTTCTCCGTCTCCCCCCCTGCTACATACCGCTTCCTTTGACAGCCCCAAAAACCCCCTTCCCCCATATTCGCGAGGTGCTCTTTGACCATCAACTCTCCAGGCTTTAGCTTACTATCACGGGACCTTCTTGTAACTGTCGTCTCCTGTAACCTTCAACACGGAGATTGGTGAATGGCCGCCACCCCTATCCTTTTGTGCAGTTTTTTTTTTCCTCCATTTGAAACTCCGAATTCTACTCCGCCATACTTGGCTGGCCATGACCCACTTTCTCTCCCAGGGGCCTGAGCTTGGTTAAGAAGAAAGGGCTTCCCTCCTTGAGACAGTGGGAGTTTGACACAATCCCTTCCTCCATAAGTTCCTCGCCTTAATTCATCCACAAACCACCTAGCGAGCCAGCGCGAACTACTGCCCCCAAGCTAGCTTTTTTCCAGGCCACATAGTTGCACCACCTTTCAATGTGTCAGTTTTGCAGATGAAAAGACCCCTGACTCTCATTTACACTGACTAGACTTGCCCACTACCACTCCAGTCGGTGATAGCACGGATACTACTTAAGAAAATCTGCGGCCCTACTTGACCTGAGGTCCAACGCATTTCTAGGAGAATTCTTTTGTTCACCCCTCCTTCTTCCGATTTAGGTCAACCCATCTCCCTGACCTAGAGAAGCCACTCTGATGAGACATCTCTCATGAACTTTTTTTCCCTTTTAGTTGTTGGTTTTGCCTTAATACCTCTTTTGTCTTTTTTTTTTTGCAAATTAGTTGTCCTGGGCCAAGTCCCTTTTCTCCATTAGTAAAAAAGCAATTCTCCCCCATGTGACTTCTTCTCATAAGTGTCATAAAATAAATTCAATTCACCCCTTATGTCTGAGAATTTACCTTGCCGGACCTTATATTAAAGGAAAGTCCTTACTTACTCCTCCCTCAAGTACTCTCATACCCCTCAATGTCCACCTTCTTTTACGTTAAGCCGCCCCAACACAACCCCCCCCCCCCCCCGATCAGAAAGAAAGTCTCTTATTCCTCCGATTCCCGAAAAGCCTGAATAGCGATGCTAGCGTTATTTCATTTCCTTTCACCAGCTAAAAGTCTTTTGCTCACCTCTATGTCCAAGTTAATGCGAAAAGAAGACTATTCCCGAGAATGAGACTCCCCTGATCCCCCCCCTCTTCCCTCCTTTATAATTTATTTAGAGAGAGACTTTGCAATTCTGTAGATAGATTGTCTCTTCCCCCTAATGCTTAAGGACCCACTCCTGTTTAGACATAAGTTTTCTCCTCTTTCCAACGGCAGAAGGAGGCAGTCAACATTATAGTCCTCAATCACATTTTTCAAGGAAAAATACAGAAGACAATCGGTACCCCCCCCCTCCCAAAAGAGGATAGCTACTTTTATGTTACTTAGTGTCCTGCAGGAGTTTGAGTGGTAAGACACGTTTTTAGCCGTCTTCCGAAGTGACTGTCACATACCAAGTTCTCCTCGCCTTTTTCGTTCCCCTCACGAAAGCCGACTCTTTTCGGTAAGGTCTCTGCTCCCGCCTGATGCATTGCATTCCTCTTTAATTTTGACTAGCTTGACCCCGTCCCTTGAATTCTTGCTGTTTTCCCCTTCACGGCCGTAATGAGTCTCCCCTCTTCCCACATCGTCCGTAAAGACGTTATATTTGAAGAACCAGTGTCATAACTCTTTCTCATGCCCTTTAGCCTTCTTACGACTGCACAGTTCAGACAGCAAGATGTAGTAAGCCTCGGACATTCTTAACGTTTTTAATCGCCCTAGATATAACCCCGATTTTCTTCTTTCAAGAATCGTTCTTAATTTACAGGATAGCAGCCAAGCATACTCGCTTTTTTTTTTCCGCAGCTAAACGCACTCTTTACGCTAGTACCGTTATCCCGCTGCTTCTTACCCGTCGAATCCCCTTCTCCAGAAATTTTTTTTCACGTTCATCAATCCCTTCTTATTCTCGTTCAGCACCCTTTGAAGAAATGTCCAGCACATTTTAGTAATCATCGACTAGACACTGGCAAAGCCCCCTTTTTCTGCAGAAGAATTCACTGTACGGTCTCTGACCCCCAGTTAAGCTATTGACAACCAAAGTAAGGCTCCTGCCTTTTTATCCCTTCTGTTCCCCCCTCTTACTCAGAACGCAAGGATCACCCAGCAGAGCCCCCCGCCTTGCACCCTGATTTTTGATGCCCTCCCATGCGCTTTTAAATTATACCTCCCGCCGGCCTCACCGTAACTTCTTTTTTCGTCGATGAGAATCACTTTTTTCGCGTTCCCTACTGCCCCCCGCGTTTGATTCTTTTTGTTTGCGAGTTTTTTTTCTCTTTTTTTTATTTTTTTTTTTTCTCTTCCTTATTACTCTTGTTATCTTCTGCCCTATTAGCGAAAGAGATCCTCCACCAGATTATTAAAAGGAGTTTGATCTCTTTCCCATTCCCAACCAGAAAGCCAAATCCGTTTTTCCTATCTTTTTAAGGTCTCAGATTAAGACTGATAAAGCAGAACCCCTTTCTGGTCCTAAGTTTTTAGAAAGTTCTTAGACAACCCGGGTAGACCCTTTTTTTTGCATCCCTCCCGTCTCCCTTCGTTTCTTGCTGAAATGACCTCCAGCCTATTACAATGAGAGATCCCTGAGTCTTTCTTTTTTCCCCACAATGAAGTATAATTAATAGCTAGGCCTTTCCCTTTACGGACCTTTCTTCCATTAACCCTGGACTCCCTATCATTATTCATTAATCGTCTAGTCTTTCCTCCTTTGGTAAGTTGGAAAAAGTTTCCCTGCACCCCGAGGCTCTCGATAGGCTGAAGAACAAGTTTTTCATTAAGAACATCCCGAATCTCTGCTCCATTACGTAGCATCCCCTCGTCGAGAAAAGCCATTTCCCTTCAACCCCAACGAACCCTTAGAGCGAATAAACAGTAGAAGAAAGATTCAGTGCCGCGACAAACTTGTCGCCTCCCTCTCCCATGGATGTTAGATCCGCTCGAACTTCTCTCATCCTTACAACCTGAGTCAAGAACAAATTTCTCTCCCAAGTGTCGGAACGTCTTTTTTTAAAGAATACACTTGGTCCCCCGTTTGCTTCACTTGATGTCAAAGTATCTTCACCGGCCTAAAGCGGTCGTCCTTATAGGTACTGCCTTCCTTTCCTCAAAGAAAACGATCCCTACCTTTTCTTTTTGAGCATTGATCAAATATTGAACGCCTTCTCCTATCGTTTCACGGATTGGATTAGCATACCATCAAGTGGGCTTTGATTTTGTATAATTCCATGTATCATCCCTTAGTAATGTCCTCTCCCTTTCGCGTCCCCCCCCCCTTTCTTAAAGCGAAATAGCAACCCTGACGCTGTCCAGTGTCGCTGAGCCCGCATTCTCCCAGATATTTGTTTACCACCGACCGGGAATTTCTTCTAACGGGTGCTCACTTTTGATTGTTGAACTACTTTAAAATCTCACTGTACCCGCCGCGAGACCCTCCATGCACACAGAGCACTCTTCCCTCTCACAATCCCTGGTTAAATGAAAGAGTGTTCTTTACTACTACCGCCCCAGTGAAGCTCGATCCTGCCGTCTTACCTCCCCCAATAGGCCCTCCCATGGTAGATATCCTTGCTTCCCTACTTTCTTGAGGTAATCTCATCTAAACAGAACACCACAGGCCAGACTATGATTGACTGATTCCCCGCACACTCCTTGCTACACTGCGCCCTCCGGCCTGTAAGCTCAAGCCTGCGAGCAATTATTGACTACTTACTCCTTTTTTAGGCGGAATACCTTTCGCCTACCGAGTGAAAACCTTATTTTAAGCCAATCATTCCAATATAGGTACAACGAACCTCCCCTGAACAATGAGAGCCTCATACCTAAGTTCTTTCTTCCCTAACATTACCTCCTAGCTGTCTCCTGCGAGCATGAAGCCTCTTTCCCCCGGAAGCGACTACGCCCCCTGTTCCATACTTCCCTTTTTCCTTAAAACCACCCCTTTCCCCCCGGCACCACCAGCCTTACTTATTTCTTCCACCCCCTCCCCCCAACCTGATCAGACTCCATGAGGCGCCCTCGTTTTTTTCCGTTCTGAATGCGCGACCCTTCTTGCTACGAGATAGAATCGAAGAATTCTGACTCCCCCAGATAAATCACCGTCCCGCGCTTAACTTTTCCTCCCCCCTGACAGCGAGTAACAATCTCTCACCTAGAGACCCTAGATCTTTTATCCAATCATAATTTGAAGCAGGTATGGCCTCCGTCCGAATAGATCCTAGACTTGATTTTCTTTTTTCCCAGGACAGTAATCTAGCTTCTATTAGCCAATTCAAATCTGCGATCCTAGAACCGATCTTCCCTAGAGAATCATGAACGAGACGTCAGACTGTCCCCCTTCCCTAAGTTAGACGTATTTTCTTTTTTCTCTTTTTTCTCCAATTTTCCCCTTTGGTCTGGTAGTCGTGCTCCCGGACTTATTTTCTGCAAAAGCAGCGTAGCTCCTTGGGACTTGGAAGGAATTTTCCCTCTCCTTATTTCCGGAGCCTATGGTCGCATGTTCCCCTAGTTGCCTTCGATTTTTGAAGACCCGAAAAGTGTTCGAGTGACGAGCGTACAGACGCTATTTCCACCCAATTTCTGCATTCACCCCCAAGGATGTTAACTTACTCCCTAGCCATCCAGTAGTCCCTATCAGACTTTCCGGACTGCCGACGCCTTCTTTCCCTGCGAGACGATGTCCTCAACTTTTTTTTTTTTTTTTTTTTTTTCACTACATTCATCTGTAGATAAATTTAACTTAAAAGATCTCGTCGCCTCGCTATCCCCCTCGTTTAACGGAACTTTTTCCCCCGCCCAATCGTCTTCTTGCGGTCCACACGACTAATGGACCGTAATCGATTGTTTCCTTGACCCTACCTGTTTAGTCATCTTTCTAATTCCTCTCGCGGTTACACCGTTTTATGACTCCATCTCAGAACGCCCGTGGAAAAGCCCCTAGCCCTTTTTTTAAAGTACTCTCTCTGGAAAACTCGATACTGAACTTTACAATGCACTGCATTACATGTGCCCTCGCTCTTCGTAGTTCCCATCTTTCCCAAATGGAACACTTTCCCTTGAAACTCTTGATGAGGGTCCCTCGCTGTCCCTTCCTCCCCTCAGAGGTCAGAAGACCCCCCCCAAGCAGTTCACTGATTTAAATCCTCATTTTTTTTCTCATAAATCATGTTGCGTCGATCAAATTTTAAATAGAGATTTAGTCGAGCGCTTTCTCCTTTTAGGGGTCCAACCTTTATGCTCGCGGTATGCCCGAACTGTACCAGCTTTCAAGGAAAGAAGTTTCATAGGACGAAAGTCTTACACGGATTGATGCCTAGCAACAGACCCTTTTTCTTTTCACACGCAGAAAGAGGTCCCCCTCCCTTTAGGAGTAATGTCGGAAGTTTCATTTTTTTCTCATACCTTCGAACAACCAGGGCATGCAGTACTGACAAGTTGGAGAGCCCCAACCCTTGCATCCATCTCTCGTGTTCCCCTCACTTACTAACCAGTAGGTGCCCTCCCCCTGCTTGCCTCGCGGTATCGTCTTCACACGCGCTGCGCTACTTTTCCTTAACCCCCAATCCTTTTCCTCGGCGGCCCCATCTTTTGACCTCTCCTCCCGAGAATACCCTTTTCCGTACACTATCTCTCTTGCACTCCTCCCGTGTTGTAGAGATACGTTCTATGTGTACAGTTACGCCCACACCGTTCACTGGTCCACCCCGCGATCACGAAAGAGTTGGTGGAGATCCCCGCGACCTAGACTTTGCTACTGAAGCAAGAGATACCTCTCTCACGTAGCTCTTAATCCGGAGCTCTAACCCTTAGGGCACCACTCTAGTCCTCCACCGAAACAGAGAAAAGATCCTTTGGCAGAAGAACCTTTGTCGAGAATGGAATACCCTGGTTTAGTTCCTCAAAGGCAACTTTCCTCGCGCCATAAGCCCGAGCGTCCCCCTTGTCGTTTTCTTACGTCGTTTTGGACCGGAAAGAGGGAGACCTGTGCTCCTTTGCTTGAGACATAATCTAATTCCGAAACTGGATAGTGCAACCCGGCTTAGAAGAGTTTCCCACAAAAAGGACGAACGTCTTCACCCTCCCCCTTACAGAAAGAACAATTTCCAGGGTCGTAGCCTTCCCCCCAGAGGAAAATTTTCCGCTCCATTCTTCTCTCTCTTGCACATTTGCGAGATCAAGCGGTTTAGTTCTGCTCCCCCTTAGGAATAATCACCTAGCCAACTTGAAACGACAGGTTGCATCTGTGCCCTTTTTCCCCCCCCCCGATCTCAAAGACGAACCGTCGCATTTTTTTCAAAAAGGAAGTCTTAGCGGCTTCCTCTTTCGCTCCAAGGACCTACAGAGGCGCGCAGTCCCTTTCTTTTTACCGCTGAGAAAGTGTTATTCGCCCAGTTTTTTCCCAGCGACGGATGCAATCCGCCCGAAGTCCCCTCTTACCAACTGGCCTCAACTATGTTTAAGTCCTTTCAACCACACTATCCTGCCCCCTTTCAATGCGTTTTTGGGTCCCCCCCCCCAGAAGAATGCTCCGTCTACCCATAGCCTCCCCCCTTTTTCTGAATCACCTGAGATGTGGAGATTAGCCCTCATTTCGGCTCTTCTCAGACCAGCGCCTCTTTCCTTTCCCAGTTAGCCCATAGTACTCGCCGGCGTTGGAAGAGCACATATAGACGATGGATCTTCCTTTAGAATAGATTGTAGCCTCCCTAGGTAATTCCGACACCTCGCCGTTTTAGTGTCCCCCCCCCTACCTTTCCTCTAAAGACCTCATTACGTCCCCATCGATCCCACGAAATAGAAAACTCGCCCTTTAGACCTCGTTATCCCTCCTTCAAGCTTTTTTTTTCCCAGTGACAATGAATGCTCTTTCCTAGCGCTGCCTTAGTGGGGGAGTTACCGGCTGAAATTCCCCTCCATCGCCCCCGCCCAATCGCCCTCCCTCCTTTTACGCCCTCCCACCACGAACATTGAATTCCCCCCTCCTTCCTGTTCTTAAAATATTTCCCAGATCTATCTGAGAGGTTACATGAGTCTCCCCGTCCCTCCCTACTGCCCAGAGCGCGCGCCGCTCCACCAGTTAGTGACTTCTCCAGCCAGCCTTTGCTGATCTCAACCCATAAAGGAGCTTCAACGCATGTCCCTCCCGAAAAAATCGGCACGTTTGTAAAATCGAGGACGAAGTCCAGATCCCTAGACACATTCCTTCATATTTAGCCACTAATAGTTTGTGGCTTTGAGTTCGACCGGTCTAGGACCTGAAAGTCCCCGCCTCCTCCTCCGTGCGTCCTGGCTAGGAACGCGTCATCTTCTCAGCTTCCCTTCTTTGATAGTTAGCCAATTCCTGAGATCAGCACCTTCTCTCTACATCGCGAATCTGCTAACGCTGTTACGCCCGTCGTAAGATCCAATCAGTTCGGGGCTTTTGGATTAAGTAATTTTTCCCTTCTTTCCTTTTCTGAAGTGTAGTTACTATTTGTGATGATCTCCCTTTTCCGAAAAGAGAATAGAAGTTCCGGACCCAAACGAAAGACCAGTGAGTCAGGTTGCTCGGTTACCCCTACTTAAAGAAATGCACTCGCCTCTTTTCTTTTTTCACGGTTACTGAGTCGGTGAAACTCATTTCTTAAGTTTCTTTTCGCTATAATTTCACAAAATGTACAGATCAACTATTTGGAATAGAAAAAGACCTTCCTATAATCCTTTTTCTCCCTCATGACGTCCTATGCAATGTTCTCTACCAATAACCGAGACTCTACTGATGGGGCCCCATTCACAACACTGTCTGAGATTTGCGAACCTCAGGCACTACAGGCCCTATCCTTCGTCAGGCATATCTAAACGATTTAGTTAAAATTCAAGGTCCGCCCCCCCCCCTAGCGTCGCCCGACTAACCTACCCGAACTGAATTGAAATCAAGCTTCGAAGTTGGTCAGTTAGAATCCCTTCGGGCAATTTCAGCCTCGCTTCACTGACTTCGAATACTATTCGCGTCATCCCAGACCCCCCCCCTTGAAAGACAGGCCCCCCCCCTTATCTGTACAGCATCGAGAGAAGCCCCCTAAGTGGCGCCCTAATAACCCTTAATTCCTTCCTGGCACGAGAATGAAGAGTTAGTCTTTTAAGTCTTCAGGGCCCCCCCCCCCCCCCCAACAGTACGGAAACACCGGTCCCCCCGCCCCTTTCCCCTGTTCTGCTCATTCCCGAATGACAACGACCCCCACTCCGGTTTCCGAAGCAACCCCCCCCAAGATGTTCCGAAGCACTATGCATTCCCTCCATGCTTGACCAGACGTGCCCCCTCCCACTGAGATACTTGTCTCGGTCTCTCCTTAGCCTGCGGTGCAGCCGGTGATTTTTTTTTTATTTCTTTTTGTTCCTTTTTTATGAAACAGATACAGTTTCGTACCCCCTCCTAGCCTCATCTACCGAGGTACACGCCTTACACGACCGCGCTCCCCACGCCCCCAGCAACACCGGTCAGCCCCTTTGACTATATTCCGGTCGTCATCCAATAGCGACACCTGTAGAGATAAGTATAGCCCCCGCGCAAGAACATGTTCTGACAAACTCTTCGCTGAGATACCCCTTGATAGAACCCCCCCCTTCGTTTTCTTCCCGTTGACTGCGCTAGAGTCTCTTCCCCGTCTTACACTTCCCTTAGAAGTACTGGGCCTTCCTCCAACCCCTGCGTCTACTATCCCCAGTCTTCGGTTGACCTACTGCCCAATTCCCGTGACCGTCCCCTCCTTTACAGATACTATCTCTTTTGACGCCGTTGTTGATTGTCGTTTTCTGCTCTTAAGCCGTGACAGCGAAGGTACCTCGTGTCCACTATAGTCCCCCACCGCGGCAGCCGGAAGGAGACGAACTTTTTTTTTTTTCAGCAGACCGCAAGCCTCTGTTGAAGAGCGAGGGCGCCCGAGCAAGCTCATCCTACACGGAAACCGAAGTTTTACTGAGGGCATCAAGCGGCACCCTTCGACCATTGTTTTCTCTTCCGTAGCCACGCTCGTCAGCTCCCTGAGTAATACGGAAAGCGGTGTATACCTTCACAAGGACGAAATTACTACTTAACCGATCGGCAGTTGCATTTACGCTTTTCCTGGGCTTTGGTGGCATAAGAGTTCTTCCCCTCCCCATCCCGACCGCGGACCCTCCGTGGCGAATGCAACTTCTTGTCCTGCGGTGACCGAATCTCCTAGAACAGCAAAAACCGTCTTACGGGGCTGCCCGGTCCATCTAACATGTGCGGTCTCAATAAACGACCCCCCCGCCAATCCACTCAGGGGTTTTGAACTCTGAGCCAATCCATGCCCCTTTTGCTGAGCCCCTTACTAAGTTGAAAGAGTTGACCTCTTTTTTTTCTTATGATAAGGCCCTTCGCCCGAGATCAGCTTGGAACTCTTCTGAGGCGCCCTGGCTCCCCTTCCCTTGTAGGACTCACCGACTGACCCGAAGCCACGGTCGACAGTACTGAGAGGATGTTACCAGTAAAGGTCTCTTAAGTAGACGTCCCAGTGCCCTTGAAGTGTAGAACTCCAGTTTTTATAGTAATTTTTGTTTCCAGCCGGGTCTTTTTGTGCCGCGTTTCATAAAGGATTTCGCCCCCCCTTGCCCAGAGAGTCTCATCCGGCAGCCAGACGAGTTAGAGGACCTTCTCTAAGACAACACCTGGAAAGTCGTGCATTGGTTGCTGACCCCCACCACGCTCCTCAGGCCCTGCTACGAAATTTCCAGCACCCGGAGCGGTGTTCTCCGAGCCCCTTGTCCAAGGATCTCGCTAAGCAAGAATATGTTACCCCTTCCCTCGGCACCCCCCTCTGAGGTCGCCCCGTTCGCAAGCGTGGCAATCGCACATTCATCTGCCGTCCCTCCTGCTTTCGAAATGAGGAATACTGAGGTCAGTCTTCCTTTTCTCTTTTCCGGGAACCCGTTTCCTTTCCCGATTTCAGTCAGTACCCCGCCATTCGTCACAGCCCCCGTCCAACTCCCAAAGACCCCTTCTTAATCGAGTGCAAGTACTTCCCTCTCGACTGTCTTCCCATGCTGCTGCGGAGAGGAAGGTCAACTTTTACAAGGGGGGTTTGTCCAGTAATCTCCTCCTATTAAATCATCCACGGACTTTCCCCCCCCCTTCACCAACCAGACCCCTTCCCCCACGACTTACCCTTTCCTTCCAAACCCAACCCCCAGATCAGCCCGCTAGCCCATCTCTCCTCGTCTCAGTAAACCTTCTCTCACGGATATTCCCCCCCCCCCCCCCAGGTGACTTGCCATTGGACTCACCCAGCTCATGACCCGACCTCCGATTACCAGATTTCCCCTGAACCTCCCCGACCACCCTCTCTTACAATCTAGTCAGTTCCCCCCCGTATCTAGAAATTCGGTGGTTTCCCCCCCCCCCCAAGAAGAAGAAAGTGGGCCTTGTGCCTCCATCCAGCCCCCCTCGCCCCCTTCTTGCTCCGCACCCCGATCGTTTCCCTCCCCTCTCACCCCCCCCGCTGTTCCTGCCACTTCCGGTGCATTTCCTGTCCGAAACCTTTCCCCCCCGCCGTCCTATTACCCCAAGCTCTCCGTCTCACCCTCCCTGCCACCACCCTGTTCTCCCCCCCACCGCCCCCTCTGCCCCATCCCCCCCCCTCTCTTGTTTCTCATTTGTCCTCTGTGCCCTCGCCCCGCCTACCCTTTCTGCTCCTTCGTCTCCCTAAGCTTCCTCCCTTTCCCCACCTCCGTTTGCCCACACCCACCTAGTCCCCCACCCCTTTCCTCTGTTCCCTCCATTTTTTCCCTGCCCCCAACCTACCCCCCTTCCTCCCCCCATCGTACCCCCCCGTCTTCACGCTCCCTCCTCCCTGCTCCATCCCCGTCTCCTCCATTTTCTTTTATTCTCTTACCTCGCATTGGCGCCTCTCTTCCCCCACAATCCCTCCTCCATCTAGTCTCACGTCTTGCCACTCCCCACTTCTTATAGGTCCTGCTGCTTATCTCCCTCTCACCTGGACCGTCCGTTCTTCGCTGGTTGCTCCTTTTTGCTGTAGTTGGGTGTCTTTTTTTTTTCTTTTCGTTTTGGGCGTGCCGTATCCTTCTTTTGGCCGGTGATGGGTCAGGACCGTCTCCCCTTGTTATCTCTCTTTTTGGTGAGCCACTCCCCCTGAGGCCTCCCCGGTCGCATAAGGAGCGTGTCCCTCAACGTTACGGCGCGTGAACCCCTTCCGTTCGGTATTTTTCTTCCGAATCTTTTTGTTCTCCGGTGGTCTGGGGTCTGTACAGGACCCTTTGGCTTCTTCATCCGGATCTGACCTGCGTTTCATAGGCCCTCGGAAGGAACTCTCTAGAAAGATTGCGGAGAGGAGCTTTTTTCCACGCCCCGAAGATTTCCCTTTGAAGCGCTCAGGGGCTGTTTCTTCTTTGAAGAATTGCGTACTGATAGCTTCAAACCCAAGTCAACGGAGTATCGTGCTTTCTTCGTAATCAGTTATCGCATTCTCTCGGCTAGTATGACCCAAGAAATAGTCCTTCTGGCGACCCTTAGAGGACAGTTCCCCTTCACAGGGGATACCGTCCCCCCTATCCCTTTAGTTCGGCCCCGGCAATCTTGGAGGTCCATGTTACAATTTCCCCTGCAGCCCGTCCCCGTCGCTGTTATCCAGTCAGTCTTCCTTCAACGTGCGTACGTTTTCCGCTTTGAAACTACTTTGCTGCAGGCCGACGAGGTCCGTCGTGCTATCCGTCTTGAACCCTCAGAAAGAAAGTGCTGGACAAGCTTCCATTTCCCCCCCCTCGGGGCACCTGTTTCTCTTCCTTCCACACGGTCCATGACATCTTATTTTCCTTTATACCAGAGTAGTCTTATCTTCCGGTACGAAACCCAGGTCCCGGGAAATTGAACCCCCGTTTCTCCTTTCCCACAAGTTCAGCCCTTTACACGGCCGGGATCATCCTATCTAGATTGGAAGAAAGACTATTGAATTCCTCTTGCCAATCGGCAAACCAGGAAAGGGCTATTTTGAGATATCGACAGTTTTCCTTAACGGGCAGCCCCTTCTGAAGTTTCGATAAGTTTAAGGCGCTAGTACATCTCCTCATGCTTAGAGCTTGTCACAGGTATTGCTGATCTTCCACTCCGGTCCCCAAAACATCTCCCCCCCCTCTTAGAGGCGTCGTCCCCTAGAGCCACAACAGGTTCGGGATAGTATTCTCCACGTGGTCGTTGTCCCACCCGTGTCGACTGGAGGGGATGAACTCAAGCCCCCCGTAGTAATTGCTCTTCTGCGCTCGCGGGGAGCTTCCGCTCTCTCCAAACGGAGAGCAACATTTCTCGTTGGTCTGGACTTTTCCACAGGATC
>Ga0179593_1530879_pt1 | contig 29092 bp, 36 predicted proteins | sample CZODoug2_1_08_16_FD_185931 | JGI IMG/M metagenome (GOLD analysis project Ga0179593, IMG submission 185931) | Vadose zone soil fungal communities from Angelo Coast Range Reserve, California, USA - CZODoug2_1_08_16fungal (PacBio error correction) | ecosystem: Environmental > Terrestrial > Soil >... | reverse complement strand
CGTGGTGGGGTCCTGAGTATGAGAAAGCCATTGTGACTTTGTCTGAAGCCTCGAGGGTGTAATGGTCAACACCTAGGTTCAAACAGCTGGTAACTTCCCAACCCTCCTAGGAGTGATATACCTTCCGCAAAGGTGACCTTTTGTACTGATAATAGACCCGTTGATTACTTCTTTGGTTTCTGTCCCCTTCCTGGAGTTAAATACCCCCGAAATTTTGGAACGACTTCTGACGAGCTGGCGGTTAATTTCCGCGGTTGGCCACCTCCCGCCCCCGGTTCCCCTCCCTAATTTCTAGTCGGCTTAAGCCCTTGCTTGCAAGGCCACTCATCTACTGTGGGCCTCTTCCTTAATTGACCCAACGGGGGCCATTTACACCTTCCCCCTTTTTGTTCTGGTTGACTAGGTTAAACTTTTTTTCTTTTCCCCAGGATTTTTTTAAGTCCCCTTCTTCATCGAAAATCCTTTCCGATGTTGAATCCCCCAGTCTGTGGGTTTACGAACTCTCACCTGGTTTTGGTACCACGACTGGCCTGTGCTCCGTTCATTCGGGCACAAGGCTGTTTCTTTCAACCGCCTGTTTCCCGAAGTTTCACCCCCACCCTTGGCGAGGTGTCCCAAGTCGGTCACTCTTCCCCTTTCTGTCTTATGTTTTTTTTTCTTTTCGACTGAGTGAGGTGACATGCCCTCGAAACCCAAATCTTTGCAAATAAAAGGGACCAACCGAATGGTTTTCCCAAACCCAAATCCTTTAGCAGAGGCCATCGGCAGCCCATCCCGCCCCTTTTCCTTTTCCGGGCTACCACCCCCCCCCTTCACGGGATGTTTCTCCTGACCGAGAAGCCTGTCTTCAGGCGAAAACCTTAACCGCTCTCTTGAGTCATTGGGAAGGGTGCACCCCTATTCCTTTTTCATTTTTCCCCCTTACCAAGCTAGCGTTTAGTCCGCCCGGAACACTAGGTAACCCCTGGCCTCCCCTTCCCTTCCCTGCATTTTTTTTGGTTGAGGCACTTTTTCCTCCAGGGGTTCCCTGAGCGAGCTCTTCGATTTGCGGTTTGTCCCCGATTAGCGACCCACCTTTCGCCTGCCCATTTTTCTCCAGATCCCCTTCCAGACATGACTACTCCTCCTTGGACCCTAGTCCCTATCGCTCCCTCTTACCTCCCTTTCTTCCTCAAATTCATTTCAACACGCGCCCCTTGGGAGGGACAGCGGATCCTATGTTTCTATTCGGCAGGAGCTTACATCACTTGCAGTCTCTTTCGAACTCTCCCTGTGGATTTTGAAGAAGCTTTTTCTTTTGAGATTTAACCACCCTTCTCCTTATTGACGTACCCGGCCGACCTGCCTTTTTTGTGAAGAGACCCTATGATGGTTCTTTCACACGCCCAAATTTACCGGTTCCGAAGGTGATTCTACCCCACAAGCTACCACTAAGCTCCTTTCCTCTTACCCCGAAGTCGCCTCCCTTCGAAATCGACAGTCCTAAGTTAAACCAAGTGATTGCACGGCTGATCTAGCCGGTTTCCTCTTCGATGCTCCTTGGCGTCTTAAGAATCTGTCGCACTACTTGCGACCCCCCCCTCCCTTTCGGGGATGCAGGCGAGGTTCTCGTTTTAGGTGGCCGCAAAACACTCTTTTCTCGCCTTTCAGGTCACATACGTGTATGTGCCCCTGTTCCTCCGTTCTTTCCTCCGACATCTTCTGTTGGCGTTGGGTCCTTCACCGTGTTTTCTGTTTGCTCATCCAATCCAGATAGACTATCTACTAATAGTCAGCAATTCCGTGTTTCCTTCCGGGTCCTCTTTTCTATCTTTGCACTCTTCCCAGAACGGGGAGTCCCGATCGTCCTTCTAAGTATCAGGATCACCTCCCCCTTTGAGGATGGTCTCGTCTTTGTGACGTTTTCCTCGATTCCTTCAACGTTTATGGACGAAATCAGTGCGAACCTTTTTCTTGGATCGGGAATCGTGCCCCCACTATTGAAGACCCCCTCAGTCCTCCTACTCCTTAATTAGAGAGCCCGCCCAGTAGGATCGCATCCTCTAGCTGTTCCTTTCGCGTCCCCCCTTCCTTTTTTTTCCTGCAGTGGTGGTCTCCGGCCCTTTTTGGGAGAAGATCCCCCCTTGACCTCGGACTTTCATCGAAGCAATGGGATTGGCAGTCAATTCCCCCTCCCGGTCCTCTCTAGATACTTTCTTTTGGCCATTCTCGGATCCAAATGGCCCTCTTCAAACCCCCCCCCTCTCTTCCGCCTCCTCTCGATAAACCCTTTCCCGGTTTCAATGGAAGCCGTCCCTCTTTTTCCCCCTTCCTTGAGTTTCCTCTTTGAACCTTTCTAGCGTTTTAGCCCGGCCATAGAGGGTCCTGCCGCCTGAAGCTCAGGTACAGTCGCCTTCCCTATCGGCCCAACCCCTCGCTGGCTTTTGCTTTTTATGTAGCCCCTGTCCTTTTCGGTGGGATTTTCGCACTTCGCCTCATGGTCCAGGACAGGGTTCTACCCCGTAGCATTAAAGTTTTTTGGTGCTTACGGCCTCTGTTGATGTGTTTTCCCCCCGAATCAAACGTAGCATTCCTTCGCTCTAAACGGGCGATCTCGCCTCCTCCTCCCTTTTTTTCTGAGACCCCCCTTTATCTTTCCCCCTCGAGAGTGTTCCTTTGTCCCACCCTCCCAAAGGCTTTATCCTTTTTTAAAGACGCCCCCGACCGCCTGAAATTGCTCCACGACTTTTATCCGTACTCCTGCCTTCATGAGAAACTACGTCACTCTTTTCTCAGGAAACTTCGTCTGCCCCAGTCAATCTTTTTATAGCGTTCCGCCCTTCGATTACTTTCTGATGTGGTGTCAGCGTTGCAGAAAGCGCATTCATAGGCTCGCGCCTCTCAGCAGGCCTTGAGATAGTCCTTTTCCTTTTTCTCCTTCAATGTGGAATATCATCTATTCTTTATACTGCTGGCTTTAGATGTTCACCTTGCTTGACCTCCTCTTACTCTCCACCTGTTGAGAGCCTTTTTCTGTACCCCCCATGGAGTCCTCTTCAGTAGCGTACTTGTGTCGAAAAAAGAACAGGATCCCTCTGCTAATTGCTCCTATGCGACCTTTGCGTAGAGTTTCATATGAGTCTAAGGCTGGCTATTAGAAATTTTTTGCGAAGTGTTTTGCCTGCGTTTTCGTTTTCACCCGCGAGAACGTCGCGCAGGGGCCTCACTTTCGCCCCCCGTGCTGAGGTGACCGCAGCTTATTGACCCACGTACAAACCCCAGGAACAGCAGTCCATGAGTATTGATGGCGGCCCCTTTCTTTATTCGAACGGCAACCCCTGCGGGATTCTTCCATTTTTCAAGAAGCACATCCTTGCATCCACCGGAACCTGCTTGGCCTCCGTTCGCGATGTTTTCGTCCGATTTCCCCTACAGACCGGGCACTTTTAAGGGCACCTATACATCCCCCCTTCTCGGTTTGATCCCTCCGAACTGCTGTTCACAATTTATGTTGGCCGTTCTTTCGATCCTCCAGCCCTCGGGCACTGTTTGCTTTCAAAGAAGCAATTCCCATGCAGAAATTCGGTATAGAGCACTGGGACCTATGACTCCAGGTTTTTTCTCGCAGCGGTTCCGACTTTCCAGCGCCACCTCCCCGTGCATATCAACGGGCTTCCCTTTTTAACCTTCGGCTTCCCGCTGGGTAGTAGATTCCCGACCCTGGTTTTAAGGATGTTTTTTAGATCCCTCGCTCCCCTCTTCTTAGCGCGAGCTTTGGTTTCTGCTCACCTTGCCGCAAGACGGCGCGGGCGCGTCTCCCGGTTACAAGCTTTGTCTTTCAAGTTTTTTCAGCTATCCGTTCTGGCCCGGCGAACTAAAAGCTCGTGTTTTTTCTCCAGTGAACTGGACTATAAGAGAGGGAGGATTTAATCCAAGCTCCTTCGGATGAAGAGGTCCCTCCCTTCCTTTTTTCAGTCCTTGCAGGCCCACTTGTCGTTTATTTTTCGGAGAGCTCTTCCGTCGAACCCCCTGCGGCCCTCCGCTTTGAAGGGGTTTCCAGGCTTTGTCTGGCCGCGCCAGAGGTTTTTTTTTTTTTTCTTCAAGAAATTAGACACAATGCCTTCAATCGCCTTCGGCTTCGTTCCACTGTCAGGAAGCCCGCTCCCTCAACTCCCCGTTTCTGTGACTTGGTACATTGCTGACGGAGTCCCCTTTCGAGTGTGCCCCTGTTTCTCTGCCCTTCCACTGAATAGGTTCTTCACCCATCCTCACAGAAGTGAAATTCTTTCCCTTCCGCTTTCGGTACTATTCTCCTCCGTCGGGCCGTGTCCCTGCTTGGTGCCTGCCGCCCAGCATCTTGGTGCGTTGTTGCTTTTCCCTACGGGTGTTCTGGGAGACCGTTTTTGGGGGTGAACTGCCCCTTTTCGGTTTGCCCTGTTTGATCCTCCTTTGTGGTCCGCCTTCTCGAAAGAGCCGCCTTTCTTCGCACGTGGGCCTCCCCGGTGTCCTTTCACCGCGACCTGTTTCGGCCAAAAACTCCCTACTTGACCCTTCGTCCCCTACTCCGAATTTGCCACCTTTCCTCTTCGGTCTAGACTCTTCACAGCTTTCACCCTTTCCTGTTAGGGTGGAGGAATTGATATCGATCAGCAGGGGCGTCCCATGCTCCGGGAGGCCACCAATTCACACTTTTTTTGTATACAAATTTCTCCCGATCCTTCAGTCGCGCGCCACCTTGCCGTTTGTCCCCCCCAAAGATTCTTACGCGACGTCCGTTTGCAATCCCCCCCGGTGAAGAGCGGTTGTCCTTCCTAGATCATGGGAGCGCTTCTTTTGAAGCGGTGCCCTGAACCAGGCGAAATTTTGCCGGCCTGCGCCCCCAGCCCACCCCGTGATGAAAGAATAACCTGAAGCCTATATCGAAGACCTCCCTTTTTTCTTCCCAGTTAGTTCCCTCTGTAGCTCGTACCCCCAGTCAACTCTTTCCTTGATAGCCGACCGAGTCAGGGGTGGGGTTCCTCTGCACCTTTGGTTCCCCGAATCCGAATTGACACCTGCTTTTGCGCAGGCCCTGATGATCGCCTTTTTCCTTTTGTTGGTGATGTTTAGCTCTCTGAACTTAATGCTTCCACCCGAGGTGTTCAAATATCTTTCCGGGTCCCCGGTGGGACTTTAGACACACTGCAGAATGATATTATCGGCTACCCGGAAGCCTTTTTTGTGGTGACCTAGTCCCTCCTTTCTCAGGGATGGGAGTGCTATGTGAGATCCGGGACGTCCCGTCCAACAGACGTTGTTTTCATCTGCCCTTGTTGTAGAGATGTGCGCACGCGGAAGTGTAAGGCACCCCCCCGCCATCCGGGCCGAACGCAAAGGATCGAATGTACCTGGCGAAGCGTCGAGCGTGCCGTTGCCCCCCTGAACGGGAAGTCGCTCTTTATTCCCTTTTCAGCCCTTGAAGTTCCCCCAGGGGGATTTACAAAAACACCCCTGCTCTGAGGGCTGTCCTTTGTTTAATTGATGATTCCCCGGCGAGGATGGACTATGCGCCTCCTTACAACGCCCTAACTGCATATGAATCCGCGGGCGCCGGGTCGCTACCCGTCCCCCTGGTAAAATGAGTGCTTCGCTGTGAAGATTCCTGTAATTTTCCGAAGTTTTCAGTCACTTCCCATGCTTGCCTAACTGTGAGAGAGTCCTTTCCCCAATTGCGGCCTTTGCTTCTCCCAAGGCCTTGTCGTCTTTAGATGTCCTGACGATACCCTGGTCGAACCCCCCCTCGTTCTGGCGCCTCCCCCTCCCCTTGTAAACACCCTTCGTTGAGGCCTCCTTCGGAGTTAGAAAATTTACCAACCCGATATTCAAGAACCTATGTATGGTTTCGAAACAGTTTCTTTCACTTGAGATCCCTCGTTCAGATTTTATGTCTTTGCCCTTAATCTGTTAGGGTCACGGACAAAATTTAATCTTTCACGTCTCCGGATCCGACCCCCGAGCAGGTTTCTTGGTTATTCCAACGTTCAGTGGTAGCAGGCAACGACTGTCAGCACCCTCCGGCCGCAAAGTAAAAATCCCTGGCCTCTTGGGCTGAGGCAGATCTCTCTCTCTTGAAACAACTTTCCATGTCACTTATGACTTTTTGGTTTGTTTGGCGGTCTTTCCGTTCTTGTGTTCCGAGAGTCTGCAGCTTGACTTTTGCATGGTTTCTTGATTCGTTTTCCGACAACCTTTCGCCCCAGGTCCTTTCCGCGTTCGCTTTCGCCCCCGTTGCCGTGTGCCTGCCCCCCCTTTTTCCCCGCAGACTACCCCTTTCCTTTTCCAAACGCCTTGGGCTCCTACGAGGACACGAGTGATGGGCCGTCTTGTAGCTACGGGGAAGGAATAGCCTCCAATGTATAAGCTGAGGCATGTTGCCTCCTCACTCCATCCCACCACCTTCCCCGACCCCTATGTCACACCGTACCCCCCCGCCAGAGTTGCCGGAGGCTAGAAGTCCATCTTTCCGAAACCGGCTGGAAGTCGCGGCACACGCCACCACCCCTCCCCCACCACCGAAACACAAATTCCATTCACCACTTATTTCTAAAGGACCAGACCGACTAGTCGTGGTGCACTCTGTATGGAATAGATCCCCAAATCGCTCGAGTTTATTTCCTTCAGTGAATCCTACAACCAAGACCCTCCTATTTTTTGTCGATGGGTTTCACCCCGGCTGACTTACACCCTGTAACCACCCCTCCTTTCACTTCTGTACCGCAAGAGAAGGGCACCTGAATTTTTTCCCCAGTTCGCGACCTGGGCTGAGAAGTAGTTCTTCCCCCCTGCTTTTAGTGATGATCCCATCTGCGAATCTCCCGTCAACCCCGTAAGTCGAATTCAGCCCCTGTGCTGCTTCCGGCCCTCCTACATCCGACTATTTCCCTAGTTTACCTCTTGTCCCCGTGAGGGAACCTATCTTCTGGGGAGGTATGCTATGACAGGATTGGCACTTAACACATATCCCTCGTGAGCTCACAGCGAAATATTCTTCGCTAGTCCCCCACTCGCGTCAAAATTCTGAGTTGAACCCAGATGGCGTCTACACAACAAGGTTTGTTCTTTGGTGGTTGTCATGCCACAGTGAGTATGTCCTTTCCTTAGGGTATCAGAGCATATCTGCGAGAGACTCACTCTTCTTAATTCCAAGAACCTGGTGGGGCATCCTTCTCTTAGCCGAGTGCCCGCTCCCCGGCTCGGGGACCTTCTGATCGGCCTCATCAATCGCTAAAACCCAGTTTTACTTTGAGTAGATTAGAATTGCCCGGCCCGTCTCCCTCGAACGACATTAGGGTTTTCCCCCAACTTTCGAGCTGAATCTTTAGCTTTTCGTCCAAATATTTTGGACACTCCCTATGAAGATATGAACTTTTTTTAGGCCCCATTACGATGATTTAAGTGCCGCGTACGGGAAATTAGTCCTTTTTGCTGAGATCCTTTCGTGCGGATTTCGACTTTCTTGGTTTCTCCAGCGGGAGCTCCCCTCAACCCGCTCCCTTTTCTGCTGGGAATAAGGACCGGAAAAATTTCCGCTTTTCTACGGATTAGACAACGTGTCTCCCCTCCTTCTTCCTACCCAAGGGGACTGTAAAGAAAGCCTTTACCGCCTTCCCTATACCTGACCACCGCCGGCGACAAGAGGTATTTCCCCGACCCATAAATTCTTGCTCCCGACCTCCCCTTGTCTGACGGCGAGCGCGGAGCATTGTGGCGCCGGCCTCGTCCATCGACGCCGTGAGCATAACACTTCCTCTTCTTTTTCTTTTCACGCTCAAGGCTCCCCCCCCGGGTTATCCCTGTGCGGTGCGTCGGTTTGTGGAGGTTCAATTTTTTCTAGTCTCCTGGAAGTTGGTGCCCTTCTCGCATTTTAAGTTTTGTCGGCCGGTACGGCCCGGCATGTCTTTTCGTCTTTTTTCCACGGCTCCCCCCGGAGATCGAGCTCACCTTTTCGCTCTTCCTTGTCCTCATCCCTCGTGTTTAGCTGAGTCCCCCCCCCTATGAAGGAAAGAGACGGTGGATGCGTGACACACTGCCCTTTGTTTAGTTTTAACGCCTCCTCAGCAACGGCCTTTACTGCGTCTTCGAAACCCCGTCCTGTTAATTTTGGAGTCACCTCCTGCTAACCACCCCCGAAAAGGCTGTGCCTTTCACCCTTTAGTGAACAAGTCACACCCTGCGTCTCGCGCTTTTTTCCTTTTTCCTAGACTCCCTCCCGGTTTAAGTCTTTCTTCTAGGCTACTGAGCTTCATTTTTCTTTCTCCACCGAGCACCGCCGGCGATCGTTGCCTTTTCCCTGACGAGGGATTTTGATAGTTTTTTTTCCCTTCTTTTCCCATTCCTCCCTCCTATGTATCGTTACACTTTAGAAGGCTTATAAAGCGAAGGTTTTTACATAACATGGAGTTAGAGTTTTTTTCGGAGACCTTTGCCTCACCCCCCCCTGCCCAGGAGCAGCCGCTCTCCTCAGCAAAGCTCTTCTTTCCCCTTGGTTTTGCCTACTGAGACCCCTCACCCCCCCTTATGCGTTTCCTTCGATTCGACCATTGAAGGCCGAAGCCCCAGCGGCTGGGGCTCCAATAGTTGGCCCCCCACGCTTTTTCCCCGAGATTCGAGCGGCAATCCCCCCGGTTCCAGATGTATTTCTCGACTTTGCCGGCACCTCGCGTTACACTGCCCCGTTCACATTTTTTAAGTGACACCTGCGCCATTGAGCTGCGGATCGACCTTTCCAGTTCCCTCTTGGATCTTTACATCGGTCGAGATCTGGTATGTTTCTGGCCCCGTCCCTTTTTTTCTGAAGGTATTAGAGATCGAGTGTGATCGTCGATCCGCCCGGTCCCTTGAAAACGGGTGTAAGCCCCAGATTTCACGACCTGCCCTTGTCCTGAGGAGTCAGAGCTAGAAGTTCCTTTAACCCTCCCTTTTTTCTGCTTACCCGTTTCTCCTGTTTAAACCTGTATCGAGCTGAGAACGATTGTTGTCTCCACTCTTCTCTAGACCTTCCTCTGTGTCGACGACTGCAACAGTCCTCCTTACCAGGCTGATTCCCTCCCCATTTTCGACAGTGGCCGCTACTTTCCCTCCCCCGCCTACGTTCTATTATCATTTTTTTTTAAGGCCCGTGTGAACTTCCTTTGCACGGCAGACTGGCACCGGTTGGGAGAGCTGTTTTTGGACGGATGTTTTTGTAGAATCACTTCCCACTCTTTGAATTTCCATCTTTTTTGTATCCCCTCTCGGGCGAGCCCTTCCTGTTTTGAAAGGGCGGTTGCCCTTGGGCTTCCTCGGACTTCTCTTCCTGCAGAAACTCAGAGATTTTCCGAAGTCGCTCCCTTTCCCACTTGGCGCGAAGTCCTTTTAGTTATGTACCGGCCCAGTCGCAATCTGAGCCCGAGCCGACTATCCAAATTTGAGGTAATTTGTTTTTCCCAAGGCTTTTTTCGAGATCTCTCGACGTCGACTTGACTACGGCCGAGTTGCTCAGTTTACTTTGATCTTCCCCTGAGTTTGGGAGCCGCTCTCCTCCCCTTTCCTTATCTCGCGTCGGGATTCTCTTCCCTTTACCCTCCCAAGCCTGAAGCACACATCCCAGAGGCACATCCGTATTTTCCTCCTTGATCTCATTTGAAGGCTTCTATGTCCGAGTTGTTGGTGGCTCCGCCTGCCAATGCTAGGGTCTTCCCGCCCCCCCCTCCTTAACCACTGGCTTTTCCTTGCCTGCCTTTCGGACAAGATGAAGATAGCGTTCCTTGTCCGATGGTGAGAGCCACCACCCCCCCCACCACCCCCCCCACCCACCACCCCCCCCCCCCCCCCCCCCCCCCCCCTTTCCCGGCTTGTGCTCCTGGGCGTGGCTGCGCGGGATTTTGGACGGAGTGTTTGACCCTCGGTCGCCGAACTCTTTTGTTCTCCGCGCCCTCACATTGCTCTCCGCCTTCGAGCAGCGCTGGTTTCCTTTCCCCGAAAAGTTGGGTCCGCCTTTCAGACCCGTCGACCCCCTGCCGCGCGGAATTGCAGCCCGTTTTTTACCGCGGTTCCGGACCGTCCTCCCGCCACTTTCGACGCTTTCTTTGCTTTTAGGAATTGATCTCAGCGGTTGCACTCCCCGAGACACCAAGATCCCGCCCCAAGTCTTTTTTTTTTCATCCCCCTCCCCTGCCGTCCTTTCGTGAGGCCCCCACCCCTTACCCCCCCCTGCCCTGCCTGCAAATTTTTGCACCGGGCGGATTTGTTATCCTTGTTTTTTTGATGGACTTTCGGTGGCCTGCACCGCTCACTGCTGTCTCCCCCAACCTTCTTTAAATTTTTTTGCATTGCATTGTCTCAGTTTTCGATACGCCCCTATGCTTTTCGTTTTTCCCAGTCAATTCTTACGTTGATTAGGATATAGAGCTCGGAAATGGTTGTTGGCCTTTCTTTGCTTTGATTCCTGGAAAAAGTCTTGTGTTCTCCGATATCCTTAATCACTTGTTTGCGCTTAGATCGCCATCGCGCATGTCCTTTTTCAAAGCTTTTTTTCCATTCGCCCTTCACCCTGGGAACCTCCCAACACCCTTTTTCCGAGCTCACCCTTTTTTGATCTCTAAGTTACAGTCCTGCACCTCACGGATGAGTCGGTCGTGCCGTTTTCGCGCTTCTTCTGTTAATTTATGATTGCATCAGCTGCGTCTTTGCACCTTTTGCGAAGAGATGTTGCAAAATTCCTCTTTGGTTCCAAGGCCCTCTTCCACTCTTTTTTTCTCCGTGATTCCCTTGGTGTCCCGATTTTGCTATGTCTTATTCCGTTTCTGCGCCGATTTGCCTTTTTTCCCGGCCGGGTTCATTCCATGACACCCCCAGGAGGGTCTATGTTGGAGTTGCGTTTGGAGGCATTACGCTTTCTTCCTGATGGACGTTGAAGGCTCTATTATCTTGCCCTTTACCCCCCTTCGTCCGGTCGCCTCATTTTTTTTTCAAGGGTCTTTTGGGGACTTTAATTGTAACGGTACATCGGCTGTTTTTTCATCTTCATTCTACTCTTGTAAATGACTTTTTCCCAATCTATTAACAAACAGAATTTGGTTTTCTCTCCCGAAAGGGAGTTGCCTTCCGTGATTTCCCCTCCTGAATGTCGAAAGTTTTAATACGGAGGTTTTACAGGTCCGACCCCCCCAAGTGCTTCTTTTTCCCTCCAGTTTTGCAAACCGCCATTTTGTCCTAAGCTTTTTCCCAAAGCCCCGGCCAGCCAACGCCGCTCGCCCCAGACCCTTCTCTGGTGGCCCCGGCTTACAACGTTTGCTTGCTCCCCTGATTCTGGCCTTTCTGTCGTTTCTTTTTTGGACAAAGACCCAACATCAAATCCCAGGCTTCCTCTTAGGGACGAAAACCCCCTTTTCTGATCCTTTAAAAGAATCCCTGGGCATATACTCAGTCCTCCCCCAAGGGAACACTCCAAAACCCTTTTTTCTTTATGCGTGGGGCATTCACCTCGTAAACTTCGGGTCCCAAGACGCTGATTTCCCCATTTCGCTAGCGACCCCCTTTCGACCTTCTTCTCTCCATCCCTCCGGTCATCCTTGCCCCCCCCTTTGAGAGTCCCAAACACCTCCTCCGTTTCTAGAGCTCCTGCAGCCCTTTGCAGCACCTTCACTTCAACCCTCTTTCATTCGATTTTGGTTCTTCTGGCTGTGTCAACCGCCCTTTCCCGTCGATGCCCATTTCCTTTCTCCCTCAAAGAGAGAGTTTTCAGATCAGTGCAAGTCCAAAGGCTCGTTTTTTTCCCGCCTTCAACAAGGTTCTAGCCTTCTCCTCATCTTTCGATCCCGCACGACGCCTAGGTTTCCGCCCAATTCTTTTGGCCCTCTCACACCCTTTGCGCTCCCCTGGTCTCTTTGAGATCTCTACAACAAGCCCCCTTGACCATCATTTTCTTTTTTTAAAGCCCCCGGCCAGACCCTTTGCTTGCCCTTCCACCCCCTTGACCTTGACATTGAGCTGCCTACTTGTGAAAGTTCGTTTTTTTTCTGTCGCTACCCCCCAAGTACCGTAGACACTTTCATCCCTGGTTCCAAGGGATTTTGACCTTTTTTGGTCGATCTCTTTTTGGCCTTTCAACTTAAGTTCTAAGGTATGTCTTCCTTTTCACCTTTTTTCTGGCCCATTTGTCTGAAAGTTCGAAGTCTTCGATATTCCCACTCCGCTTGTGATTTTTTAGCGTGGTGTTCCCGTGGCCCGTTTGTCTTAGCCCTTTCCCACCCTATAGGCCTACATGCAGACGGACCCCCAGTTCTGCCTACGCTTTTCGTCACTTTTCCAGCCGATCCTGGCCCTCGTGATTTTCGGCCTCCAATCCATTTTACGCCAGTCCCCCCATGGTAGGGGCCTATTATTTTTTTGAGGCTCCTTTTACCCCCACTCTCTACAAGGGGCATGAGAGCGAACCTTTCCCGGCATTCTTTGGCCTTTTCCCCCCCCCGCTTTTTTCCCTAACTCCTCCGTCCGATAGAATAATGTTTTCGTCGCGGGCGCCCCATTCCGTCTTTAGTCTCTGGATGCTGAGACCCTTTTCCCGGTTGGGCGATAACGTGCGTCGACTGAGTCGAAGAAATGGGATGGAACCTAGGCAAACGTCTCCTCCCTTATCCTTCTCACTTTTCTGGGACATTCGCTACTAACCGGGCACATTTCCTAGCTCCCCGATGCAACCTGGCCCCTGGACAAGCCGTGGTCATTTAGATCCCTTTTTATTTTCTAGCTCCTTCTCAGTGAAGAGGTCATCCTTCAGACCCGCGTTTCGTTTTCCGACTTAGCAGGCGATTGCGCACAACGTCCTCCGTGGACGGCATAATTTTTTCCCTTTGGCTGAGTATTTGATTTTTTTGACGACCAAGAAGTCCTTCCCTTTTTTGATCCATTGACCGCATTTAAGGTTTTTTTACGCGTACCCCTCGTCGTTTTGACTCCCCCACCTGTGAGTCCTGACGGACCCTTGCTTCCTTCCTCCCTTGTGGTTTGTTTCCTCTGTAGATATCGTCCCGTTAGATGCGATTTTAAAAGTCTGTTGTTTTGCCTGCACCTAATCTTTCTTTCTTCCCAATCACGCCCCCTGAACGAGCGGACTTTTTTTAGAAGGTTTTAGACTTCCTACGGTTCCCTCAGACCCCTCTTTTGCCGGCCCCCCTTGAGGAAGTCCACTTGATTGAGGTTTTTTTTTCCCCCCTCTGTACTTGAAGGTGCACTTTTTTTTGGCTCCCTCTTTTTCCCGCGTCTTTCTTGCTTGTAGACCCCGAGCACGACGGACCTTGACTAGGCGGCCCCATCCCGGCTTCCCTTCTCCATGTTGGTAATCTAGTGTTTCTGAGTCCCTTTCAGGACAGTGTTATCTGCAACTTACCGTAGCGACGGACCCACCCTTGAATTATTTTTTCCCTAATGGTACCCCCTACCTTTGCCTTTTGGCGCAGTAGCGCACGGTGCTTAGCCCAACCGCTACCTCCTTTACGATAGAAGACCTACGCCTTTTTGAGACTTCCTTCAGGATTTTTTTGGGCGCTTCGAAATTGCCCGGCGAAGTCGGTTTTCTGCTGGGTTGCTAGTTGTCCTTCCGCAGGATGTTTCTCCCTCCTTTCTTGCCACCCTCCTCATTCCTCCCGTACTACGGCCACGTCGACACCGCTTTTTTTCCCTCTGGTGCACCTGAGATTTCCGGCTCTTAGGGCCTTCGTCGTGACCGACGCCCCTCGAGGCGGATTCCCTGCCTTTTTTTTCTTTTCGATCGTTTTTATTCTCGATACCTTTTTGCCCTACCGGGCAAGGTGCCCCCCAACATACCGCCCGCCCTTGCTCGTCGTCAGAAGGAAGATTTCAACCCAATCCTTTTGGTTTTTTCGAATACTTGCCTGTCACCCTCTTTGAGCTGAGCCCCTGTTGGGGCACCTCCTCATCCTTTTGCATCCAGACTTTTTGTCCTTAAGGGTTTCTGAAGGGATTTTGACGGTTGGTATTTAACGTCCCGACCTTCCTCTCCAGGAAGATAACTGGCTCTTGGTCTTTTGAACTCGGACTGGAGATGGCGCACGAGGTGGCGTTCCTTCCCTTGTTATCGGTCTCATGTTTCACACGACCCTTCCTTTTCTTTTTTTGCGGTTCCCCTATTCCAGAAGGATGGGATTAAGAGGATTCTTTTTATTGTCCTTGGAAACGAGCCCTTTTTTGGTGGCTACTATTTTTCCTTCTTTTTTGCAAATCTATATAGACCCCAACTGCAGATGTTTGGTGACCCTTTCAAAGACCTGTCTTCTTCCCATTGGTCTGGGTTTCGGCCCTTTTTAGCGCATTTCTTTCCGCATACCCCCAGTCCTGTTGTCCCGTTTTGTCTTAAACTTTTCCTTTAGTTGATCTGGCTGTCTACGTTCCAGTTTTTCATGCCACCGGAGGAAGGGGCTTTTTTTCCGGCGATATTCTTTTCCTTGCGTCCCTTTCCTTCCTCTTTTGTCTGCCCAAATGAAGGTAATTGTTTGCCCCCGATTCGCAGCGTCCCTTTAGGACAGCTGCCGACCCGCCTCTCCCACATCGCCCGCTTTTTCGATCCAGAAATTAACGGCGTTCTTTTTCCTGCCTAGGGGCCAGTTCTCTCCGCGAAGAGGTGTTTTTTGGGAAATTTTTTTCTTTTCCCCCCCCCCCCCCCCCCCAGAATTCCCTATGACCCCCAGATAAGAGTGTCTGGGATTTTTCTTTTTAAGCTTCGGGTTTAGGGTCTGTCCTGGAGCCTGAGGTGTTTCCACCTGTTAGGTTTTCCCCTTTGATCAAAGAACGCCTTTTTTTTGCTTTTTTTTCCCTTGAACATTGCCCCCTAGGTTCCTTTTAGCAGAGAGTTACGCACGTTTTACCCCCCCCCCTCAACCCCCCTGCATGGTTTGTGACTCCCTCTTCACGCCTGCTTTCAGCAGAGCAAGCCGGCTTTCCGTCGATGACGACCCCTAGCCCCCTTGCCTGACCTGTCCCCTCCTTTTTGTAGGTTCTTGATATCGATAAGCGGGGCAAGGACCCTTCCAGCGCCGCGCCCTTCCACCACGCCCGCCCACGTTTTAAGAAGCCCGGACGGTTTTTTGAACTTTGGTAGTTTTTTTACCTATAACTTTTTTCCGCGCAGAGCACAGTTTCAATGCCTCCTCACCGTCCCCTGTTGGACCCTCTTTTCACGTTAGGAGTTCCTTTGTTTTTCTGGCCCTTTTTCAGTCTTTTGCCGCCACGCTCGGCGGACAATCTCCCTTTTGTCTGTTTATGCCTTTCCGACAGAGGAAGGCTCCCTTCCCTGCACCAGAATGCATTTTTACCTACTATTTCTGAGATTTCAATCTTCTTAGGTCTTAGAAGATTATACAGAGATGGAAGGGTGTGTTACGCCCCCTTTCCCCCCCCTTGGCCCGATTCCACTTTTGCGGCCCTGATCTTCCTCTTTTCCGCTTTCTTGTTGGTGTTGCGTTTGCCTTCCTCTTTCAAGGCCTCGATCAACCCTACGGGGTTTTAAATACGCTTAGGTTCTCTGGTCCCCCCTGCGGAAAATGGCAAGAGCTATCCTTTGGTACCGAATTTTTAAGTGCAGGTCGCGCAGACTACCTTCCAGCCAGACTGGTATTGATTTTTTCGGGTCTTTTCGCTCCTTTTGATGATTCCTTCCCTTTTTACCGCCCGTCGGCCGGATGTTTTTCCGAGCTGGCTAAAATTTCCTTCTTTCTTACTCCTTTTCCATCAGGGACTATCCTTCTCTTCCGATTGCCTATGGTCGGCTTTGCCGGTTTTTGCATCGTCGGGGAATTTAAGCCTCTTTTCATTTTCCCTCCCCCCTGGCCAAGGTGCGTTCAATTTCCCCTTTTTTTTGGGACTTTGGATCGTTGGTGGTTCTTGCGTTTTTTCTTATCTCTGATGGTTTCCTTGATCCAGATATAATCATCCCCCTTTCCTCCTCGTCTTGATTTTTTCTTGGGGACGGGCGTCCACAATCGTCATCCCCTTTCCCCCCACCACGAAGGGGAGCCTGAATCCGATTTTTCAGTTGTCTACCGGCATCACGTTCTTAATGACTTTTCCAAATAACATTCTTTCTTTGAAAGCTCTCACCCCTTGGCCCCGAGTATCGCACCCTTGCCCGGCCCCCGGTCGATTTCTTAGTGAACATGGTCTAAACCCCCTTTTGTTTCCTCCCCGGGGTCCCCCCACTGACACCACCCGTCGACGATTTCCCCAGCAACCTGACCCGGCCACATGTTTTTTCGGGTGTACCACCACTCACTGTGATCTTTTCACTTTCTTATTCGGACCTGTCGTACGCGGCGCCTTCACCCCCCCTGAACCCTCCCTTGCATTAGGTTGGCTAGGTCCCCAGGCCCTCAACGATCCTTTCCGTTGAAAGTGCCCTTTTCTCCTTTCTCCTGCCCAGTTCCCCCCGCCCTTTCCCCCTACGGAGCTGTTGGCATTTTAGAGTTGGGGGGGCATTCCTAAAGGGCGGCCTTTCCTTTTCGCGAGTTAAGAAAACCAGAAGTCCTGTCCCTTTTTTTTGTTTATATCGCGGCCTCCCCCCGGCCCCCCTTCAGGCTTTCCACTTCAGGTCCTTCCACTCCTCCAGATGTTGGCTTTTTTTCCCCTTCACTTGACTTTACATTGAATGCACGAACGCCCCCACCACCCCTGGACCTCCACCTCACCCCAATCTTAGACTTTCTTTCGGGGATTGGTCCGAAGCGAGGTAGATGGTTTTTCGGAGAGTTCGAAACACTTACACGAGTGATTGTAACAATGTTAAAGGATCGTTTCTCTTTTTTTCTCATTAGGTTTTCTGGCGTTTGTGCGCCCCATTTCGCTGAAAGCTTGTCCCCCCCGGCAGCCCCGTCCTTCTCCAGGTTTTTTTTTTCCCCCAGAAATCATTTTTTCAGCCTTTTTTTTTTTTCCCGTCAAACGCAAATCTACTTCCTCTCCTTTGGAAGACCCTCCACCTTTCTTTCCTCCTTCGGTAGCTCGACTTCCGCCACGAGGATTACCATCTTGCACCTTAAAGTATCTGTTCCGTTAATTCCGGTAGTGACATGTTTCCTCAAGTTTTCCACGTATACGGTACTTCAGCCTTTTGGTCCCAATGTCGCGTCTTGTCTTGCTAAGCGTCCAGGTTGGACCAAGATTTTCAGCGTGCCAGGCGGAGTGCACTTCCCCCCCTTACGAAGGCCCCGAACGATTTTTGATTCGTTCCTTTTTTTTTTCCTCACAGCCCTGATTTTTTTTTTATTTTTTCCTTTAGGTCGTAATGAATAGAGAGCTCCCCTCCCCACCCAACCCTCATGATACCCACCTGTTTCCGCACATCACTGTTTTTCCTCAGACCGAACGGGCAGAGCGCCGATCTGTTCCTCCTCTCCTTTGAACTTATTCCCCTTTCCTCCTCCCCCCGACATATCATACCCTTTGCCACACCTTTCTCGCCGCATCGTCCTTCAGCTCCTGATGAGCCGCCCACCACGCGACTACAAACTGTCTACGCTCCCTTACCACCAAATCCCCGCCTGCTCTCACAGCCCATTCCCCTTCTGCTTACGTAATATCCCACCTCCTACCCGACCTCGTCTTCTTTTTCCGACTTATTCCTCTAATTTTTTTAATCCGGTCGGACGTCCTGGTAAGTTCCCATCCGCAGTTCTCCTCCACTTAATCCCTTCTCCCGCTTCCCCTCCTATGTGTAAGGCCGGACCACTTTGAACACTCATCCACTCCTGTTTTTTTCTCTTCGGGTGTTGTCAAATAAGATCTCCTTTAAGGAAAAATGTCGAAAGACCCTCGTAACCCCCCTTCATCACAGCCTTTTCTTTCGAAGAAGTCCGGCGCCTCCTGCTTTCCTGGAGGTTTTTTTTTTTTTATGTTTTGGATCCCCCCAGTGGAGCAGACCACTAGGCAGACCATGTTTTTGACCCTCCACCTTTTCCTTTTGCTCTCTCGCACCGTCGGCCAATACCATTCGGGTCACTCCTTGCCCCTAGAGCATGGACCGCTCAGATTGACTCTCGATCGATGACATTTCCCCCCCCTGTGTAAACGAATTCCCTCAACCGCGATGTCTTTTTAGAAAAGCTCCTTTACGAGGCCTCTTCTCCGTCCCTTCGATGACTTCGGCCGCCGAGGATTTCGGCGATCCTAAAAAGTCTTCCTTACCGAGCGGCAAGCTGGTTGGTGGCGTCTGTTCGGGCAATCGGAGACTCCTCCTGAAGGGACGTGTGTCTCTCTCCTCCATCCCCTTTAGAAGTACCCCCCGTCCTTTTTTCGGTGGGTCAACGGCAGCCCACCGGTCGCGTTTTTCCCTGCGATCTGAAAGGCTATCTCTCTTTCCCTCCCAGGGGTTGTTTTCTTCCCGCAACGCGCGAAATGGTGAAGAGCAAGGCTACGAGAAGGGGTCGTTGGAGAATGCGCCTTTGCCCCCCCAAATCTCTCCACCACAGAGCACCCATCCACAGCGCCACTTCTTGTAGTGTTTCTAGTTACGACTATCCACTCCCACGCCCCCCGAGCGTCAAAGCCACCAGGCCGCGGTCCACTTGACCCCCCCTCTCACCGTGAATTCTTCTCTTTCCTGCTTGCACGAATTCTCCCAAAGCACCAGCACGACTGACCGAACCCCTCACACGCGCTCCACCTGGAACAAGTGACCCCGCCACCTTAAATTATTTTAAGTCCAAACGGCAGACGTTCAGAGGCCCACGTCCACATTGATCTGATTCTTTTGATGGGAAGAAGAGGCTTCCCGTCTATCAGTTTCTCCTCCAACCCTTGAGCATTTTCTTCAATCCCAGAAGTAAGGCCTTAGATATTGAACCAAACCTTTTTCTCAAATGGGGCATAGAACGGACTAATTGCGGGGCCCTCTTGAATAGGGGAAAAGTCCTTCTCCCACACCCGCCACGAGGTTCCTCTCCTCTCAGTCCCCATTTCTGTTACGCAGCTCTATCTCGACCCCATGTCACAGGGGTCATATAGGAACCCCCTACGCCCTGGTCCCTACTCACGCCTCCCCGCAAACTCTTTTAGCCACCCCGCACGCTCCTCATCTCGCCCGCGCCCCTAAAGTCATTCTCTGCTTCTTGTCTCTTTTCCCTTGACCTCCCCCCGATCCATCAGCATAGCGCTCCACTTACCCACCGTAACGGACTCCTTCGATTACTTCTACTATAGGGCAGCCTTTTCTTGGTTGTAACCCGTCGCTCAGTTATTTCTTCCCTTTTACGCCATCTCATATATTGCCCTATATCTTTTCAGATTCTGGCCTTCACATCCCCCTCCCTCCCGAAACTATCTCACCCCTCATCCCTACCTCTTCCTCTCTGCCATGACCCTCAGTACGCGATTGGCTACGGCACGCACCAAGCCCCTTCACTCCCCTCCCCCTCCCCCCCGATCTTTCGCGCTCGCTCCGCTACCTGTCACGCTAAGTGCCACACCCACCATTCGTTCCTTCCCCTCTGCACCACTTGTCATTTGACCAATTACCTCACCCCTCCCCCTTATTCTCCATTTTCATGGTTCTTATACAGCGCGCGTCAACGGAACTGCAAACCACCCCATCAGAATCCTCGACCTAATACTATCCGTTACCACACCAGCTTTTTGTATCGTGAGCGAGAAGCGCTGAGAAGCATCCCCTCTCCCGACTTAAATGTCCCATCGCCACTCCCCCTCATCTATACTCCCCGGGACGCGAACTCGGTGGCCCCTTTGTGAACCGTTTAAATAGTGATATACACGCCAGGTGCGAAAACACCCAGGAAGCTTCTCACAGTCGATTGGTTCGATCAGTCTCCCCCCACGGCCACACTCTTGTTCTCGCCATTCTCGCTTTCCCCTTCCACATCACTAGTTTTCCGTGCCACTCGAGCACCCGGATACCCATACCGCACAACCCAGCGGTTCCCCGTCCCCGCTGGTGAGCTGAGAATAGCATTTCTTACGGACTGTCAAGGAGGGAACATCTGAGGTGAGTTCCCTTCCCCGACCGGAGCGCATCCCCTACAGTCTATCGGCAGTAGGAGTGAGAGATGTCATTGTGAGTCAGAATAGGTCGGCTTCCTTCCCCCTGGGCACTTGCCGTCCCCCCCACCTCCCAATGTTTCGAGCTCTAAAGGAATACGCAAAAAGAATTTTTTTTTCTTTCCTCGATGAGCTTCTGAGCTTTTTCCCCCCTCGAACAAAGCCCAAGACAGGGTATCGAAGATTTTCTTTTTACTCCATTTTCGTTTAGAAGTCATTTTGTTAGCCCCGGATAAGCCCATGGTCGGACTCTCTCCTTTATATGATACAGTGTCCCTTTCCCTGTGCCAAGCGCTGAGCTTCAAGAGTTCGTACGAGCTACTTCACCGCAACCTCCCTTTCTTGGGTTGTTTCTTATTGTTTGATCACCCTCGCTTGAGATTTGCCCGGTGACGGACAAGAAGGGGATTTCTTCCCCTTTTCTTTTCCCCGTTCAAGATGGGGGCTGACATTGTGAAGCTTACGCTTTTTCGCCTTTGGACTCTGTAGAAAGAACATCGTATGCGTCGTCTCCGCAAGTGAACTGGCATAGACGGAGGGGAGGTTTTTGAACGATAAGACTCTCCCCCAGTTTAGTCAATTGCTTCCCCCCAGTCCCTTTGGCTTAGGCGGCCGTGAACTTGCATTTTCCGTCCCAGCGGCGGCCAAGGTCCTTGCTGCCGTTCTTTATCCTCTCCCCTATGACGAGTTATTTTTACCTTCCCCCCTGCAGGTGGTCGGGAAGTCGGCTCAAGGTTACCAAAGGAGTTTGACAGCCTGCACCCACGCTCCTCCTTCTCCTTTATTGTCCCCTCTTAAGGTAGAGATGAATCTCTTTTTCGTCGTTCTTTCCACCATGATAGGGGCGTAAAACGATCCTCGAAGAGATGAATTTTTTCTTTTCGACCCCCGCTTTAGGCCTCGTATCCCTTTTTCTCGGCGTGCCGCCAGATGGTTTAAGAACCAATCTAGCGGAATGGGCTGTTTGATCTTTGGCAATAGTCGCAATGTTCATCAAAGGCCCGGTCCTTTTCTAAGAACGTTTGTGTTATACCAGGGTAAAATAGAAGCTCAATCCCTATTGCGTAGAATGGCCCTCCCCGGCTAACCTTCGACCATTTTTTTGGGGTCTTACGAAAGGCTGACTAATTACCGAACCATGTTGCTTTTCTTGCGCGCTCAGTAGGTACCGTACTCTCGATTCTCGCCCGCTTCAATTGGCTCCCCTTTCCTTTTCTTGTTTTGCAGATGTTATGATGGCCGGCCAGCACGAGAGATCGTCATTCCCCACTTGCAAACAAGACCGATAAATCTCACCGACCTGGAAGGTTCGGAACCCCCCCCCTTATAAGCCCTGGAGCCACAGCTTTCCGCGCCGGCACCGTCCAGTCCCAACCTCCCCCTCCCTTTGACGGAATCTCGCCTTGTGAGTTCCCCAGGATGGAATGTTCTTTTTCGCCTCGGAATTTTTGGCCTCTCGGTGTACCCATGTCGTGAAACGTGCCCACCTTCAGTCCGGTCCTCAAGATTTTATCCCGTTCGGCGATGCGTCCCCGTACACGTAATTGCCTTCCTTACAGTGTATGTCCAGGTCCCAGGGAGTTTGTCCTCATTTCCCCTTCCTTTTTGGAAAAAGTCCCCGTGGATGCTTTAGGCAGTTGAAGAGCATCGATCTCTCTTTTTTTCCCCCCCCTTCCCTTGTGTTCTGAATTACTATCGAGCCACGGCAGTCTCCACCCCAGGCCTACGGCAGTTGGTTGGTTCTTCGACTTTTTCCAACCAGAGTTAACCAGGCTTTCACCCCCACTGGCCCTTTAGCTACCATATATGTATCCCTCTCCGCGTACGAGTTGAATGTGAGACAGAGCGAAGCAGCCGGATTGAATGAGTTGGTTTGGACCTGCAGCCTTTGCCTCGACATAGAGGACTGCTGCTAAAGGCCCCGCCAGGGGCCCGATGTTTTTAGACGAGGCGGGTCCCAAATTTCCCGTTGCGGATTGACAGCGATAAATGAAGGTACGCAATCCGTATACATCCGTACTCTGTGTTTACGGTTTGCTGGCATCTGCCGGCCTGTTGCGTCCTAGATCTTGGGAACGGAAGGAATGGGAAAAACTGGGCTGTTCTAAGGCAATAAAGTTCTGGGAAAGGGGGCCAGATGTCTTGACGGTGGAGGTGGTCTTACTTTGTTTGGTGCGGATGCCGGCACGGTTTTCGCTTTAAAGGAGGCGAGCTCTTTTTACAAGCCTGGAAATGAGGATGGAAACATTCTTTTGGCACAGGCCGAGGCAGTTTTTCTCCTACCTCACAGGAGCAACCTATTCACCACAATGAAGAGGTTCTCGCCTCGACTGAGTTTCCGATTACTGAAAGCGTTCTCCGTTATCGCCCCAACAGTTGTCGAAGAAACAAAAAATGGTCTTGTACGTCCCCTAGTCCTTTCGCCTTTGCTCTCCTTGCTGATTTGTTCCCCATGTCGAGTTTCCCGTCTTGACCTTTCCCCCCAAAATCGGGAGATAAGAAAATGATCAAACCCAGGGAGGCAAACCCCCCCCGTCTTCAGCCTCGGAAGTCACCCAATTCCCATCGCCCTGTCCGCCTTTGCGCTCACCATCGAAGCTCCCGCCTTGATCTTCGATTTCGTCCGTTCCGTTAGAGGAGGAAAAACCACCATCCCTTTTTTATTCCTCGGAATCGGTGGACGTGCCTATTCCAGGCTCCAGTAAACGATTTTCTCTATTTCTATCCGTTCTTCGAAACGGGAACACGAGGTACAATACTGGGTGGAGAACTATTCTTGGTTTTCTGTATCCTTTTGGAAATTTGAGCGAGATCGTGCAATGTGACGCTGCCCGGATTGTCCAGGTATAGGCCACAAAACCCTCAGCCTCGCCCGGAGATGTATTTCCCTCCTGACGTTTTTCCATTCCCCGACGTCCCGAAGAGACCTCGCAGACTGACTTTGCCTCAAAAAAAAATACTTTCAAAAACCCTTCCTCGGGGATAGATGTGATTTATTCCCCAAGCTTTTCCCCCCCACCCTTTTTCACGGAGTAGAGATGACCTCGACGGGGGTGGTCCCCCCGTTTCTCGGTCCCGGTTGTCCTTTCTGCCACCTGGCAGCCCCTTTATTGAAGCACCCCGCGACGCCCACTATTCCCCCAGATGCTGGCCTCCATCAGTCTCCTCTTCCTCGGGTTTTTTCCCCTGATCTACAACACTTAAGCCAAATAGTAGCCTGGCGAATGGCTCACGCCCGTTCCCTTGCCCTCCGCGTTTTTCCTGACACTTTTTTCGCCGGTTTCGAGGTCGTACTGTCGGGCTTTCCCCACCTCCAACATTTCCCTGCCCCTTCCCTCCTTCCCCCCCCATCGATACCTGAGTGGCTGGCAGGTCGAGTTTCTAGTATGGCCGCCAACAAGTATTTTTCCTAATTTCCCCAGGCCCCCTTCTGAAAACTTCTGTTTGGACTTTCTTCTCGAGCTCGACGTCAAGATTGCTTTCCCCTTCCAACCTTTGTCATGACCCCTTTTCCTGAGCTCGACACCCGATCTCTACGCCCTGCCGACGGCAGCTTGGCCGTTGGCATCGAATCTCTTTTCTCGGTTCTGGAAATACTGGACCGATCTAGGCACTCAGTAAAGGTCGCCAGGCACTTACCATGGGAAGGGTCATTTTGTACACGCTTCGACCAGTTCCTCATGGACCGGGAACTGAGGAGGCTGAGAAATAAGGATGACAGCGTCACGAAGTACCCCTGACGTATCTTGTCCCAACATATTGGTATCCCTTTTTTTGCACCTTCTCCCTTCAATGTACCCCTTACTAAAGTACAGCATCCTGAGCCGGGAACGCCAGGCACTCGGTCCTGGCTGCATTCCGTTTTCCACAGTAGCGGCATGTGGAGTTTCATAAACGCTTACAAGTACTCTTTTTCTTTTCTCCTTTTCCCAGGTGCTTCGCTATCTTATAAGGTTGCTAAAGTCCAAGCTTTTTTTCAATCTCAAATCTTCTTACAAGGGAACATCACCTCGTTCGGCCAGCAGCTCTGTCTGCCACTTTCCGCGAAGCCTTTTTCTCCAGTCTCCTTTTCCCCCGGCTTTCTCCTCTTTCGACATTTTGGGAGGAGAGGCGTAATTCGGGCTCCGGAGCGATTTCCATCCCCTTCCGCCTCGCATTCTTCTCAAATCCTGTCCTTTCAATTTTTTTTCACGCGGCAAGCCCTTGGGCGGTGCGTCGGTTTGGTTCGGGCAATGCGGATCTTCAGGACGGTGTGTCCACCTTCCTCCCTCACTTCCCTCGGCGGCTCCTGTAGTTCGTGGTCAAAGGCCCAACGTCGCTTCCCGATTAACGTTCTTTCTATGCTCTTTCCCTCCACTCTTTTTGTCTTGTTCCCCCTTTCTCTCTTAACTTTAAAGAGAAGGTTGTTTTATGACCCACTCCGATCGATCTACTCAGTAAATTTCGTAAGCCTAATTTTCATCCTTTGAGCAACCTCCCCATTTCAGGGCTGGAGTCCGATCTCCGAATTTTTCCCATCCCCCGTCCCCTCCCTTGGCTTTTGTTCCCCTTCGCGTGACGGTTCACTGCGGAGAGGACTCCACTATGCCGTCGACTAGAGGGGATGGCGCAGCGTTTCTGCGACCCCCTCCGAGCTTCCCTTCCCCTCTTTCTTCAGCACTCAGGACTTGCGATAGGAAGCAAGACCGTCCTTGTCGGCGCGGTTGGATCCGATCGAGCTTCGGTTTTCCGAGGATGTTTGTGGACTTTTTTCTCTTTGCCCTATCGAAGGATAAAGCCTCGAGAGAAGGTTTCCCCGACGTTAAAACTTTTCATTATCCCCCCAGTCTCCACGGCTCACCCACAAGAAAGGAGATCAAAGATTCTCGAATCCCCCTGCGCAATGACGTTGTCCGGACCTGATCGGCCGGATGTGACTTCTCCGGGACGGTCTTCTCTTGATTTTGACTTCCCGTGGCTCAACGGACTGAGCATGTTAGGAGGGCAACCTGTTTCCAAAAAAGTAACGCTTCTCCCACCCTATGCCGACAGAATGGCCTGCGGACCTCAAGCGAAATATTACATCCCCTGTTGCTCTCAGTGAGAACAAAGGACGGGCCCCCCCCAACTACTAATATTAAACTCCTAGGGACCTACGGCACCAAGCCCCTTCCAGACGTCCAAGGCCTAAATGCTTCCGTCCTTAAGTATTTCACATGTTTTCTGATTATCCAATTGAGTATTGAGCCCTGGCCCCCACAGGAGCCGAACTCCCCATGCCCTCTCCCCCCCCTTCACCCCCGTATTGAGGAAAAGGTATGTAGGAAGCTGCCCACTCTCCCACTTCCCCAAAGTGCCGCGGGGGGGGCGGTAATGGACTCGACTTTCGTTTTCTGTCCTTTTCTTCCCGGTCCGGATGGCAATGTGGAGTCGCCCCCCACACCATTCCGTGGACCCCATGGACTTTGTATGCGACTTGAGACGTCTCGCTTCCCCCGAGTCGAGAAGAGTAAGGACCCAAAAGGTTTAAAACAACGAAAACCCATGATCCCTCCCCCAAGCCCTTGAGGTATTCAGCCTGTCCGTCACTTTACCAGAGTCAGTTTTCCACCGGCATGAAGAGGCAAGAACCCCTGATACGTGTTCCAACCAGATGAGTGCTGCCTTCCTAAGACCGCGACGGCGCTGGTGCTAATCCGCCGGTACCGACGAACCTCTTTTTCCCTTCTCCCCATACCTCATCCTTTGAGAGTCATACCCGTCTACGCCATTCCTACCGTTCCCTTCTTGTTTTTCACAAAGAAAAACGGCTTGAAGTGTAGTCATGCGTCTCGTCCCCATGTGGGCTCTTTCCCTGAGGGCTCGGATTACGGTTTTGGTCGGTCACCGTAGATGGTCTGAAATCTCTCACGGGCCGGATCCCTGGTCAAATGTGGAAAGGTTGTTTACCCGTAGTTACGTTTCCCAGTCCCCAGTTTCTTCGAGCTTCCGCCGAATCTAAGGATGGGTTTTTTTTTTATCCTCCTTATGCTAACATCGACTCTATCTTTCCCCCCCCCCCCCCCCCCCCTTGTTTTTTCTGCCTTTTTCCCGGATACTTTTTTCTGCTCTGTCGTAGGGCCGGGGTACAAAGCTGGGGTTGCGTCTTGGTTTTGCCCGCTCTTCTCCATTCGGAGATACAACCCCCAGTCTCTCGACACACTCCTCGAAGTTGACTCCCGTCCTGGATAGGACGGAAGGGGAGATTTCTTAACCAAGACAGCCTTTGCTCGGCGAGGTTTTCTTCCTTGCTTCAAAGGCCCTCTGCGAGAGCATCTATCAGTTAGAACATTGAATGCCGTTGCCTTCGCATTTCTTCGTGTACTTTTTTGTTTCCTCCCGTGGGACGAGGTTTTATGGGGGCGAAGCGTCCCCAAAATGCAGCGAAGCCCCTCCAGAGCTTTTCTTTCAATTCCTAGTTCCCGCTGCCGCCACCACGCCTGAGAGACAACCCCCCCTCCTTTGTGCTGGTTCCCGGCTTGCGTGAGCTCCTCCCCCCCCCCCTTTTGACCCTTTTGAGAATGTCGCAATGAATAGGGGCCGTTTCCTCTCCCCTCGCGGTTCAATTGCTTCTCCCTCCCCTGTTTATTCCCCTTCTCTCTAGTGCCGTTGTCGATTGTTTTGAGAACGTAACCCCCCGCTAACTTTTGTGGGTCGTTTTTTTTGCTTCCTCTTGATTTCCTGGCTCCTGTAGCTTTAATAACAAGTTAGTTTCAATGGGATTTTTTCACCCCTCTTTGGTTTCGACAGGGTAACCCGGCCGACCTAGACCATGAAGAGCCGTTACTCACTCGTTCCCCCCCCTTTGACACTTTCTTCAATCGACCATGTTGGGGTTCGGAAAAACGTTCTTTGATTCCCTTTCCCGGCGACCCTCAGCTTTATTCCCCCAAAATCATCCCCCGCCAGGCTTCGTCGATGACGGGTACCACTCCCGCTCCCTCGCTACCCCCTCTTGGGTGGTTAGGAATTGAATCCCCTTACCTGGCCCGCCCGCGATCTCTTTTTCATTCCCCCCCCCCCCGCCCCCCCCACCCCTCTCCACGCGACTGGAGTGTCAGAACGCCCCCCGTTTTTTCGCCTGGTCAGGCTGAAAAAAGTAAGCCCTTCCCCCTCTTTAAGATCTTCCCTTTTTCCTCGCATAGCTTTTGGACGGAAAAAGATCATTGGTGGTCGTCATTTTCCCCGTTTTGACTTTCCCTCCTCCTTCCTTTTCCCGACCGCTAGGCGACAAACACTCAGGACAAATTTCCTGTGCTCGCATCCCTGGCTTCAGTCCTACTATCTGAACGCCCCTCCCCCCCAGTTTCTTGCATTGCCGCTCCCTTGATTCGGTCTCCGTCCCTCTGCTGCTCGGCCTGGTGTTGGCACGCACGGTGCCGGGAACCCAGAATTCCCTTTTGAGTTCTTGCGAGATCTCTCTCCTTTTCCTTTTCTTTCCCTTCCGTTTTTTGTTCTATCTCTTCTGTGCCTTTTCTTTTTCTTCTCTTCGTTCCCCCCCTCCTTTTTCACCTGTGAGCGCCCACACCCTGGCCAGAGCGCCCGGATATCAAGGTAAGCAATCCCTTGGGCTAGATCTATTTTCAACGTTTTCGTCTCTGTTTCCCCCCTTCCTGAGGCGTTTTTTCACTTCCGTTCAAAGACCCTTTTTCAGGCCGATTTTGTCGCAGATGCGGAAACCACGGCTGTGAACGTCCGTCTTTCATAAGGCCGACTCCCGGGATAGCCTTTTTCTTTGCCGGTGTCTTCCAGTTTACGGAGAGTCATCTTTATTTTTTTCTTTTTTACATTTAAAGGTCCCTGACGGTCAACGGGGGAGTTCCCCCCAAATTAAAGGAGAGGTTAGTCTACGGGGTGGCGTCTTTCCTCTGATTACCTTTCCGTTCCAATTCTCCCCCCCTACTAAAAATCCCATAAATCGTTAGCAGGTTCCAGAGGGGAGAGGGTTGATCTCCCTCCTTTACTTTTAATCAGGATGAGATTGCCGCTTCAGTCGCAGTTTCTAAGTGCCGTCCTCTTACACCATCTTGTTCCCTAACCCCCTTTCTCGGTGAATTTAGCCAAGTTGCCTGCTTCGGCGCCTCTGATGGCCCCCAATTTCGTTCAGGTGCCCCTTCCCCCAAACCCTTTGGCTCTCAACGCCCAGCTTTTCAAAACAGAATGGTATCCCCCTTCTCTTCGGAACAGCCCTCGGTCCAAGCCAAGCCCCTTCACATGGGTGAGTTTTTTTTTAAACTCCTCTCCCCCCCTTACAGACGATGCGGCCGGCCTGTCGGTGGAAAACCCCAAAACCATTTCCCTCTTTCGGTCTTCTCCCCCCCTATTTCTTTAGCGTCCCCTTAAGGTCTCCTTCAGCGCCCCCACAGTTTTCCGGTCCCAACCTTAGGTTCCTCCCTCGAGGCGGGTGGCGGCAGCATGTGTCACTTGGACCTTGAGCCCCCTCGTCAATTTTTTTTTTTGTTGTCCTCTCCAAACCATCGTCTCCCTTCGACCTGGCTATGACCCTCTCAGGTAAGCCCTGCCCCCTTTCCCGCCCTGCCAAACCCCTTTCGACGGCTCGTGATCTTCTCCTTCTAAAGATAGATGCTGGCGCTTCCCCGCCCACGGCCCCCGAGGCCCAGTTCACGGCGTCTGTCGACCTCGTGATCGGTGGGGGCGACGGTTTCGTTGCGCCCCCCATTTTCAGGCTGAATTCCCTTACCACTGAAGCCCCGCCTCTGCCGCCCGGCTCGCTTCTCCGGGCCGAGTGCTGGCCTCACAAATCTCTAGGTCGTCAGCGCAGGATCTTCCCAGGCCCAGGTTCCCCCCCCCCCCTCCTCAGACTTCCCCAGATCCGGCAACACGGGGGTCCAACTTTAGGGTTTCATTTAACCTCTGCCACTCCCGAGTTTCGATCTTTTCAGGCTCTTTTAGTCGACGTTCCTGCATTCATCCCCCGGGCGTCCGAGCCGAACCCACAGCAAATGCCCCGGGGATAGCCCCTATCGACTCTGACTCGCCCTTTCGCCACCAGGTGGTG
>Ga0179593_1506347_pt1 | contig 29092 bp, 23 predicted proteins | sample CZODoug2_1_08_16_FD_185931 | JGI IMG/M metagenome (GOLD analysis project Ga0179593, IMG submission 185931) | Vadose zone soil fungal communities from Angelo Coast Range Reserve, California, USA - CZODoug2_1_08_16fungal (PacBio error correction) | ecosystem: Environmental > Terrestrial > Soil >... | reverse complement strand
TACTCTCTCTTTTATCGTTCCGCGCTTCTTTGTCCCCACTTTTTCGGGTTCTTATGAAAGACCGTACTCCTCGTCTTGTCCCTCTTCGATGCCTTAGTTGACGTACTCGAAGGTGAGTTGTTTGTTCCTTGATCTTCTGATGCGGTTCTTGGCTGGAAGAAGTTTTGTTCCCGCGCCTCCTCTTTGCTGCGCGAAATACTTCAGTCACCCAGTTGAATTTCTTTACCCCCCATCAGAAGCAACTGCTCCGGCACTTTAGGTTGCCACAAGCCTTCCCCCCCCCCTTTTCGGTCGCTGTTTTGTTTAGCGTGACAGTCTTTGGCCCCCCTTCCATGGACCCCCCTTATTAATGGACCGCGGGGCTTGGGGGACTTCGCCCCTCCCGCCCTTGTGGTTGCTTGGCGAGTGCTTCCCCTTCACACGAATTTCATTACCGCGGCTCGTCTCCCTTCTCAAAAGATTTCGGGCTTGACCTGCCGGGTTACTTACTTCGAGATCTTACATGATTTCATTCCTTCCGCAGACTATGTTGGTTATGACCCACTTTTTTCCATGGGAACTCGATTACTGTCCCTTTTTTTTGAAGGGAGGGAACCCCCACCAACACCAGAATTCGTTTTTACGCTACCGAAGGAAGCCGAATGAAAACCCCCCCGGTGAGACAACAACACACAGCTTCTCCGTTGGAAACCTTCTGATGTCTGGAAGACTGGGGTCCTCGTTCAGATTTCCGCTTCGGCTATTTTTTTGTAGTCTACGTTCTCCCTTCCTTTTTCTTTTACCCTGATCGCCCAATCGTGGTTCGTCACCTCCAGTGATCTAAGATTCGGCACCAGGCGTGGTCCACTATGTCTGGACCCATTTTTCTGATCAGCAAGAGCGACTACCAGATCGCTATAGTTTCAGTTTTTCGGGCCTATTTCCCACCCCACTTTTCTCTTGAAGACCTTACCTCCAGAATTCTAAACATCGTGAACACCTTCGGATGGTCCCGAGTACTCCGGGACCCCCCAGAAGACTGTCAATTTTTTCACCTGTCTTTTACCCCATACAGCATCATTTCTTGGCCCGAACCCATTTGGCCAGGTCTTAGCGGAGCTATGTGATTTGACTCCACACTAAACAGACGTCACTTCATCAAGCCTGCCATTGGATGTCAGTCTAGGATCTTAAGTTTTTCAGGATCTAGGCCCCGTGAATTCTAGGGACCCAAAGGACCTTGATGTTTATACGGCAGCTGCCCTGAGGGACCTAGAGACCCGTTCTTGTCCGACCCCGAGGGAAGGAATTAGATTAGGCGCATGCGCGCATCTTCTAGGGAGACTATTTAGAATTCCTAGAGGCCACCGTATAGGAACGGGCAGAGGGCACCCAGCTAGTGAATTCTTTCGCTCCTCCCAATGTTTACCACGGACTTTAGGGTCTGCCCCCCAAAGTCCCAGTAAGTAAACCTTGTCGCTCGCCGTCTCTTCTCGTGATTTTCAGAATGAGCCCCGTCTCGCCGGTAATTTGCTGCTACCAATTATACTGCCTTACCGGACTACTGCTCCGCTGTCGCCCTCTCATTTGTCCTGGGTATCCAAGTCACTTGGTGATTTTGGTGAAGGGCCTTATCTTCCTGCAGACTTGAGGTATCCCCCGGAATCGGCCGTTTTGATTCCTTGTTTCTCCGCTTTGTAAGAGCCCCCCTTACTCTTCCCCAAACTTGACGTTCTCCGGCTTGGATTGCGTTATCCATTCCGTTCCTTTCGAATCTGGTACCAATCTTGTCGGCCATTCCACCTTCCTCCGCCATCTCGGTTTCCGTCTTCGCCTTCCACCTGGTTTTGCTTGTTAAACTTTCTCCTTTCTTTTTTTCCGGTTGTTGCCGCCGTGGGTATATTTGTCGACTTTATCAGTGGCTTTACCATGCTTCCCCGGTGTTTTTAGCTGCAGGGCACCCCTAATTTTTTCTAGCCGGCTTGCCCACCTCCCTCATCCTGCCCTTCGCCATCCAGTGTGATCGGGTCTTCTCGCCTTAAGAAGAAACCTTCAAAATAGATTCTTTAGCCTCCTGCCCTGTCAAGCAGGTATTTGTAGCCTGTGGCGTTGTCGTGGCCCTTCCTCTTCTGTTGTTGGTCCAGGCCGACCCTGGTGTTGTCCCAACCTTGGGCCCCGTAGGAGGGTTTTTCCCTACACGGACCAGGACTGTTTCGCTTCGTTTGGATCTTGTTTTATCCGATCGGACGGACTCCTGTACCTAAACGCATTGGAAGTTAGATTGTTCTCTACCCCCACAGCCCTACTAGTCTCTCCGTTGCTCTGATTGACCCTGGTTTTTCCTTCCTCAGCGGACCAGGTGGGTTTATGGCGAAGTCCTGCCTTTTTTACACACCTGGATTTCCCCAAGACGATCGTATCTCACTTTGACCCAGTTCTTTATGCGTTTCCCCTTTTCCTCCATGTCTTCGTTGGAAAACAGAAGTTTCTTCTCCTTCGGATTTGTTCGCGTCTTCTTAGTTCCATCTGCGACTTTTGAAAAGGCTCGCAACTGTAGAAATATTCTTTCCCACAATTTCCCCCCCCCCCAGCCCCAACCGTTAACAGACCAGAAAGCCTTACCACCGTTCGAGGGTGAAATTACCTGGGACCCAGGTCTTTACATTATCGGAACGCACCCCCTTTTGGTTGATGCGTACCCCATCTTGAGCAAAGGTATGAGTCTGGAAACATGACCAGAGGTCCCCCCCAAATGCTGTGACCCTAAGTCCCGTGCTTAATCAAGAACGAGAGTTCTTCACTACCTATGCGGGGACTAGAGTCTTAGGGAACTTCTTCCTCGCTGTCTTGATCTCTTAGCTCCCTTCTTTCCCCCCGCTCGTCCCCCTTCTCCGTTACCCGGGGGTGGGTGAGGAGTTTTCCCTGTTACCATTAACAGAGGGTGTCCCCTTTTTCCCTTTGATTTCCTCGGCAGTAGCGTCAGTTTGTCGATCGAGGAGTGAGTGAAACAGCGAATGTCCTTTTTCCTTGGCCCGATTACCGAGAGGGACCGGAGTCGCGAGGTCATTTGGTCCCAACGAGAGGTATTGATGACGGTAGGGTCCAGGAGGACCCTCCCCATGCGGTATGGAGATTCCAGTTCATCTCCCCCCTTGCCCTGGATAATTCCCATTTTTTTGCGACGCTCCTCTTAGGTCCAGCATCCCCTTTGTGAGCGTTGCTGCTTTCCAATGAAGTGAGCATTTTGCATTTTCCTTATATTTTCATTCGATTTCTTCTTCATTATTCATTCCCTATTAACTTTTTCCCCTCTTCCTTCTAGATGAAGCTCGGTGGGTACGTCCGGGTGGTTTTTGCTTCTAGCTCGTTCTTTCTTTTCTTGTGTCCCTACTACCCTGTATTCCATTATCTTTCATTACCTGTCATCAACGAGTAAACTTCCTGGGCTGCCGCCCCCTGTGAACTGATGTACGCTGGGCCGGAGTCGAGACCCCGAGTCCTCCCCGAGCGTCCTTCAAACACCCCCCTTGAGAAAAGCCCCCGAGGACCCCTCTTCAGATAGCTTTTTGAGACGCTCTTTGTTCGATGGACCCCCTTCCATAAGATCTTTCATGCATCAGAAAGGTTGTTTTTCTCACCTCCCTAGTTTGAGTGGAAGTGGCTCTCTTTTTCACCCCTATCCCTCATTACCCGGGATGCGTAGCTTCTGTTAAGTGGCTCTGATCATGGATCTCCTCCTTTCTTCCTCTTTCCCCCGGCCTTTTTCCCGCTATGGAGATCCCCCTCCGCCTTCTGGTCCCCCTCTTTCCTGTCTTATCTTAGTTTCTATGACTACCCATTAGATTGTGTTTTGTCTTTATTCGAATCCCCCCTCCTCTGTCTTTTTCCTGGAGAGTTTCTTGCTGCGATCGGTTTGAAGATGTAAAGCTTAGGCACAGCAATTAAGCCCTCTCTCCATTCATGCCTTGCGGTGTCCTAAGCCCCTCTTCAATGTGGCTGTTTAACCTGCAGGGATTATTCGCACGACTAGCCCCCCTTTCTCTAATTCTGTGCGGACTTTTCTGTTTTCTCGGCTTTTTCCTACAGCCCTCGTCCCCAACCTCCGACTTCGCGTCAAGATTTCTTCTTATGCCCTTCTTCGGCCCGGATTCGATGTGACCTTTGTGTCTTTTTCCACGCTTTGAGTGAGAAGCTTTTCCAGGCCCCCCCTCCCTGCTTCCCTCTCCCCCCCCTGAAGTGAGACGTTTAAACCTTTCGAAAATTTGCAACCCCTACCCCTAGCCGAATGCGTTCATAAGTATTCGTCCCCCCACCCCCATTCCTTTTGAGATTTGTCGCCCAAGAGTCCGCTGATGGAAAGAGACTTTTACTCCCTTAATGAATTCCCGTTTGTTGTTATCTATACGCTTTTTCCTTTCTTCCTCGTGGCGAAATCACTGCCCACCTCCCCTTTCTGTTGGGCTAACCCTTTTGATTCTCTCCCCTTTCTCCGTTCCTCGCCATGAGTGGAGAACCCCACACTTCCATGGGATGAGCGACGCCCCTTTTTTTTTTTTTTTCTTTTTCTTCCTTTTCTATCACCTCCCCATCTTTCCCTACCCATGATGCCTCTCAGGAGGACTCCTCGCCTTCAGCGGCTGAGCCTCTTTATCATCTATTACCGTCCCTTTGCGGGGGCTTTTAAGTTTTGATTGGCCAAAATCTAGCCCCGACCCTTCCCTCGGTTTTTCCTGTAACGCATATCGTGCCGGGCGCCAAGGACAGGCTTTTGTAAGCCCCTGGCCCCCCCACCTTGAATTTTTTTGCATGTTCGCTATCCCCTGGAGTCTGTCCTCCATTGAAAGCGTGGCCGACAACTTCCTTCGTCAAGATCGCCCAAGCACGCTTCCTGCCCAACATCCAGAGTATTGATATTTTTTCTTCTCCCCTTTTACCCCCACACCTTAGAATCGTCCCGAGAAAGAGCCTAGCAAACCCCCTAGAGGTCGCGCCAAACCATAGGCCCCGGGAGAGGGACTTCGCCAAAGTAAGATGCACGCTGCCCCTTTGGTACCAACCGCTTCCAGGCGCCCACAATAAACAGAACCCTTTTCTACTCCCCCTCTTGGCCTTCCATGGCATATTCGTTTTCCACAAAAAAAGAGGTCTAAGACTGATTACTACCTAACAAAATTTGGTCCCCCTTTCTTCTTCCTTAGTGATTTAGTTGTGTAAATACAAGGATAGGCCTAGCCCTTGTCTTTGTCCTCTTCGGTGAATTGGTGTTTGGCAAATATCGCTTGGATTATCAAGGTTCAACCTCCCTGATTACTCCGTCTTCACCCGAGACCTTTTTAGACTTAACTTACTTAATTCTCATAATTCATTCTATATCTATTTCCCTATTTCGTGCACCCCCAAGACACAAACTCGGGTCCAAACCTCACCGATATAACCGCCCCTTCCTCCCGTCGATTACCAATGAGCCTGCTCCCCCCTTACTTCTCGACCCATTGCCTCCGGCCATGTGTCCAGCCGCCCCCGCAAAGAAGCCGACAACTCTACTTGTGCCACGTCCTGTCACGAAAAAATCTGCCCAAACCTGAGATACGAAGCCCCTTCTTTTCACACAAAACATTCGCCTAAAGCTTCCATTAAATCCCCCTGCCCCGAAAGTTTCACTCCCGACTTGAACAAGAAAGTGCTGATGGTCCGCTTGTTACGTCCCCATAAAATCTACAGACGCCAGAGCCGGACTCCGCACTAGACCTCCCCCTGCTTTTTCTTCCGACAGAACCTCGAGCTTCCAATACGCTCCTTCGCTGGAGGACCCTAACTTCACACAAAACCCCTCATCCGATGTCAGGCAGGCCCATAATCTCTATCCTTTTTCCCTCCCGCCTCAGTAGTACGTCGAAGACGTCGTCTCCCCTCCTAATCCCCTGAGACAAGGACCTTTTGCTGCATTCCTCTATTGAGTTATTGTACTGCGTGACTCGGGGGGCAAGAACCCCTCGTCGTTCAATTCCACTCATTTAGAATTTTCTTTAGCTATAAGGGCCTCACTCCCGCTAGTTCCTTTTCCTATTTCATATCAGCCGCCTTCCCCCTGTTCATTCCTTCCCCTTACGTTCTTGTGTTTGGGTACCACTTGGTCCATGTTTACACTCTATTGCACTATATCACCCTCATATTTTTTTTAATATTTTCCCCCTACTCCTCAAGAGATATAGAAAGCGCCTCCCCTCATCAACCACCTAGATGACTAATAAGCCCTTTTTCTCTGCAACCGTACTGCCTTCCCCCCCTCCTATCCACTGAATCCTAAGCGGGCCCGCCGGTTTTTTCCCAAACTTAACGGCTTTTTCCATACTCCCCGTGACTTTACGGCGCTTGTCATGCCCTGTTTCAGGATAGTGGTAACCCCCACATTCCAGTAGCCGAGACAGGTGCTGTGTCTGTCTTTCGAAAGTTATCTTTTCCAACTCCGGTTCGCTTTTTTTTCAACACTAATTCCGAAGCCTTTTCCACCTTCATCTCAACCAATCCCAGCCAATCTTGCAGTTCTGATAAAAGAAGTCCCTTCCGACGTAAAAGGGTTTAACACGCCAGTGCTCTCCTTTCCCCAACCAACTCCTTCAACTACTTGAACCCTCACCAACGTTAACCGATGGGTCCATACAATATTTAAATCCTCCTTCAACTTTTGTGCCTCATTGATCTCCGGTTTATCCGGGCGAATAGCAATATAAAACGATTGGTGCGGAATTGGAAGCTTTTTAATGTCTGTCTTTCCTTATAAAAGTATGCCCTGCCCTCCTCACACCCTCCCTCCAGGCCCCCTAAGTCACGGCAAAGCAACAATGCGGAGAATACTTCCGTAAATGCTTCCCTTCTGACTAAATACCCCTCAGTATGCGCCTGAAGCTTTTCCCCCTAGGACCTTGCCTTCCTCAAGTTTGACGAATTCCTTAAATAAGGAAGCCATCTCTGCAAGAAAGCATTACCTTCCCCCCCCCCCTTTGCGCCTCCCCCTCTGGTCACAGGACCTGCGGAGAACCCCCACGAATCCAACCCGGCCGTCTGCTCTACTTTATTCCCTCTTAGCCTCATTCACAGGCCTTCGGGATCAGCAAAACGGATAGTTTCATAAGGGCACCTCACGAGCAGAAGTATAAGTGGTATTTCTTTTTCCCGGCGGGTCCCCTCCCGTCGCGATAGATATCGCCCCCAATGATTACTGAGTTGAGTGGAGTCCCAAAATTTGACAGCCCCGTTTCACCCAATTGGACTCTCCATTTCCCCCCCACCGGTTGAAAGCTCTACCTTTTCCCCGGATACAGATACTAGCCCATTATAATACTCTCCATCGGCCGAACAAGCTAATCCGTTTTCCACTACCTATTATTTAAATACTGCGAAGATGTCTTATCCACCCCCCAACTTAATTTTGCAGGCCCCCAGAATCCTTTCGTCAATATGCTGCTGTAAGAAGTTATGCCCCGCCTCTTTTTACTTTACGCTGGGTTTGATGGTTTTTGAGCCCCCCTTCCCCAGAGCTCCGCTAAACGCCTGGCCCTGGTGTATAGTTTCCCCCATACCTGTTTCCTTAGTTGATTGTTTAACGCCTTAAGAACTCCAAGTGATTTCCTCTTTTCATTCCGACCACCCCCCAACTTTTAATCTAATGGTGTATGAATCTTTGAAAAGAGCCTATTCTTTTGGAAAACGGCCACCCCCCCCCTCCAACTGCAATCTCCCCCCCTTCCTTCTGAAGCTTCTTCTTTTCAATTGTCCATTAAGTTATAGTTACCTGGACCAGCCAGTATTCCGTTATGTCTCATCCCAATTTTTCTCCTCTGACTTACGTCAACTCTCTTGTTCCTAAAAAAAACACCCAAGACAGCACTGCCTCTCAGCAAAGGCACCCCCAGTCTCCAATGATTCTTTTGGGGCAGCCGTAGGGGGCGTCCCGGTCTAGGGATACATTAGTTTTGCTTCTCCATTTCCCCTTTACTGTCATTGCTCTCCTGTATGGAAGAAACCCCATCATTCCTAGCTTTCCCATCCGTCGACCCCCCCTCTCGTCTTCTATGGTTCTTTCTCAAAATTCAACCGGCTACCCCACTAGTGTCCTAATGTTGTGGTTGAGTACGCTCTTTGCGCGACGCATGGATCTTTGCAGTCGCACCTCCTTCCCCAAGACCACCAGGACTCCTCATTCCGTAAAAGAAGGTTATAGGAGTAGTTTATTCATGGGTTACAAGATGCACTTTCTATATAATCAACCCCTCCCCCCGCGAGAATCGAAACAATTATCTTTCTTAGTACAAATGATAGTCTATAAAGCCCAACCCCCCAAACTTGCTTCTCTTTAGCATTCCCTCGGGTATGCTGAGGAGCAAGCCCTCAGAACTACCTTGAGGAGAGGGCAGTGCTGTCGTTCACCTTCTGCCGCATCAGCACTCACCTCACAGGCTTACCCCCCCCCATCACCTTTTTTTTCTAAGTTCCTCTTGCAAGGAGGCCCCGTACGAGTTCATGGAAAGTATTGTTCCCCAGAAAACTGAAACCCCTCTACTCCCCCGTCTCCCCATTTCTCCCCTGTATTTCCCATCTTTACTCCTTTCTCCTTCTTTGTGTTTTTAGAATAAGACGCGACCCCCATGCTGAGAATCGAGGCTCCCTTCTGTATTTAGGTTTCTTTCGTAAATCCCTCCCGATTCCCTTGAAAAGTACTCCGGACTTGACTTACCTCCTTCCACTTCGCCCTTTTGACTTTTGTGTACGGATCGGTGATTCTTTTTTTTCCTTCCCTTCCCGACGTTTCCTATTTTTAACCCTCGCCCTCCGTAGTTCCTCCGATTCTTAAGAATAACGCACACAGAAGGAGACTTCCGAAGCCCCCGTTTCATCGTTTCGTCTCCCCGGTTGCTGACGACGATTTTGGAACTTTCTTTTCCCCTGAGTCTGATCCTCTTGACTTTTTGATTCTGGGTCCTGTCTTACACCATTCATGTACCCAAGAAGTCCTCTCCCTGCGTGTGAGTGTCAATTCTTTTTCCTCGGAATGGGTAGTGGTCTTTTTGCCTACCTGTCAATTCCCTTTAAATCATTCCCCCCTTCTCGTCTCACCCTTGACCCACTTTCTTTTCAGGCGAAAACACGTTTTGTTAGCCCAACTTCCCTAGATCTATTGGACATGCTGATTTTTTCCTTATCGGGACTTCTTGTTGGCTGAACCTAGCTTGAAGAGCCTTTCGGTCCGAGTTTTTTTTTTTGACTCCACCAACCTGACGACCGCGACCTCCCCTCATGCCACAAATGCCAACAAAAAGCCCGCCTTTGGGCAACGGTTCGAGTTCGGAAGTGCGTTTGAGGAGGGTCACGTTTCTGGTTCTGCCCCCTCGTTTTCCTTTTCCTTTTACTGCAGTGTGGTCTGTCCGCATTGCAAGGTCTAAGTTCGATCCCGCTTAACTATCGGCTACTCCTGTTCTCATCCCCCGGACGAAGCACCCCCCCCTTGCGAAGGCGGTCTTTCTCTCCTTCCAAAACATATGTCCTTTTTGTCCGACCCCGTTTCTCCTCCCCGATGGAGATCCAAGGCTCTTTCAGTAACAACTCGGTCCCTTTGCTCCCCTTTGTTCGCCCAATGATGTTAAACTTAATACTTCCTCACCTATCCCCTGGCCCCCTCCTTCGGTCTCCTGCTTTCCCCTTGTGGACCAATAACAACAGGTTAAGTAAAGTTTCCCCCGTTCTTTGATTCTTTCTCCCTCATTTTCTTCGTACGGAAGCCGGTCCACAAAAGCAAATTGCTGGGTTAATTACCTCTTCTCTTCCGTTTTCATGATACGCGCTTGTCAATTCTGATCTTTCTTGCCGCTGTATACTTTTTCACTATCGGATTTCAGTTCCGGGTTCTCGATTGGCCCCCACCCCCTCTTCGGTTGCTCATAGCTTCCCCCCTTGTTCAACCCGCGACATTTTTCCTTTACCACACAGTCCGTTTCCTCCTGTTGAGAATATGGTATCTTCGACGTTCCCCCCGCACCTTTCCTCGCTTTAAATGAAGACCCCTTATAACGCTCAAGGACCCCAGTCACTGAATTCCCCTCTCTGCACTCGCCGTTGCTGGTCTCCTCCTCAGTTTATTATTATAGTCCTCGGACTTACCTCGGAGGCCTCCTTCCTTTCCAGGTGATATTTTTTTATACTCCTGGACGAAAATTTTCTTGTGCCCCCCCTTGATTCTTTTCCCTCTTCCTCATAGATGTCTTGCCAATTTTGGCCGGCCTTACGTACCGTGGACCTTGAACACTTCCACGTTTGAGAGCACGCATTAGGCGTTTCGTACTTTCTTTCTCCGGCCAATTTGCAAGGCTTAGGCCGCCGCGTTGGTTCTCTTTTCTTTTTGACGGGGTAGTCATTGTTCTTTTTGTCCTCGTCTGGCTTTGTGCCCGGCCAATAATTTAGCTTAGCAGTCCCCGTCGCTCAGCCCCGGGCCACGGCGAAAAAATCATGTTTCTTTTACGGTATCTATTCGGCCAGTCACCCTTCCACCTATTTTTTCCCCTAATGCAATCGTCCACCTATGGCTTCCCAGGTGAATGGTTCGTGTTTGGGCTTTGGATTTGGCAAATTCTTCGCCTTTTGGTTTTTAAACTGCCTTCTAAACGAGTTTAAAAACAAGGGGTTCTCTTTCATTTTTTAACACAAGGACAAGAATTGTCGGCCTGCTTTTGGCTTTGGACGTATGTTCGATAGCCGGCTCTGCTACCTCAATACGACCGATCCCTGTCCTACCAAACAACTAGTACCTTACTGAGTATCGTCTTTGGTTTTTATTTCTTTAATACTTGGAACATTCCCTCCCATCTCATACCATCCTGTTTTGTCTACTTGGCAACAACCAGTCTTGGCGTTAACACCAGTTCGTTACCGAGACCCCCCCCCTCCCGAGCTCCTCCCACTCTGCTATGTGTTCAATCGTCTATTAATCAGTCTGGAAATCTCCTCCGCTTAGTCCCTCCTTAGTTGCCCGCTCTTCGTCTTCCGCTTCGCCAGAGATTCTTAGTTCCTTTCGATGACATCACGGTCGCCTAGCGCGTGTCACTAAGTTCCACGGCCCCCCCGCCCGCAAAATCCTTCGTTCCCCCGAAAAATTAATGGGCCCTGTCGCCCATGGATCTTCTATAGGAGAGCCCCTTTTCTTTATGCCTTAGAGCTACCCCAACCCCTCTAGGAACAGATTTTTTCTCTTTTCCCCCACAGATGGCAAACCCTCTTTTCCAAGATTAATGACCACTAAGAAAAGGTTTCACCCCCCCCGTGGAGCCTTTATTCTTCGCTGCTTGATCCTATTTACCTCCGAGGCGGACGAAGGAGTTTGCGCCTCAGACCCCACCCGTCGCGGTGAGGTTTGCGCTAATAGCGCGCATTTTCCTTTCGTGATTCCCCTTCCTGCTCCTTAGTTTTCCGATCGAGCTTTTCCCACTTCACCCCTCCCTCTACTCTTCTGTTTTTAATTCGATTCATTCTCTTCCTAGTTCGCGGAGCCTTGGTCTTGTTACGCTCTTTGAGACCCCGTCCAGGTATAGTGTCCAAGGAGGATGGCTCCCTTGTCTTCCTTCTTCCCTTGCTCGATGGAGAATTTGTTTGGCTCACCCCTTCGTGTTCTATCATTTTTGAGAGTTTGGGAGGGACATGATTGCAGCCGCTGTCTTATTATTTCTGCGACTCTGATTTGACTCATTTCTAGAAGGATAGTCAGTTTTGACTTTCTTTCCTTTCGGCGCGCTGACTTGCATTCAGTTATGTTTCTGTTTAGCGTTTGTGGGTTTTTGATCCCGGCCAGACTCATGACAGCCGACCGTACCTCACAGACGGGCTGCCGCGTAGCCTTTACCCCTTAGTAGCTTGCGGAGTGTAGTATACCTGGTCTGGGACCTTGCCCCGCGAGGATTCCCCCCCACCTGTCGAGACCCGCATAGGACACTCTTAATATCTTACTGATCAAAGCCCGCGCCGTTTCTGGCTTAGTGGACCCCTCTGTGCCATCCCCGACCTATCCGCACAGACAGTGTATGATACGTGCCTGAGTAATCTGAGAGTCGATGCTTCGGTCCAAATATCCAGGCCATCATCAACGATATATTGTCTTTTCGGGGGAAGTGGCTATGAAGGAGAGGAATGTGCCACTGTCCCCGTCTTTGGCTCAGGCCTGGTGTAGACCTCAGATGTTACTCTGTCGCTGCGATATTTTGGATAGCCATTCCTATTTTGTTTTTTGTGCGAAGTTCCAGCTGTCTGGCTTGTTGCGTTTTCGATTGCTGGTTGGTCATAGCCGTTTCCTACTTCCGCCTCGAAACGAGAAAGTCACCCTTTTTAGATATGAAATCTCCCATCCAGATTTTCGATAGGCGATCAACTCCCCGTTTTCTGTGCAAACGGCTGTTATTCTCTGCCCTCTCTTTTCTTTAATCCGAATACCTGAATGGTCGCGGGCGGTGCCGCAGCCGATCCCCCCCCCCGGTCATCAGACCGTAGTTCATAAAGCGTCTCCCTCATTTCAACTGGCTAATGCCGCATTTTGGCACTTCCATTTGTGCTCTAAAAGTATTGAGGTTCTCCGCTGTCCTGGTCCACTGACCATGCGTCCTCAAGAAAACGACGTTGAGAATGGTCTTTCCGACCCTTCCTTTCCCTCCTGAGAGAGCACTCGGCCAGAATCCCCCTTTTTTCTTCCCCCCAAGAAATTTAGGTTGGGATAGTGATAGAGTTCCACCGACAAAGTTGATTTCTTCTCTTTTCCCCCCCGTTTTTTTTTTCCGATATACCCGCGTTAATAGAGAACCCGTTGTAGGCCAATATACCACTCCACTTTAGGTTGGAAATACCTTGGAATCTCCGCCTTTAGTCCTTTTTCCTTTACCCTACATTGGAGATTTCAAGAGAGAAAACTTCCTCCCCCGGAAGATATTGTCCTTCATTTTCTCCCACATCCCAATCCGGGGACCTAATCTGTCCTTCGACTCGGGGCATTCCTCGCTTCAGCGTCTGATTTGACCTTTTTATCCCGTCCCTTCTTCAGACACTTGCTGAAGGCTTCTCGTCAACAATTATCCAGACATTTCCCCCTCTACTATGCTCTGGAATCTCGTGCCTCGAAAAATCCTCGCCCTTTTTCTTCCCCCCCGGACCCTTTCCGAATTTGTCCGCAGATTTCCTAATTCTTATTTCAGATTCCCCCCTTTTTTGCCGAATGGCATTTTAAACCCTCTTGCCACACGCCCGCGTTTTTCCCCAACACAGCGTCTGTTTTCTCTACAAAAAACTCGAATGCTCTCTCCCTCGCCCTGGCAATTTCGGAGTCTAGCCCGGAATTTCCAACCCACTCAGGTGAAGATTGTCGATGCATAGCAGCTTTCCTTCCTTCCCACCCCCTTAAAAAGAACCTCTCGCCCAGATTTCTATTGACTGTCTTTAGTCTGGACCAAAACAGCTACTCTCAGAGCTGAAAGAAAAACATCTCGCTTAGACAATTTCTTTTTTACTTCTTTCGAGGCATAAGTCACCACGTCTGCTTCCTCCTCTCTTTCTCTTGCCTCATGCTCTCTCTCCGTTTTGTGTGTTGTACCCCCGACTTGGCTTCTCAGGTTTTCCTCCTCCCTAGACAAGAGACAGTTTAAACTCGGACCCCCCGCTAAGCATGATCCGTCTTTAGAGTTTACGTCAGACAGAGACTTCGAAATCGGTCACCCACTCCACCTATAACCGAAAACCCCTAGATTACGCAGCCGAGGTAGACGATCCCCTGCTCCCCCAGCTACTACCTTGACCTTATGAAAGCGACTTCTTCCCCTTCATCGCCAAACTAACAGTTGCGACACTTTTAGCAAACCTGGCCCTCAACACCTCCCCCACCAATTATTGCTTTCTGAGCTCTTCTCCAAACCCCTTAGGCCGAGAGAACATTGATACCCTCCCCGACTTTGAAATCCTAATTGCACGCGACCTTGGCGCCACCCGTCTTTTTTTTAAAGCACACAATTCAGCTCCCTATTTTCCGTACCTCACAAGGAAACCTGACCCAGATGTCGGGTCCTCCCTTGCGCCCCTAGATCGAACCCATCCGATTTTCTCATGGATCCTCCCCCCCTTTTTTTTTTTCCCCCCAACATCGAGATGTCCCCCCCCAGTTGCCCTCCTCCTCCGCGCCCCCCTCCTTATCGTCGCTTCCTGACTGCTTTTCTCTTCCCTCCGAAGAATCCTTCCCTGAGCCAGCTTCCGTTTTCACCTGCACTTTTCGTGCTTCTTTACGTGGATGGAAAGTTTTTTAAATTTTTGTGACTACAAAATTTCTAGATTTTGTGCTCCCCCGCGTACCTTCACCCAGTCTTCCGGATCAAATCTCCATTCCACGTAAGCCTTTACCCGTTCCCTTTTCCGCCTCCCTAGCTCTTCTTGGCGTGCAATTGGGCCTCCTCAATATAGAACCCATATAGGGATCTTGCTCCCTCCTTTGAAGAACGAATCGACTTATTAGACGCCTTCCTCCTTTAGATCTCCCCCCTCTGGGGGTGTGAGCTCCGTTACTAAGCTTTTCCACCCCTCTGGTCTCGAAAACTCCCACGCCTTCCAAGCCCTTCGAGGTAAAACCTACCTGTTTTCCACCAGTCACTAATTGGAAATAGACCACGTTTTATGTTTTGCTTACTTTTCCTGAGTTCCCCTCAAGAAGAACTATACTCAATAAGGGCGATGTGTTGTTTTCTCTTAAAAACATTCACCCCTTTCTTTAACCCCCCATAAGTCCCTTTTTGACGCCCCCCACACGACATCCCCCCAGACAGCCCACAGTCTTGTTAGTTACCCCCTGCATTTTCCCCCAACGAATTCACTTTTTACCACGTCCAGGGTTTCCTCGTAACAAACAGCCTGGACATCACTGGTCCCATACAACCCCGGCAAACTCCTAGAGCCATTCCCCCAAGAGTCGTTTAAAGCCGCCCTTTCCCCCGTTATCCTTCGTGTACTAGGCCCCTATACCCCACCGATGTACTGACGGTCCGTTTTTCCTTCCCCCTCCTTCCCCACCTTGCTTCCCCCCCCCCCAACTTACCAAAGCCACGCCCCTTCTACAATCCGTCCCAGAAGAGCCGCGGGGGCTTCCCACTACTTGATCAAGGATTACCCGCGAGCGCAATCTTTCCGTTAGCGACCTTTGACCTTTGCCTGGTTTGACCGACAGGTGAAAGATGCCTTGTCTTCCCTTTCTCCCAGCAACCTCCCGGCCTTCACCTGGGGCCCCCCTCCGTAGGCTATGAACCTTGAGTCGCCCCGACAAAAATGATACCCGTTCATGTAAGCTTCTTTTTCGCACTTTTCCCTCATCCCCCTTCATGATGCCGACCAGACCCCAATCTTGCTCGTTTCGACTTCAATAGTCCCCGTTTCCTGTCCTTTATAAGTTTTAGTGCTGACGCGAGGACCCCATTTCTTCGCCTTCTCCCTATATCCCACCCACGTTTAGTCTTGTGGCGTCAACCTGGACCAATGCCCCGTTTGTTTGTAAAAATGTAATCTAATTAGATCTTTGGAACCCCGCTCGCCCGGTCGCCGATACTAGATCCCTCTGAAAGAAATCGTATCCATCCCGGCACGAACTCTGCCGTTTTCAAGAGCGTCTGACCCTAAAAGGTTAGCAGATCCACCTTTCTCCCCAAAATACAAATTTAAGTTTGGCAGTCCCCCTCCCCTTCTTCTGCATTTGGAAGACTACTGAACGAAACCGCCTACCCGTTTTCCAGTTAAGATGATTTTTTTCCCCCCCCCTTGGAAAGTATCTCCCTAGAAGTCATTTCTTTTATTTGCCACTGCATTTCTTCATGGACCAGCATTTCCGTCCCCCTTTTCTCGTTCCCGCGTGGTGACTTCCTGACCATAAGATTTCTCCCCCCAGTATTGCGTATGATTGCGGCAATTCTGCCCATTGAGTTTTCCCGGTGGTCCATTTTCCACCTGTGACCCTCTCCTCTTTTCTGTATTTGAAGAGGAGGTTCCTTGGTAGCCTTTCCTCCGGGCCCTGAAACGCGTGCCTTGCCGCATCCCCACCGATTCTTTGCATACCGTGCCCGAGTAATTAACCTATTAGGGACCTCCACACACCAAGAACCGCACCCCGCCATACTCCCCCCTCAGGCCCGCACCACGGGAACAACGGCGGAATTTTGTTGGCTTTTTGGTGTTTTAAGTGCGCTTCGGATTTAGCGGGACTTTCTTTCGGGTATACCTCTTTCCCCTTTTTTTATTTATTGCAGCTTTTTTCCACCCAAGCCGTCCGCGCAGGAACTCCCTCTCCTGCCCGATACTGGTTCATTGCGAACTATTTCCCGAACTTGAGTACCAATGGGTAGAGAGACCCCTCACGAGGGCGATTTACGCCATTCGGTGCTGTCGGCCCCTACTTTAAAAGCCCCCCCCATTTAACTCTGAGAATTGCCCGCCCTAAGGTCTCTTTCTTCGTTCCTTTTGAATGGTTTCAAAATTTGTCAAAGAGAGAACCAAAAAGCCTTTCCACTCGACCATGCCAATTTTTCTTCCCCCTTTCTTCCTGACCCCATTTTGGCTTCTTTTTCCCGGTTCCTTAGTTTTACCGCCCTTTCTTCTCAATCTTCTTCGGGCGGCTGTTCGGCCATTCGGCCTGACCCAAGAAAGCCACCCCCCCCCTGAACCCAAAACCTCAATCGACGACCTTGCTTTTCCCTAATTTATTCCACGGACTAGTGCATGCTAGTCGATTCAGAACCGCCCACTGCTCATCCCCCCTGCTGCCTCATCCCGGCGCTTCTCCTCTCCTTTTTACTAAGTTCTGTTGTTTGACTAGATCTTTTTGATCGTTCCCTCCCTGAGGGCTCAACTTTTTTTCGGGTTCGTGGATCGCCCTGCCGCTTTTCCCTTTCCCCCTTCCCCTGGAAATATACCCGAGGAAGTTCCTCAGTGTGAAGTTTTGCTTCTTTCCCTTTTTCTTCGTGCCTACTGAAGAGGAATGCCTCCGCCCGCCGATTTGTACCTTCTTTCGGTTTTTTTATACGAAGAACCACCCCCTGCCGGTAAAATAGTTCACTCAAGGATCAGGGCACGAGACTTGCTTTTCCACAAGTTTCTTTTTTTTCCTTTATCGGCGCTGATAGAGGAGTTGTGCTCTGTCGGTCTCCCTTTTTTCAAAATGAAATTTTCTACCACGACGAAGTCCCCTCTGGGCAATTCTCACCCCCCCTGAAATGTTTGAGTGGAATTCCGCAGGTGAATGCGCCCCCCCCTTTTCCCTTTGACTTCTAACCCCGTCGACCTTTTCATTTTACCTTGATTTTCGCCTCGACCATCTTGAGCAGCTCTATGTTTTTTACCGCTTTTTACCCTTTTTGTGGTCTGTCACGCTGCGAGCATACTTCCCAGGTTCTATGCAGCTTTCCACCCAACCCTCCAGATTAATAGACACGCATCGCCAATTCCCCCCCCCCCCCCTTCCTCCCACAAAAAGCGACCTGGGGCCCGGTGAGGGGAGGCAGTTCCCTTTCTTCGTGGTTTCCTGCTTTTGTTCGGTGCCGAAGTCGGACAGAGGGAACCTTAGTTCCGTTTTTCTTTCGAAGATACAGGTCTTGCCCGGTAAAGGTCAGGACATTGCTATACTTAGGATCATCACCGATCTAAAGGGTTGGGGCGGGAGCTTTAACAATGAATTGGAGTCTTGTAAGAATTCTATTTTTTTTTTTTTTTCGCATAATGCGCACTTTCGCCTTTAGACCCCACCTTCTTGAACAGCCTAACGGGGGCGGCAATTTTCCCCCTTCAAAAATTTGCTCCCCTTTCACAGACCCAGGGCCCGGTCTTCTCCGGCATTTTTTTGAGGTGGACCTACCCCTCCCCCCGTCGTAAAACGCTTCTTCCCATTCTTTGCTACAGCGTGATTCGACTTCTCGCCTAATCCCACTTCCAATGATGTTATAGGTAAAGCTTTTTTGTATGTTTAATGTCTTTTTTTATTGTAGACGCTGCGTGGCCGGTTGAGTGCTTTGATGAAGTCCGAAGAGCTACTCGTTTTTTTCGGCAGGTCGCGCCGGGGCCCCCGCTTTGGTCAATAGCTTCCCCCCCTTGTTAAAATGCCCCCTGTCCTTTCGTCCAACGACCCGCACGATTTTAAACCCGTGTTCGCCTAGTCTCGCCCGAACTTTCTGGTTTCAATCTGCTCAATTCCGCGCCCCTGACTTCGATGTCTCTCGAACGAGCCTTTGTTCTGTTAGCCCTTGAGCTTTTGTGTGATTTAATTTTCGGGTAAGAAGTGCGAGTACTGACGGGCCGTTATTTCATGTCTAATCAGTCATCGCACCCCACCTTTCCCTCCGGCACATTGAGTTCATGGGATGGCTCGCTGTATCCAGGGCTCCCTTGCGAAGGGTCCCCCCGTTGCCCTAACTTCTTCTTCAGCCCTCCTCTGTCGCTCGGTGGTCTTCCTTTCTCAGTTCAGAAGGACTTTCCTACGTCGTGCTGCGTGAGTTTTGTGTCGAATTGTCTTTCCGTGTGGTGTTTTGCGGGACCCCCAAATGAAGTTTTATGACTTTTCAGTCGACGCACCCCCCCCTCACGGTGTTCTTCTTTTCCTCTATAGCCGAACAACCCCCTTTCCCCCCCCTCTGGCGCTGAGGAATCGGCACCGAGTCGCATATGACCCTTTGCAGTGTTGGGATTATGTCTTCCCCAGGTGGGCCCGTCTGGGTTCAAGCAGAATGGTTGCGGGTTGTAAAAAACCCACTTTTTATTCCCTTAGTTTGAACCGGACCAGACGGGTTGCGATTTCTTTGTTGAGATTTGGTACCGACTCGCTTACGTCATCTCCTTCAATAACCCTCATTTTAAGACATATTTGCCTACGCCCACACCGAGTATAAAGGAATCTCGAGTGCGGGCTTTGCTGTTCCCACCCCTGGAAAGCCGCAAGTGAATACCCCCCCCTGGGGTCTTTCCCCCCATGACGGTTAATTCTTTACCCCCGTTTAAGAGATTTTTAAATTGGAGGATTTCTTTTGGTTCTTTCCGGGCACACAAATGTGACCCCCGCCGTTTTGTAGTTTCATTGTCGGCTATGCTTCCTTCTTCTGTGGCACGTTAACATTATGCCAACTCGTAGTGAAATTGTCCCTAAGTTACCAAGGCCCCCCCTTAGTCCCCCGCCGCAAAGCTGCCTCGGAAAGGCACTTGGTGGGCCAAAATGCAAGGCGGCCTCTTTTTCTCTTTCTCTTGAGTGATTGACGCTGTCTAAAAACCCATTAGAAATTATAGGCCCCCTACAGATTGGGACCCCCCCCCTCCCTCCCGCTCCCGCATATCCCCCCTCCATGGGACTGGCTCAGGGAATTTTCGCGTGAGATTTGATTTCAGCTTTGCGACGCGTCGGCGGAAGTCCAGTCCACTCTGCGGATGAGGCTTCTTCAATCCAGTCGTGATTTGTTTTCGGTGCCTCGGCAGATTGGAGTTCGCTCGTCTTTGCGTACGACATTCTTGTACCTTCGGTTTCTTTCTTTGCGAGGGAGTCCTCCGGTTACTTGATCCCTCCTCGGGGTTCGTCTCTAACCGCCGCAGGTTCATCTGAAAGGATAGTAGGTAAAGAGGACAATGGCCGAAATGGTCCCGGCGGAGGGAAGGTCGTTTCCGTTGAGTCGTCACTCCCTGGCGAACTCTCTTCGTCCTCTCCATTGGGGCTTGGTTGCGTCTTTCCATGACGTGGTAGTAGCTCTCTTCGTATAGGGGATCTGATTAATTTTAGTGCGACTAATACGCGAACTTCATTCTGCTTGAGCCCCTCCGAGACTGATCTTCTTCCACCCCAGCCTTTAGTTTAGAGCTCTTTGCGAGGTCTGAGTTCTCGCGAGAGGGTTGTCATTATAAATTGGAGTACAAGGCGAGACCCCTACCTAATGTCATGGAGTAACCTTAAGTTTAGGTTATGGGAAGCGCGTCACGGATGTCGCTTCTGTTTAAGTAGTCGCTCTTAGTCCGAGCCCTGGCTCTTCGCTGGAAGCCACGTCATTGGATCCCCACAACCCACGGATCACTTTATGCCCCCCTCTCAGAGCGTCTCTTAGCTAGTGTTGGAGACCCAAATCGGATAGATCAGCATCAGACCCCCGGAGGTGCTTTTGAAAACTAGTTTTGGTGGGTAGGAAGCTGCGCTCGGAGTTGGGTTTGCAAAAGGTCCCGCACAGTACGTCAGAGTTCGATTCTTTGGGATTGTCCCGGGGCGATCCGAGTACATTGCATCGCCCCCCAGCGGAACTTTTTTGGTAATCTTCCGATGACCCGTCGGCTGGCAACTCGATTGGATGTCCTCGCTCTTTTGTTATACTCCTGAGTTTGTTATGGCGACCAAACGATGTCTTGTTGCGACATTTCCTTGCGACTATGCGAATTTTTTATGCCACGACCGTTTCAGCGTATCGGACCCATCTCCCAAATTCTGTTCGTCGTGCTCCCCCCGTTTAATTCCCCCCACCGTTGGTCCGGCTGAACGGATTATCTACGAGCTGATTTCCGGCAGTTCTTTCCTATTAATGGGATGGCTGCGTTTGTCAGATACCCACCCCCATGCATGACCCACTTTATTGTACTAAGTTTTATTAAGATGGCTCTCGTGCCCTCTTAATGCGCATACTGTTCCCACTCCCTCTGTTATCACCAGCTTTGATGTGAGTAGAGAAGCCAGCTTCCTCTGCCTCCCTAGTGCGCTTGGCTTTCCCGACAGCGCCCCAATCATAAACTCGAAAATCGGATTATTAAAAGATGCAGTCAAAGACTTTTCTCCCCCCTCCGTGCTTGCCAACGTTAACGCGATGCCAGCCCGTCTCTCTTTTTCTTCCCCTCCCCTTTTTTTTTGTGATGGGTTTTGTGTTCTGCATTTTGAATGCGTCCTTCGTCGTTAGCCCCCAACGGTTGCCCCATGAATGGTAATCTCCTTCCGTTCTCTATTCTGTTCTCTTTTCCCAGACCTTTCCCTTTCTACACCAAGGGCAGTCTCCCCTCCTGTCCGTTAGCTTTCCCCTCATTCTGGTCTGCCAATGATGCATAGAATTCCCCGTCCCCCCTGCCTAGCCTCAGCCTCTTCCGTACTAGACGGTTTCAGTGGTGCTTCGGCACCCGCCATTTCCCCGCTACTATTCTCATGGAACCGAATCCTCGACAACTCCACGCCGTTTCCCATAAGCCAACTTGGAATGTTCTCTCCTTTGCCTGACTTCCTTTACGCGTCACTTTATCTGACGACTCGGCCTTCCACCCCTATCCCACCGCCGCTCCCAGCCCCCAATCCCTTCGCTTCTTTTACAGAACAACACCCAACTAGACTTTGTCCCGATCCTCATCCTCCTCGTTTACAGGTCTCGCAAGGTGCCCCCAGACTCTGGCAGCTCCTCTCTAGATTCTGTCCTTCTCTCTTGATAAGAGCCCACTCTACCACCAACCTCCCCATCTGGAGTCTTAATCTACCTTGTACAAACTGCTCGTCCGACCGCTTAACTACTCCAACTTTGAAACGGTCTTGCTTCTCTCTTTCTCCCTTTAGTCAATAAACACGTCGCTTCCTATACATTTTTTCTCCGTGTTGTGTGCCCACTTTGGCTTCATCGGGATTCTTCCCACCGCAATTACTCCCCGTCCCCGTCTTTCCGCGCGGTGAATGCGTTACTCCTTACTCGCCTCCCCATGGTCACAACCTCCCCCCAACATCGACCCCCAACAGATCACCTCCTCCCAAGTCAGTCGCTCTGCTCCTCCTCCTTCCTATGAACCCCTTTGAAGAGTCCTGAAGTTCTCCCCCCACACGCCATCCCCTCTCACTTCAGAAACCTTCAATTTTTAGCCCCCGAATTAAAAAACCGCAAATATATCTCCAGAATATACCAGATTACGTCAACCAGGAACTATCTCTAAGACCTTCAGAATAACCTTACACTCCCCTCTCTGCCCGATTAACTGTGCGAACGCGGTCGTTCCTACCCTGACGCCCCCGCCGACCTCAGCCGATGCGTCCCAACCCGAACTGATTTCCCTTCTGTCCGCGCCTCGCCCAGCTTTCCCCCCCTCCCCCTGCTCCTTCGAGTGAACTAAACGCCCCCCCAACCGTTTGCTCATTTAAAGCAGCCCTTCATGCGCCGGTCTCCTCCCCCCTTTCCTTCCTCAGTCGCTCTTTGCACGCCTCGTTTAAGAATTCCGAACGTCCCATATGTTATTCATTCACTCCTGTTCCTCTTGTAATTTATCTGCAGGACAGAGTTTTCCCTCTTTTTCAAAAATCCCCCGACCCTTACTATTTTTTTTTTTAGCAGATCACGCGTCATCCCCCCCATAGTGCGTCTCCCCCGACATTACGCCTTTTTCCCCGGTCCACGCGAACTCTACGCGATCTTGCTTTCGTGTCACTTTGGCTGTTCTCGGGAAACCGATATTTATCCGGGTGGGTATCCGAAGCTGCTCTTTCCTAGCCCTTTTCCTTGAGCGCACAATCGCTTTACGACTACTGCCTTTGTCGATTTGTGCCTCGCTACACCCCTCCCCTGTGAATCAACGACGTGGACGCGTTTTGCTCTTCCACTTCAAGGAAAGGCTTTGACATATGCCCCCGGAGGTATGCTCTTTCGGTTTCAGGTTAATTCGGTCAGCCTTCAGAACGCCACTCGCTCGTAAGTTCCGAGCCGGCTGCTTGTCTTTGTAGTATCTTGAACACCTCCCTGATGCCCAATTCCTTCCACCGCTGCCCACTCAATTCCATTATATTCGCTTCAAACTAACTCCCCCCAACTTACAGACGTCTCAACCTTTTCCCGTTGTCTTCAACGCACTGTCCAAATCCCTGAAGTTCCCATTGTTACCACACGCCACAGGGTGATGCATTGTCAACCCCCACCCCAAGAAGGACTCCTGCCCAACCCATCCAACACCTGGCAAACGAACTATGAAAAAGTTTTTTTACCTATTCCTTTCAAGAAGACCCCCGTTTTAACGTTTGAGAAGTTCTCATAAATATCCAAATTGATGTGTCTGCCTTCCGGTTCTCATGTATATATACCCCTCTAATACTAAATTCCCGCCTAACACCTTTGCCCCCCACTTATACCCTCCTGCCAGACCGATTACCGCGCGGGCATCACAATTTAACCGTAATGACTTCCACCCGAAGAGCCCATGCATCTGGCCCCGAGCGAACTTTCTGAGTGCTTTCCGTGCCCGACAGGCTCCCTGGTTGGCTCCATCCTTCTCCCAATCCCCCTCGGCCATCAAAAGTTCCCTACCCCCGGACACGTCAAACCCCAGGCTAAGGCGACCCACAGTAGGCAACCGGAGCCAGAACAAAAGGCCCCATATAAAGAACTTCCATAGAAGAATCTCCAGGACCCCCGAGCCCCCCCCTCCCCCCCCCCCCCCCCCTCCCCATCTCATACCCCCCCCCTCCCCCCCACCCCTAGTACCATAATTCTCGGCTCAAAGCACAAAATGCCCTTTATACTGCACCAACTCCTCATCCGTCTAGTAATTAAGACTCTAATTTCTGTTTGAGGACCCTCCAGATGGGAACATTTCGAACCCCGTTTTTGAGGGGCCCTATTTCCTTCTTCCCAACCGATTTCCCTCTGTTTCTGGGATTTGCCCATGCCCAGTGCATTTACAACAAATCTTTTGGAATGCTATAGCCCTACTGGTTGCACAGCGTCCTTCTACTATAAGCTCCCCCTCGATCACGTATCCCATCTGCTCTCCCACCCGGCCCGCGCACCTCGTCCTGGAGTTGTCTCCCCGTTTGAGCACGCTTACATCAAAACATCGTTGGAAGTACCCCGATCCCGGTCATCCCTCTTTTTTGCCCCGAGTCCCCCATCATACCGAGTTTCTGGAGCTGGTTTATTTGAGTGACCCCCCGTTAATTCCCTGCTTCTGAGAGCCCGTTCTCTTTTAACCTTACACTGACAGCCTTATTCCTGGTTCCCGTGAAGCATCAAGTTTTCAATGATTGGACTTGCGGAACAATCCTCAATTTCAAGGTGGCTTCTACGTGCTCTCACCTCAGCAACCTTTTTCCTCTCAACGCCATCCAATGCCACTCTGATTCTTTCCGAGTATGATATCCCCCCATTTCCGGTACTGATACCTGGCCTTCAACGTCCTCGGCGTAATCCCCCCACTGTCGTGCTCCGTTTCCAGCTTTTTGGGACCCTTCAGTAGCCGACCCAACACGACCCTTCACAAGCACGCTCGAAAGACCGGCGACCCTCCCCCCAAAGTTTGTGCCCCAAACGGATTGCGGAGCTTTGGTTCTTTGTCCCTCTTTTTGCCTTGTCCAGTCTTGTCTCGTTTCCCTTGGGTTCTTCCTCCCTTCCTTCCCCCGTTAATGATATTCATTTTTATTAGCCCAACAATAATACGCGATTCCCATTGATGTCCGCATCTAGAGGTAGATTCCCCCCCCCCCTGCAACTTAGAAGAAAGTGGTCGTACGGTATTCCGTCTCCCGAGTCGATTTTACTCCTGATTGTGAAGATCGTTCCAACTACCACCTCCAAAAAGTTCACACCCCCCCACACCCCCCCGCAGGTAGCTTTACGTGGTAAATGGAGGCGTTCAAAATCTTTCCCCCTCAGGTCACAAACGAAGCTCCTCCCGAGAAAACCATTTGTCTTTCCCCTTTATCTTGATCTAACTGGCCCTTCTTTTCTTTTTTTCTCCTTGTTCGTCTTCCCCGCATTCGCAATTCCGTTCGCGGGCTTACATGCTCTTGGCAATCGTTGCCGGCCCTTCCCCACGCCCCCAGTGATTCCCACTCCACGCCACCACCCAACGTTTCTGACGTCGCAGGAAGCTCATTTAGCCCCAAGTACGCTTTTTTTCATGGCCCTCTTTCGTTCTACGTCAAACTTTACTTTTTCCCTCGGAGGTGAACCCCCTCCCCCTCTCTGCGATATTTATAACCTACGTGTTGTGTTGTTCTTTCTTCCCGCGCGGCGATGAGGAACTTCCCTTATTTTTCAATTTTTAGGTGTTCTTGAGTAAATCCCGATCCATCCCTTCCCTTGTGCCTCCTTTTTGACGCATTTCTTGTTTTTCTTTGAGGTTTATTCTTGTTTGCTGGTCCAGTACCTATCATGCCTCCAGGAGAAAGAACTTTTTTTTTTTTTCTTGTTCTCTGTCTTCAGCTGAAGTAAACAGCTTTCGTTTCTAACACGCTAAACTGGTCAGCGGAAATAGTAAGGTGACTACAAGATTTGAATTGTTCTAGGAGAGGTTTTGACTTTTTGTCATCGCTGTCCAGTCTTTTTCCCACCCCCTTGCATCCGCCTTTTCTAATCTTTTCTGGATTTTTTGGAACTGAGTTTGTGAGGCCTTCGTGACCTTCACCAGGACCTCGTACAGCCCTCTTACGTATCTGCTGCACAGGATCTGTTTCGCACGGACATAGAGATCGGACATCCTTCTTTCCCTTAGCTTATCTTTTTGTTATTCACTCTATTAATAGAATTAATTGAAATGGCCTCTGTACTGACCCCACCTTTCCTTTCCGGAAAGTTCCCTGTTTCGCTCAACCCCAGGCCAAACACCCTGCGAATTCTTGGGCCCGTTGGCATTCTTTCTTGATTCCTTTTGGTTTTCGTTTGTAGAGCTGTGATACATCATGTTTCTCGTCATGATTTCCCTCCGCTTTTGGGTCTGAGACGCCCGTACTTTTCCGTAACCCGTTAAATAGTCTAAGGAAGGTTCCCCGAGAACTGATCTATTCCGAACAATGATAAGGGCATGGTCGGGCGCTTTTCCCCCATATTCTTTCCTTTTACCTAAGGAAGACCGTGAGATCACCTGTCGGTATGTTACCGAGTCCGACACCAATTCCCGGCGGGATGAACGTTGTTCCCCCTTCTCCCCACTCATTTCTTTAATCTAACCCGGGCCAGTGCGTTCTCTCGGCTTATGGTCCGGTTGTCCTCCCATCACCCGCGTCACGTCAAACCCAGTTCGTCTTCTTGTAAGTTCTCTCCCCCCCCTATGCGAAAGATATTTTTCTTCCCAGGAACTCTGCCTTTTGTTATTCTTTTTACAAGCTTTTTCTTTCCTTTTAGGTTCCGCGACCTCTTCTTGTCAAGGATGCTTTTTCTGAGTCCGCTTTCTACGATTTACTTCTGATTTCGCTAGGCCCCGGTGTTTGTGAAACCTCTAGTTCTCAATGTCTCCTTCCCCTTTTTTACCCCTTCCCTGCGTTGTCCCAATTGCCCCTCTGCAATCCTTTTGAGACCGTTTTTCCTGATCTCGACTGTTTTCCTCAATGTCCTCTCTCCCGTCCTACCACCTTCTGACGAATGCCTCCATCTACGACGAGCCGTTGTTTTGTATCCGCGTGTGCTCTTTCCTTTCCTTATCCGAAGAGGATCGGACGGGCCAGGTGTATGTCAGTTTTCTCCTCTTTATTGCCAACCCTTTTTCCCCGGCCAATTCACGTCCGGCTTCGCTTTCCGTCCCAGTCCTGTCCCTTGACGGAATCCGGTCCCCCTTTTTCCCCTTCATCTTCCGCCCTTTTTCCCGATCACTTCGCTATTGGTTTAATTATTACTATTTACTTTCGGTGCCTTTCCGCCTCGCGTTTTAGCTTCGCCTGGTATTTCAAGTTGGAGTTCTTCTCTCCGGTGTTCTGGTCAGGTTTCACCGCATTTTCCTTTTGCAGGCCTACATTGACCCGCCGCAAGTCGCCACCACCTGTGTAGAGGAGAGATTCGCTTCACTGGACCCCGTCCCCATCAGTTTCCTTTCTTCCCTTCCTTACAGTCCTTTCATTGTTCTGAGCGGGGAGGTGTTTGTCCCTTAGTTACTGCCCTGTTTGGGTTTCCAAGGTTCGCCCCCTGTCCCTTGTAAAACCTTTTGCGACAAGTAGTATTCTCCCTTTTTTTTCCCCCTACAAGGACCGCCGGGGCGCGACTTACTTTATGAGGCGTTTTAGGTCTTTTACGTAGTCCTTCCCTTCACCGACTTGAAAGACTAATCGTTCCTTCCTACCACCCCAGTTCCTTCTCCCCCGCTTCGAGCGTTGAGGCCTTCTTACCTCTGTTTTCAACCTAAGAAATGCATCCCTACTTTTTTTTGGGTTTCTTTTCCAAAATCTCTGGATGAAACACTTCCGTTCCCCCGATCTTACACGTAGTCCTTTTCATTCTAGGATTCATCTTTTGGTGAACCTCATTTCCGTATTCTATCGATGTTGGCTGGTCGGCTCGTTTTTCTATGTGCTAGGAGGAACTTTGCATCCCTCGGATCAATCGCCTTCTGCCCTATTTCTTTTCCCCAGATTGCCCCCCCATCAAGACCGCCCCTCCTTTCAGTTAGCGCAAGTCCTTTTACCTTTACTGGCTTAGGTCCTAGTGAGAGCTATTTTTTTTGAGTGCTGCTCCTTCCTCTCCAACCCAACTCGTCCATTCCGTTCTCTTTCCACATAAGAGGACCCCTATGACACTAGACAGCATTAACCCTTGCCCGAGAGTTCTTCCCTCCCAAGGTTTCACTCTGGCCCGGGTACTTTTCCCTCCTGAATATCTTTACTTCGCGGCGGCCCTAAGTAGTTGAGCAACCGAGGCTTCGTCTGCTTAAAGAGAGGATTTCTTTCCCCCCTTCTTTTTTTCCTCCATATTGACTGCTCGGAGTTTTCGACAGTACGCTGGCTTACGACACGCGGCTGAGCTCTCTCTCCTCTGATATTGCGCTTTCTTGCTTCCCCGGGATTGCTAGGTAACGGCGGCGGTTCTATTGCATGACGGAATTTTACCCCCTTCTAGGAGGCGTTCTGCTTCGGCGTCATTTTTTTATCAAGCGCTCTTTCTCTCCCATTTTTTCCTTTTTTCTCGTCATTCCTTGTGAGAATCTCCTTGTTGTATCGGTTGGCTATTAGCGGAGCTGTCTTTCATTTCATGCCTTCCCGGAGCCTTCCTCCTCTGAGAGCCTGTTCCTTCTTCGCGTTTTGGTCTGCTCTTTTTTTTGGGGTTCTCATGGTAGAAGGATAGCATCTCCTGTCCTGACTATTCACGGAGTAACCGACGGTCCGAGGACGTCCCCCCCATTCTAACGTTCTTTAGCTGCTTCCTTCTCGCCATGAGTTAAGACAAGCTATGATTCCCAACACCCCCTTCGACACTCAGCTCTTGGACAAACCTTCGTATCTACTCTCTGGGCGAGTCCAATAGTAGAGTGCAGCCTTCCCTTTGCTCCTCAGGTTGAGGGTCTTCCTCTTCTATTCGCAGAGTGGCCCCATCCTCCATTCCGTACTCCAATCTGGGCTAGATATGGTTATTTTCATTTTGTGCTTCTTCCGTCTGAGCCTCAGACTTCTCTCCTTCCCCGGAGGGGGAATTACTTGTCTCTCATAAGATGATTCTTCACCGAGTTTTCTATGCGAGCTCTTTGGCTCAGCACCCTTCCCTCCTGTTTGTGCGAAGCCAGACCTCTGTCTGGCTTTACGATTTCTCTTTTTTTTTTTTTTTTTTTTTTTTTTTTTTTGTCTTTTTTTTTTTGGTTTTTTTTTTTTTTTTTTTTTTTTTTTTTTTTTTTTTTTTTTTTTTTTTTTTTTTCTTTTTTTTTTTTTTTTTTTCTTTCTATCCGGTCCTCCTCTCAACCCCCTCTGAAAGTTTCCCGCCTGTTCTCGCCACCCTCCCGTAGGCTAGTCTAAGCAGTTTCCATTTTGAACTGACTTCTGGATTTTTCGCCATCCCTAGAGTTACGCTCAGTCCATATTCTCTTTCCTTTGGGTCGGCGTGTTCCTGAATCCCTCTCCCCCCAAACCGTCTTAATTTTTTTTTCGTCCTCCAGTTAGCTCCTCTTGACAGGCGGGCCTTCCGCCCTCTCTGGGCCTATTTTCTTCGATCAACCAGTCTTTTAGTGAGATTAATGAACCACGCAATGCGTACCTTAAGAACTCCCTCTTCTGTTCTAGTGCCCATCGTCAAAGGTTTCCCCATACTAAACTCCAGAAAGTTTGATTGCGATACCCCCCTCTTAGTCACACCCCTCAATGTTCCCCCGTGTTCTGATAGTTTGAAACGGAGTACCCGCCTCTTAG
>Ga0179593_1643275_pt1 | contig 29111 bp, 25 predicted proteins | sample CZODoug2_1_08_16_FD_185931 | JGI IMG/M metagenome (GOLD analysis project Ga0179593, IMG submission 185931) | Vadose zone soil fungal communities from Angelo Coast Range Reserve, California, USA - CZODoug2_1_08_16fungal (PacBio error correction) | ecosystem: Environmental > Terrestrial > Soil >... | reverse complement strand
TAAGTTTTCCCAGCGGTGGATTTGAACTTCTCCGCATTCCTGGGAATTTTCCGGGCAGCGTCATTTTTTTTCGGGAACTCTTTTTCTCGATAGTTCCGCGATTCCTTTGCTTTTCCCTCTTCAGGTTTGAAAACTGACGAGTTTTGACCGACGCGGGTTCTCTCCTAGGGACATTTCTTCATGCAGGACGACGACCCCTTGAGACTCCCTTTCAATCTTTTGTCCTTTAGTCCCCCCTTTTTTCGTGCTCGTGGTTTCACGATTTTAACCCCCTCTTCCTTTTCTTTCGATACTTCCTCCCTTAACCTTCGTGCCTTTTCGGGATCAGTCCCCCTTTCGGAAGAACTTCCGAACGCCGTCCCGGCTGGAAGACTTCCCTCCTTGATGCTCCCCCTATTGCGTCCTGCCACTTAGCGTTTTTTGCTACCGTGCGAGGGTCCCCCACTTGCTGGCTTTTTTTCCTTGAAGGTCTTTTGGCAACTGTATTCCCGGTCTGTTTTTTTCGACGTTGTTATGACCTTGAGACACCAGGCGCGCCTTTTGTCATCCGTACTTTCCTCCAGATCTTCCCCGCTGTATATCTTTTTCCCCCTTAGGGGTGCGGGGTCTAAAGATCCCGTTGTGGTCGGTACCCATCCCCACCCTTAAAGTCCCTGGTTTCGACCTCCCCCTAGCGCTTTTTTCCCCCTTGCCCCTCCCATGTCTCACAACCTTCTTTGGAAAGTTCCCATGGATATGGCCTCTCTTGAAGTTGCTATGTCGGTTCCCTCAGAATTCGGTCGTTGGCCCAATCTTTACACCAATCCGCCCTCCGGTCCTCTTAAATTGCTTGACCTTTCGAAGACTTTTTTGGTGTTGGAAGTCCTCCCCGACCTCCTGCTCTATTAAGCAGATTTTGTGCTCTGCCCTCTCCTTTTCACAAAAGGCTCCCCCCCCGCCGCCCTTTTGTCTTTTAGATCTCTTCTCGTGTACCTTGTGAAAGCTTTTTTTCCTCCCCCTCGCCTTGCTGACCGTTCCTCTTTTCGTTATCCTTTTAAATCCCCTGGTGGACTTTCAATCGGCCCGCCTATTGCTTCTGAATTCCCCCTGGCCTTCAGCCGTTTCCCCCTGTCGATGGAAGCTTTGTAGTCAGTTTTTGGATCTTTTGTTCCTTTTCTTAAGTTTTTTGACCCACCCCCCTTTTCTATTTTTTGCAAAGAAAACTGGATGTTTTTATATTCTGACCTTGTACCCACTTCCCGCTATGACCGCTGGGACCCCGTCTCTTTTTTTTTACGCTGGTCTCCCTTCCCCCGTTCTCTTTGGACTGCCTCCCGCCCGAATTTAACTTTTTTCTGATTTTTTTTCTCCCAGTACTCTGAGGTTTTTTATGCCCTTACTCCGAGCTGTCTTCCCCTGCCAACCCTTGATGTGTTCGTTTCTTTTCGCTTTTGAGCTCTACCTTTGTTTTGGTAATCACGATTCCCTACGACTATGAGCCTTTCGTTTGAATCCTTTTGGTGGGTTTTGAGGTTTCTCTCCTGGACCGCGTGGCGGGTCGGGATGTTCCGGCCTGGAACCTTTTTCTTTTTTTGGACTAAGCGGCGGGCTCGGTCCCCCTCACCGGTAGCTCTATGTTCCGTGTTTTTTTTTCGACTTTCTTTCCGTGGCGTCCTCTCCCGGAGGGTTTTCCTTAGTTCAAGCTACTTTTCCCACGCATTCGGACTTTTTCCTGGTCTTAGATTTTTTCCCCATTCAAATTTTGCCCCTGTTCCCCATAGACTCCCCGACCCCCAGATCTTTCCCCCCCATGGTCTCGTTCGGCTTTGTAATCAGGCAGGGCCCGATGAGTCCGAATGAGCCCCCCTGCCCTTTAGACAGTGGGGACTTCAAGCCAGCCAGGCCCCCCCTGGCTGCGATATTTCTTCCCAGTTCCACAGAAGGACCAGAAGTTCAATTTCTCCAGTCCCCAAGCTTTCCCATTTTTCACCGGAGATTTTGAAATGCGAGGTTACCGGTTCGGTGTTAATCTTTCCCTTTTGTAATTTTCCCCTTCCGAGGCTCGAACCCTTCTCCAGTACCTTACCAGATGTTCGGTTCCCCCTTTAATTTCTTTAAGTGGCATTCCGGGGCGGCAGGTTGATGATCAGTCCGAGAAAAATTTATTCTGGTTTTTTGCCCGAAGTTTTCGGGTTGTTTTTCTCTCTCCATGAAGATTCCCATGAAGCTCTTTTTCCCCCCCCCGGACTTTTACCTCCACTTAAATTGTTACAGCAGGTCCAGGCTTGGCGGTCTCCTTTTTCCCCACCTTGCCTGTGGGCGGTGTGACGTTTTTCTGCTTAAGGAACTTTTGCAATCCCCAATCCCCTTTCGCCCTCCTTCCTTCTGGGAGCCGCGTTCAGATCCCCCCGCTATCTCCCCCTTTAGTATGGAGGCTCACCGTCCTGTTTTAGCTTTTCTGCGCTGCGTTCAGAGCTTTTCCCTGTTGATGAGCCCTTCTCGGTCCTTTACCACGCTGAGTTAGGCGTCGCACCACCTTCACTTTCGGAGGATCCGGTCGGCCCTTTCCCCCCGACCGGGTTCTTCGGGTGATTTTTTTCAGGAGTTTTTCGACGTAGCCTTTTTTTGACGAGGCCAACCTTAAAGTTTCCTCTTTTAGGGACCTGACGGCCCTATCATCGTGGCCCTAGACATGATTTGTGTTTTTTTTAAGGAATTTCCCGGTTTCTTCCTCTTTTCCCGATTCGGTAGAGGTGGGACATCCTTCCGAAAAGGTCCCAGCCTTTTGGCGCCCTCTCAGCCGCGCGTCCCTCGATTTCCCGATCTTTTTCTTCCACCTTCGGTCCTGGTGATTTCTTTCCCCCCCGCCGACCCCAGTACCTCCCCTTAAGTCTAAGTCGGGTTTCCAAGTTAGAGCCTTTTTAGGCTCGAGCGTCCCTCCCTTTCCTCTGAAGAGTATCCTGTTGAACTCCTATTAGACTTTTTTTAGTTTTCGGGAAGCTTGTGCATTCCGTCCGATTTCCTTGCAGCTTAGGCGTGGGCAAAGTTCCCCTTCAGCCCAAGTCTCCCTCAACACCCCTAAGAGAAGGGAACTCGGCAGATGAGACCCTGAGGGCTTTTTTGGACTCTCCCAGTTTCCTCGTTTTTCCCCCTCGCCCCCTCCGGAGTGTCCCCCCCCCGACTTTTTCCCGCCGATGGATTTTGAGACCTTCTTCAGTAGTCTCTTAGAGCTTTCTTTGTCTGGTCAGTTTTCAGCAGCCAGCTACTTCCCTTTCCCTCCGCCGTTTCACTTAAGTTTCTTTTGAACTACTCTTGTCATAGTTACGAACATCTTTTCTTCCCTGATGACGCGACTGGACTTCCGAGGTCGGGGAATTCCACCCTTTAATTTTCTCTTTTTTTCTCAAAACCTTTTGAAGTCCCTCCCCGACTCGTTCTAGACCCCCTCCTGGCGTCCGTCAGGAGCTTTGTTCTGACTTTTTCTCCTTCCGGCCTCCTTAGACCTTCTTTTTTTCGCAATCCCTCGCTCGTTTTTTCCTTCGTCTCCTCTTTCCACACCCGCTTCGGATGCTTTTGGCCGAAACATTTCTTAGGACGATAATTTTTCGAAATTTCGGTGGACCTTCTCCAGACCTTCCTGATGACATCGATAAAGTCCTTCCCCCCAGGTTCCCCTCTCGAGTCCCCCCCGGCCTTCCTTCCCCAGATAGTCTTCGTTGGCCGGGACTTCCCTTTACCTTTTTTTGGGTACCGTGGCTCCTGACACCTTTCTATCGACTCCCCCCCGCTCTTCCCCGAGGGCGTTCCCCGTTTTTCTATTTCTTGTCCCTCTTCGAGTTTCTTCTCGGTGGCTTTTCTCTCCCTTTCCGTTTTTTTCTTGAGTCCTCCCACTCGGGCCCCCCACCAACGACTTTTCCAGAAAGATTTCTCCGCGTCCATACTGGCTACGAGAAGATTCGAGCTCTTCTCTTGGCTTTTTTTTTTGTGCATTTCCCGGCGGGTGGTTTCCAGGGATACACGACAAACCCACTTGAGCTGTCCTCAGGTGTTTTCATGGCCCCTTTTTTTCCGAGTGAGCGCATTTTCTGTCTTCCCGCTTCCGCATTTTGGGCCGCGTCGCCGTCCCTAACCGACCAATGCCGGAGTCTCTCCTGTCTTCCACATTTATGCCAGTCTCCTTCCTAAGAAGAGGTCCGCCCGAATGTCAGCTCCCCTCCCCCCCCCCGAACTGTGGTATCCGGACTTCCCACACAACTTTTTCGTGGACAGTCGTTTCTCCTCCTTCCCCAATTTCCCCAATGTTGTCTCGCGGTTTTTCGCCGGAGTCCTTCCACAAGATCTCGTTTCCGCCCCTTTTGTATGGCTTTTTCCTTTCCCGGCCCCCTCGTGTTTGCAGGCCGGGCCAGTCCTGGCCTCTTTTCCATTTTTTTTAGGCACCTGGGTTTTGTTGAAACCCCCTCCTGTTTTTTCCCCTTTCCCCCGATTTTTTTCCGGAGCAGTTGACCGAGTTTTTGCCCTGACGTTTTTTGACCCCCCTCCGAGTTTCTCTCTTTCATACCTTATTGGTTTCGCGCGCCATTGTCCCCCCGAACTAGGTCTTTTCCTGTGAATTCGGCCCCCGGACCGCCCGGGGAACCTTCTCTTCGTTGTCTTTCTCAATACCTGAAAGTGCCGACTCTTTCTTTCCTATGAAAGTTTTGGATCCTTTTTTTCCGAAATCCTTTGAGGTACCCCTCCCCGGATTCTTTCGAAGGCTTTTTTTTGCTCGGCGGATTCGTCCTCCCGGGCTTTGCAATACCTTCTTCTGCTAGTGAGATTGTTTTTCTCGAGTAGTGCGTAGACAAAAAGTCATGGCCGCCACGAATTCGTCTTTTGAGATTTGGGATTTTTTTTTTTCTCTTTTTTGGAGGGAGTGAAAGGGGGCAAGACCTTTCTTTTCGAACTCTTCTGGATCGGATACTCAATAGAGTCCTCTCTTCCCGTCCCTTTCAATTTCAACCCACTCCGACTCCAACTTGTTTATGTCCTAAGCAGGATTTTCCAGAGTCAGTGAATCCTTTCCTAAGTTTTCCTTGTTTGTATCCTTCAGCCACCCCCAGAACCGGTCCTATGTTCCCTTTGTATTTCCTCCTTTGCTGTAGTGGGGGTGTGTTTCCAGACTCCTACTCCCCCCTCTTTGCGCCGGTCAGGGCATGTCGTTTTTGGTTGGCGATTAGACGGCGAACACTTAGGATTGAGTCTTCTGAGGAACTCTGGGCAGGGTGATTTGTTACCCCTTTTTGAGGGCGATCATAGGGCCTCTTCCTATCCCTTTCATCTTATGGTCTGAGTTGCGATTTTTATCTGTGACACCAATGCCTCATGCTTGTTCAAGTACCCGCCTAGACCCCCCTGTCCCGGTCTCGTCAGCCGGACAGGTTTCAAAAGGAGTGTCGTCCATTGGACTTTCCAACTCTTTGTCGGTCATACTTGAAGCTCAGCGTTTTATTCTGTCTATCTGACCGTTTCGGACCCCCTTCCAGGTCGCTCTTTCTTCCACCGAAACCTCCCTCGCCGTGTTCTTACGACTCACTTCTGGGTTTTTTATCCGCATTTTTCTGTGTGTGGCGCCTGGTTTGTGGTCTTATTGAGTGTCCCCTTGATGGGATCCAAACCTCTTTTTTTCATTGCATACGTTCATGGATCTTTTCCTAGGTTTTAAGTATACGTTGGCCGACCCTAGGCTCCTAACTTTCATGTTGAAAGTCAGGAACTTGTCTCAGTTTGCTGAAGACTCTTGATATTTCTTTTTTGGACAGAGGGGTCCCACAAGTTTACTCATCCTTTTACCCGAATGTCCAGATCCGATGAAGGTTTCGTGGTAGTCTTTCAAAGATTTTGTAGATTCTGTGTCATTCACACTCTCCCATCTCCTAGAATGTTTTTTGGCGTTACTTTCCGGACAGTGCCCTTTTTTAGTCCAATTTGCGGGTCTGGACCTTTGGAGGCCTAGCGTGACTTGATTTTGCTCTGTTCCTGGCGAGTCCGCCCTTCGCCAAGGAGAGGTAGTAATGAAATTTTGATCTCTTCCTCCGGGTGGGAGTTGGTTTTCCTGACGCTACATCTTAGTTGGACGAGACCGGGACCTTTCTGACCTACCGGGTCGGGATCCACAAGCGTCCCGGACTTGCAGAGCCTACTTATTTTCAACTACCAATCAACGACCTCTGGCCATTTACTTTCCCCCTCCCAACGCTCTTTTCTATTCCCGGTCCAGTACGAGCTTTCTTCGTTCCCTAGGATAACTGTTTCGAGTGCAAGGCTTTTCGAAACCTCCCCAGTTTTCTTTCTCGGGCAACCTTTGGACTTTTCCGCCCCCATCTTTTTTGACAATCTTTCGAGACCCCCTCCCCGGTTTTCCGTCACCGAGGTACTAGAGCCTCCCGCTTCAGGATTGTCCGTCAACGAAGGGCCTGATCAGGCAGGAGTTTCGAAATTACTAATTCTTGATTAGTCAAATGGATTCGGGTCTTCCTTCTCCCAAGGGGCCGTTCCCCGATTTTACGTTTTAGAAATTAATGCCCGTTTCTCCGATTTCTCTGTCCTCTTTTGGGTGCGCCGAATCTTTTCGGTTTTTTTTTGCGATTTGACGACTTCCGCTGGACCCCGCCTTTTGTGGACTCGACAATTCCGCGCCTTTTTGCGGAGCCACTGCTTGCTATAGGAATACGGTCAAGAGCGGAAACTTCCAATCCCCCCCTCACGAGTCTTCGAGGTCTTTGTGACGGATTGTCCTTCTTCCCGAAAAAATCTCCCCCGGCGAACCCTTTTTCCCACTGACGTTCCACGTTTGTTCCCCTCCCGGAGGCCCTCGCGTGTTTTCTGAGGTATTCCCTTGGAGCCTACTGTGGGTCGGTTTGTCTTGATTTCCCTTTTTTTCCTTCCCCCGCTTTTTGCGCAACGATCTTGGTTGCTCCCTCCCCTTTCAAGGATTTCCAAGCGTACGCAGATTACATCAGAACTCGGGTCCGATCCCCGGGAACTAGACACGCCGCTTTCGCATTTCCCCCACTTATTTTCTTTCCCTTGTGTTCCGGGCTACTCCCGAGATCCTTTTTTCCCCCGCTTCTTCTGCAAACCAGAGGCATTCCCTTTTTTTTTGCTGGGCTGTGTAATACCACGAATTCTCAACCAGACAATTTTCTCTTCCCAGTTAGACCGGAATTCGCTTATTTTGTTTGCGGATGTCAATCCCTACGTAGTTTGCCTCTAGAGGTCCAAAATCTCTCACGTTCCCTCTTTTTACCCTATAGCCAGACATGGGATAGATTGCCCCAGGGTTTTTTTTTGAAATTTTGGACGCGTTTTATCTTTCCTTTAGGACCACAGACGTAGGAGGGTTAGGTTCCTTTAAGTATCTGTTTCACATTCTTTATAATTGTTTCCCCCCGAAGACTTCACTGATATCCCCTCTTATCTTCGGTCCCCCCGCCCTGAACCGGATTTCGGGCCCGCGTCTTGTATACTTTATTTTCCCTGACCTAGTAGTCAGTCCTCCCTGCAAACGCTCCCTTTCTGTGACAGCCGATGTGCCTTCCAGAGTTTTTCATAGCTTGTTTTCCCTGCGATCCCCCAGCCTCTAATGCTACATGGACCTTAAATTTGGACCTCTGGCCTAGTTTTTTCGAGAACAGGTGTCTAATCGTTGTTCGTTCGGTCCCGTTAGCGTTTTTTTCCCAATTCTTTCTACAGCCCCAAAGAAGCACTTCCCCTATTTCGCAGAATTCCCTTGGTCAGAGTTCTCCCCGCTTTCTCGGCCTTTTTAGATTTTTTTCAAGAACATTTTTAACCTCTCAACTGTGACCCCCTTTCCCGAGACTATTCTTGTGCTTAGTTTTTTCGAGGCTATCCCTATCTTTTGGGGATCTCTGTTTCTTCCTCGCTGTGGCCCAATTAGACGTCTTTTCAGCAATACTTTCCCCGTCCATCCTTTTTTCCCAAATGGAACGTGGCGACCCATCAAGTCCGCCCTCCCCCAGGCTTTTTGAAGGACCTCAGAGGCCTTGCCGGATACTTTCGGTCTTTTTAACACTTGGCGGGGAGTGGCCTCCCCCGATACCCCCCCCCTTTTCTCCGGGTGAGGAGTTTTCAATAATTTCCCTTTCGGGCAGGTCCATGAGGATCCTTTTTCGAGGGCTTTTTTGATTTTCAGCTGCCTTCGACTTTTGGGGTTTTTTCGGGACCCCCCCTTTTCCTCGGCTCCCCCCTTGATAACCGCCCCGTTCGGCATGATGGTTTCCTTCCAAAAAGGCTCTGGCTTATTCCTGAATGCTTCTGGTGCCCCCTCCTCCTCCGTTTAATTCTTTTTTCGAGTCCCCTTTTTTTTCGCCCCCAAGAGGTGGATATTCTTCTACCTGTGTCCCTTCTATTTCAACTTCGCTTTTTTCTTCGTCTTTTTTTTTTTGTTTGGGGTTGTGTTGACCCCAGAGTCTGTGAGACCTCTTCTGGGCTTTTCTTCGCGCTTTCTTTTTTGAAGTTTTCCTTTTCTAAACCGGTCCTCTTTTCTGTCGTCCTTCTCTACTGTGTTGTTTTTCTCGGCGGCCACCTTTAGAATTTTGACGTCCTCTGACATGATTTTCTTTCTCGGGATCTTAAGAATTGGCTCCTCTCCGGACCGCGCCTCTCTACCTATTCTTTCTATGTAGGTACCCCGGTGCTCCCTTTTTTACCCTTTCCCAAGTCCCCCCCGGACCCTTGAACACTTTTTCCCTTCTAGATCGCACTTCCCAAAGTGTCTCGCCTGTGGAGGTCCTGCGTCCTCGAAGGTGTCTTTTTATTACCCTGATCCATTTCGCCTGATTTTCTCCTTCCAAGTCCCCCAATCTGCTTTCTTATCTCCTTCGCGGTCCCCTGGCTCGTCCTTTTTTCTCCCCCTGACAAGCGGTGTCTTTGCTGCCTCCTTTTTTCAGCCTCCCCCGCTCCCTCTTACAGCTTTCCACTTCAAAACCTTTTTTCTCAGAGTTCCCCTCCCTAAAACCAGGGATTTCCTTGACCTTTGTCACTGACCTCCTCCCTGGGGTGCTCCTTTTCCAGGAGGACAAAAGACGTTGGTATATTATCATCCCTCATACCCATGCTTTGTTCATTTGCTTCCTTGATTTACGGCAGTTCTTCCGATGTTGATGTTCTTTTTTTGTTACAGCCCCGGCTGTCAGATCGATTTTTTTTTCAAAGTACCAGTCCCCTTCCGTACATTTATTCTGAGCTGGGCCTGTCCCATCCCTCCTAAAGCCTTCCACCACCATCAGCGGACTCCCCTGATTCTCTGTTTCAGATAACCCGACCCCCCTCGGGAATGTTCAGGAACTCTTGATTTAGACCTTTTAACGAATATCCCCATCCCTGAAATGTGATTTTCTTTTTTCCAGAGATGCTTTCTCCCGTACGATTTTCGTTGGTTCGTTCGGCTTCCTTCTCTATTATGGGACGTCCGATCAATATGCCAGGATTTTTTATTTGCCCTCATGGACACTAGTCCTCTTTGGGTCCACCAGCTGCCCAAGGGAGACGAGAGCATCGGGTCCCCTTGGAGACTTCTCTCGGATGGGACCTCTCACCATTCACCGGTCGGATATTTGGTCGCCGACTGGTTGGCAACTACCGGTTTGCGTTGCCTTTTCCCCCCTTCGTTCTTTCGCATCTGCGAGGGGGTCGTATTTTTTTTTCCCGCCCCCGACTCTTAGCACTTTCAATCGGTCTAAGTTAAGGTGCCGCTGATGCCTGTCTTAGTGCTCTCGGCTTCCCCGTTTTCTAATTGGCTTTTTTCCGAGTCCCGTGAAACCCCCCCAACCCCCCCTCCTTTTGGAACGCCGACCTCGTATTGTTTAGCGAACATCTTCCTTCAACAACTTCCTTCCCAGTCTCTCCGTCTCAGTACTCCCCCTCCCCCCCCCCGGTCCCTCGACCCCTACCAGGCTCATACGTTAGGTAAGCTCCTCCTTTCCAAAACCGAACGGTAATTCCAGGTGTTTATTGGGTTAAAGGTTTTTTTTTGTTTAGTGATCCTACTTCCTTGATTTTGTACTCCGTCCTAACGACTCCTGTCTTTTTCGTAGCCTCTACTTCTGGGATTTCTCTCCTTGAGACTAGCCTTCTCTCAATTTTTTTCCCTTCGGACGAGACTTCCTTCTCTGTGATCTTTTTGGGGACATTGGTCGACCTTTGAAGCCCTGGATTTCTTTTTGCCTCTTACTCAGCCATTTGCCGTTCCTGGTAACTCTTCAAACCCCGATGCCCCGGGGCTTTTTTTCCCAAAACTTCCGACCCCCACTCTTTTCCTTTTTGTTAACTCCGTTCGTCCTCTTTTGGTTATGATTCTTGATTCTTCTTCAGGTTCAGAGAAGGCGCCCCCCTCCTCGGATTTCGCGCCCAAGCCCCTAGGGTTGACCTTCCTTCCCGAACGCTTTTTTTTCCCCACACTCAGTTTTACCTGCCCCGCTGTTTTAATTTATCGTTTTTTGCTCTCTCTCTGGTCGTTCTTGAACTTTTGCCCGGATCTGAAGGCCCCTTCTTGGTTTTCCTTGGTGCTAGTCCTTCCCCGCTCTGTTTTTCCGCTTCAACCCTCCTTTTCAGTCCCTTGGACGTCTCTGAAGACCCCCGTCTTCGACTTCTCCCATGATAAGGTCTTAGTTCCCCCTCCGATTACCCTTTTTTGCCCCGCGGGATTTTATTGTTTCCTCTTCCGCCATGACCCTCTTTAAATCGGGTAGTTCCTTATTTACTCTTAATCTCCCAGAATCTTCCGGTTTGGATCCCCGTTTCCGCCAGGGCCCTCCTTCGGGAACTCTTATCCCTAGCGGTCAATTCTCGTTCTCGTCTTGAATCTTCCTCGTTCCAAGTCCATTCCTTCAGCCTCTTTTGATATCTGTTGTTGTTGAGGATCTCCCCGGGGTTTTTTTTGCAGTTTTGTTTAAGAACCGGGTCTTGATTAACCCTAGAGTAGGCCCAATCTCGAGGTTTTTCCCATCAACGACCCCCCTCAACCTCCTTGCGAGAGGTCACTCTCCAGATTTTTACTTCTTTCTGGGAGAGGGGTACCTTTTCCCCTTCTTTTTTTTTTTTTTCTTTCCCCAAAGATCACCCCCCTTTGAGGAACGGAGGTTGATGCTCCCACTCCCCCTTAACCCTCAACCACCTTCTGGGATCTCGGTTCATCTTCTTTAGTCCGATTCACCCGGTTTCCGTGAGGCCTTTGCCCTGGGTTAGGGACTGGAAGTTCAGTTTTTTTCTAAATGCGCGTCCCGGTTCTGATCCTTCTCAGGGTTTTTCCCCCGGTTAGCGTCCTTCATTCCCCCCTCTAATTCCTTCGCCGGATTTTTCTAAGAACTTCCCCCCCTTCTCTCGCATTTTTCGAAAACTCTCTGTTCTCGCCCGGACTCCTTGGTACTCTATGTTCCTGAGTTTGTTTCACAGTCGATTCCCTTTTTTTTCCAGAGCCTCCATACGTTCTTCCAATTCCCTCCTGAACCAGCCGTGTTCGGATTCTTTCGGTAATTTTTTGGTCTATCTGGGGTTGCAGTGCCCCTCTACGGAAATTTTTCTACCTTCGGACCTTTTTTTCCTTCAGGCCTTTCATCCTCATTGACTTTTATCCTCTGTAACTCCTACGCCCCCCCTCTAACCTTTTTTTGTTCCTCCCCGCTTCTCGCCGGCACTCCTTTGTTTCGGGGTTCCTCCTCTTCCGACTTTTCTGTCATTCTTCCTTCCCACTGCACTTTTTTTGAGGTTTCGGCTTTTCCAACTACCCCTCCCGTCAATGTTCTCCCTCTCCTTGACCCTCTGGACCCCTAGACCGTCACGTTCGGTTCTTTTTTTCTTTTCGTTCCCTTACGATAGTTTCGCCGGCTCTGAAATTTTTTCTTTCCGGGCGACCTCTTGACTATCCTGGTTTATCTGCCCCCCCTTCGGTGGTTTTCTTTTTTTTTTGGTCCAGGCTAGATTCTGTGCCTCTTCTTTTTTTTTAGTGTCGTTTCCGATCATTGCGGAGCTGGTGTCCCTCTGGCCCGCCAGGGACTGTAACTCTCTTGAAAGCCCTCTGTCCACAGAGCATGCGCGTGCTGCGGCTACTTTCCCTTACAACTTTTCGTTTTTTTTTTCCCCCCTCGTCTTTGGGAACGGCTGTGTTACTTTCCTGCTCCTGACAACAAGCTCTCAGCGGAAAGTCTTCCTCCCACTCCGGAAATGGCGATATCTCCCAAAGGATCGTGGTTTTTTCTCCTTCTGCCTGGGGTATTTCAACAATCTCGTTTTTCCGCCTCGCGACACCCTGCCCCGCCTTCCTCCCCTTCAGTGCGAAACCCGTTGCCCCCCGGCCACCAGGCTGTACTCTAAGGACCGAGGTTCGTTCTCAGCACTGTCGATCCAAGTTCCAGTGAAGCGGTCCCGCCTTATATGACCCCTGCCTCCTCCTCCCCCCTGATCCCAGACTTCCCACCCTCTCAGGACGCAGTGGCCTTTTTTTGAATTTGCGTTGCTCACTACTCTGAAATTGTCAGATCTCACGGAATTCCGCAAGTCCCCTTTTCCCCCAGAAACTTTGAAGTAGTCGGCGGTTTCTTTTTGCAGGGACCTCTACATCCGCGGATTGCTCTAGACCTTGGGTTTTCCGTTTTTTTTAGTTCGCGCGTTGCCCTTAAACTATTTTTCAAATTTTTTTCGACTTTTTTTGAGATTTTTCTCCCCTTTAAGTGAACCTCCCCCCTTTCGGTTGGCCGACGATCTTTCTTTTCATCGATGCCCTAATCTTTTGCTGATTCCTTCCGGTCCCCCGGACTTCCTCCCTTTTCTCTTAGAAAGGAATTTCAATGGGTTTTCCAAGGGTTTTTTTTTCTCCCGATCCTCTTAAACCCCCACCTCGGGTTTTTTACTTTAGGCGGGTTTGGACTCCCAAAACACTCTCCGAAATCATGGCGGAGTTTTCGGTTTGGTCCCGTCTCCTCTGCGGTGTCGTAAGGGCATCTCTCTTTTTTTCCTTGGGGTGTTTCCATTTCTTCATCGCACACTTTTCTTTTCCTTGAGATCTCCCCTCCTCTGCGTTTTTGCTTACGACCAGCTGTCTTTTTTTTTTGAGAACACCCTTTTTTTTTTCTATTCGACTTCTCCTTCCGGCCTCGCCCTGGCCGGATTCTCTACTTGAATTGTTTTTTCTTTTATCCAGGAGTCTCCCCCCCTCTGTCACGTTTGCTTTAAGCGTCCTTTTAATTCCCTTGGATATCCCGGTTTCGAATACGACATGTCATAGTCCTAATGTTATTTCTCAGTCTTTTCCCGCCTTTAAGATTTTCTTTTGCCTTTGTTCAGGGCACCTTTTTTTCTTTTAGCACGGCGATTCTACCATACATCCCGTAGCCCCTCCTCCCCGAGGCTCTTCACCGCAGATCTTAGAAGTTAGCCTAAGGATCGTACATTCTTCTCCTGTGATATTTCAATCTTTTTTTTTTATCTAGCTCTTTTTTCGATCAGCGTTTGATTCTTGGATTTTTACCTTGGCATCTGCACTCCTTCCAGTTACTTCCTTCCAGACTTTCCCTTGCAGCCGCGGCTTTTCTTCAGTTTTCGGGATCCCTCAAGGTTTGTTTCCTCTGAATCACCGAGGTTCCTTCTGGCCACTAGCCGTTGATTATCGCTTACGGTACATTCCCCTCCCGTAGTATTCTCTCCGCGGGATCTTTCATATTCCTTATTTTCCCTCTCTTTCTGTTCCTAGGGCTCTCCCCCCCCCTTGCCTGATAATCTTCCCTATAGCGTCTTCCTCCATTTCACTTCCTTTTTCCTCCCACAAGGAAAGACTCCTGAGGGTAGATTCTTTCTCGCAACTCCCCCACCGTGATGCGCCCCAACGTTAGAGCGTTCGCGACAAAGACGATCAGCCTTCTCCTTCCCATGAGCCCCTTTGATCAAATGCCTATCCTTTTCAGTGCCGTTTTTTACGGGCTTCCAGTTCTTTCGTTCACCCTGGCGGGAGTGCTTTTTGTAACCCCCCCCCTTTCAGAACCCCTTTTTCTGGATCTGAATGCCCCCCGTCTTCTTGTGGCAATGGCCGGCCCCCCGTCTCCGTCAGTGTTTTTTCCCTGGCCTTGGCAGCCCGACTTACCTTTCTCTTAGTTCCGGTGAGTTCTTATCCAGATTTAAGATCGGCGTCCCCGATTACTCTTTTTTCCCCTCCCGGCTTTTCTTCCACACTCTCTCCTCGGCTGCGTTCGGCTTGATGTATGCCCATTCTTCCCGGTGCCACGACCTCGGCTCTCTTCAGTCATCTTCATGCTCCGGCGTTGCAGCAATAGTCTCTTCGCCCCGTTCATTACGGTCTGCTGAAGCTCCCCCTTGGCCGCCCCCCTGCTTTCTCACTCTCTTAGAGATCCTCGCGGGAGCTGATTTGTGCTGGTCTTCCTTTTGACGCACGGGCCCGAATCTCCCTCCGTTCGTTTCCTTGAATTCCTGTTTATGGCCGACAAGCGTGGCCAAGCGATGTTGTCCCTTCACCCCGCTAGTCCTTCCGCTTTCTCCCTGGGAGGAACCCGTTCTTTCGCCTACGTAATCGCGGGTACCTCGGCACTTTTTTTTCTTGGCCGTCGGACACTCGGTCCCTTTTTGTCGCCTGTAGGCCTTCTCGTCTTGAACAGTAGCCCAGTTTCCGCCTTTTGGAATTAATTTCTGCCTGCGAGTAGGCGGTAGTGCTTCTCTTACAGTGCTGGCGTTTGGATTTCCTTTCCCCTGGCACTACTTTCCCACCCTTCCCTTTCGGGCCAAGACCGGTCTGGCCTTTGAGCTCATGTCCTGGAGCTCCCCCAGAATTGGCCTTCTCGTCAAAGATGATCTTTTTTTAAGTTCTCAGGCTGGATTTACATTCGGCCTCCGTGTCCTCCCTTTACGACTCTGGGACCTCTCCCCTACTGGAGCATAGAAATAACCCACCCGTACGGTCTTTTTCCTCCTCCCCGGTCAGTCTTGATCCTTTCCGCCGGGCCGGCGGTTGTTGGCGAAGCCGGCAAGTCTGTCTCCCATTCCGCATTTCCCTGTTGACACGCCCCCGATCTCTCTCGAGCAGAAACCGGTTCCCCACGGTCCCCCTTCCGTTTTTTTGAGTCTGTTTTCATTTCGCTCGGGGCACCCGCTTTTTATGGCTCGCCGCCTTGTGGCGGCTCTCACTCCTTAAGCCTCAAATTAGTCCAGACTTACTGAATTCAACGGAACTGAGGTTTCCTTTGTAGTAAGGGCATCCCTACGGCCACCCAGTCCCTCGTGTCGGCGCCTTCCATTTACTTCCCTTAAACGGGTCCCTTCCTTATCGTACGGATCATGGTCCCGTAGGCAGCGGATAAAAAAAGCAGGTCCCGGTTTAGGTACGACCCATAGTTCACTACGGCTGTGGTGTATCATCCGTGCCGCCTTTCAGTGTTTTTCCCCTTGAATTTTTTTTTCGCTTGCTGTAGCTAGCCGTTCAGAGGGTCCTGGCAGTGGTTTCCTTTTTTTAGCGACCCCCAATTTTTCTAGAGCCGACCGTGGTGCCGGCAACATTCTTACGCGGTCCTTCCTCCGGTGACATATGTCTTATTCGGGCCCTCGGGTTTTCGACCCATTTAGCACCGCTCATTCTTCCTGGCTGGGACGCTGAATTCCCCCGAAGAGTTTGACGTACTTTTCCGATTCATTGGGGCGTTCCCGAGCTGTTCCTCTTTTATCCTCTAAAAGGTTAGCTTTTTTCGGATAACCTCATAGGTCAACATTTCCCTTCGTCAATTTGCCCTCGCGTTCTACGCTCCCCTTTCTTTGGTCTTTTCGTATACGTTTCGGAAAGGGACGCGTTGCGGGTTTTCTTTTGTTCGGCAGGACTTTTCCCCGGCGGACATGTTTCGAGTCCAAGTAGGGAGGCCCGTTTTCGAGGCCCCCTCCCAGGGGAGTCAGCGTTGTGTTGAGCTCTCCTGGTGGTTTGGCCGCGGCCGGGCCCTGCCCTCGCCGACGTTCTCCCAACAGCAGGTGTCGGTTTCGAAGTTTCACTGAACTGAAAGAATCCGGGTTTCCCACGGCCCTTTGAACCCACGTTGCGCTCTTCCTCTAAGTACCGAGGCCGGGACTAGTTCTGATTCCAAGGGGAAGATTATTTTTTTTTTTTCTGCTCTGAAAAAGCTCCCACCTGGCCTCCCCTCGGCTTTGGAAGGCGCAAGAGGTCCGTCCCGCACCAAGGATTTCTGCACCTGATCGTTTCCTGCCTCTTGAAGGCTCAGAAGGACTTCGTTGTTTCCTTTAACCTCTTATTGTAATCCGTTTCGCGTCTCAAGCGATCGTACTTCAATGTTTTTTCTGCCTTTTCGAAGTTCTTCAGGTTCCTTAGACCCTATTCTCATTATGGCCACTTATGAGCCCACACGCGAGTGGGAATCTTTTTTCCCTGAGTTTTTCTCTTTCGGCCGTTCCATCCTTACTTTTTTTTAGTCCCCCGATTTGTCAGGCCGGGATTGCTAGAATGCTAGGAGCGCCTAGGTAAAAATGCCCCGCTAATTCGGTTTCTCTTTATTAGCGCCGTTTCCCTTTCTTGTATTGTCCAAGGCCCCCCGCGGGTAGAAACTGCGGAAGGTTCATTGAGTCCGATCCCTTCTTTTCACGGCAACAGTTTTTTGGGGTTGTTTTGATGACAATGCTCTGCTTTCTTGGAAAGGTGTTTCCTTCTCGGTTTCACCCCCCGCATGAAGACCGAGTGCACAGGGCTCAAGAGGAGTGTCCCTCTCGGCTTCTTCCCCTCTTCCCCGATCAACAAAAATGATCCTTAGGTTTTCTCCTGACAGTTCTACTTTAGAAGAGGAGAACTTTATTTCTAATTTTCAGCCCGAGAGTTACCTTTAACCCTGATTCTTTAATAGTATCTTCCAATCTCGGGGCGGCCGGATTCTCAACAAATACAGCATCCTTCTTCTGATCGGCAGGATCCTTCGTCAGTTCCTCCTTCTGAGGTTTTAGATCAAGGATCAAGATTAAGATGATGGATTTTGCCGCTGAAGTCAAGCCGACGGTAGAGTCTTCCCCCTTGGGAGATCTTCAAAAGGAGGTTTTTTGCCTGATCAAATTCGGTATCTTTTTGTTGGAGGGCCAGAACCGAGGGGGACCCGATCATGTGCGGTTGGTACCAGTAGTGCCCCTTTCCGTTTTCCTCATAACGCCTTCTCGTTTCCCTGCCCTTTTCACTCCTATCTCTCTGCGAACCCGTAGACTATTTTCCCCGGTGCGACATAGGGCCTGGCCGGTTTGGTTTCTTTGTCAACCCATTTTTGTTCTTCATCTCAACAAGCCTTCTTTCTCTTTTTACAGCGTCTTCCCCCTGCCACGGCACCGCCCTGGGAAACGCGAGGGTTTTCCCCAGCATCCGGTGCCCTACCTTTTGAGGGAGAAGACATGAGTTCGCCGATCCCTTTTTTTCAAAGTTTTTTTTGTGCGTGCTCTGGCAACTGCATCGGCCACCATGGACACGTGTTGGACAGGGACAGATAAAAAGTTTTGGCTCTTCCCTGGTGGTGGGTTTTTTTTGGTTTTACCTTAGAATCAGTTAACATAAAGAACCCCTACGCACTAAGGATGATATGTCCTTCCTTAGTTTTTTTTCGCAAATTTCCTGGCCATGAGTGTTCCCTTAGTAGCAATTTTTTCGTCACCTTTTTAATAGGTTCTCGTGACCTTTAAGGGAAGATGTATTCGTTCTTCCCCTTTTAAGGGAGCTGACCCTCCTTAGCTTCTTTCTTTCGATGATGTTGTGGCCCCCCCTTTGGCTGCTCCCCCTGTTCACCTTTTAACTCGTAAATGTTTTATCCGGATTTTCTTGGGGACGTCCTCTGAACCTCCTCAGAGGTTGGGGACCGCGATGGTCTAATTTCTTGAACTCGTTCCGCGCTGCCCGTTGATGGAGTGCGCTGGCCTCCTGAGACGGCTGTCGCCCAAACTTCAAACCCGTAGAATGGCTTCTTCATATCCCTCTCGTAGAGTTTTTTTCGGGTAGATATCACCTCGAGACACTCCCGGTTTTTGAATGTCAAGTCTGGCTTTTGGTCTTCTACGTGCGGCTGTACCCCCCCCCCTTTCGAAAACCTGATCTGTCCCTTGTTCGTCTAGGCAGTGCTGAGGCGCCTGGATCGATGCTCATCCTTCGGTGGGCTGTCATTTCGCTTACGCTATACAGTTGGTTTCTGCGCCGATCTTGGGCCTCTCTTGGTGGACGCCGGAGGCGACTCTCCTTTTCCCTAAGGATAGATTCCGGACCTTGAGCTCAGCGTTCATCTTTTGCTGACTCCGCAGTGTCTCCCCCTAGGCTGCGTCTTCGAGACCTTCGATTTGGCCGACTCCACCTGACTAGGGGGGTTTTCCAGGGAAACGAACGTTGGATCCCCCCGATAGGTCGCGCGTTTTACATTACGAGATTTCGGCTGTTCGCTGCTGGACAACTCCACCTTTTTTCAGCGGGCCGATCGTTCCTTTTTCATCTGTTGGAGAGTTCTCGACACGATGCCCTGATTTCATGCGTTCCAGGAATACATGATGGCTTTTTTTCTGCCGAGGCGCCATCAGCCGTGAGCCTTCTCGTAGGGAACTCTCTTTCAGAACGGAGCTTTTAGGTCCCTTCGCTAGGGTCGTAGTCAAGGCACCCCTATTTTTAGTCAGGACGGCGCACTCTAAGTTGATATAGCTTCACAGGCAAAAGGTTCCCTCATCGTATTGAGGGTTCTGGAAGAAGATTTTACTCTTTCAGAGCTTCCTTCTGTTACACGGTAGACCCTTCACCCCCGTCCAGAATGGTAATTCAGGAGACCGCTGATCAGACGGAACCCGACGTCAGTTTTTTCCTCAAGCCTAATTCCTCCAAGCGGGCGCTCGAATAGCAGAAGACCCAGGTTTTGCCATTCGGCCGATTTTACCTCCACCGTCCACCTGTGGTCGAAGGATCAAAATGTCACAAAGTTTTCTCCCAAAGCAGATGAATGAGACCATTCTGCCCATGACCCTCACTTTCACACACCCCCCCCCCCCACCCCCCCAACCCCAAGTCGGGCAGGTATATTTTTTTTTTTCTTGGGTTTTCTTCGCTCTCCCCCCCAACAAAACGATTTTGGTGATAGTGCGCCCTTTGGGTTTTTTCGGTCCCTAGACGGTGCTGCGGGGGCACAGTCCGGCCATCAGCTGTCTTTTTGGCTTCGATGATTCTTTGGCGCCCAGATCTTCCCTCTCGGGCTACCAATCAGAATCTTGTGATCCTTTGACGAGGTGCCTTCCCCTGGACGAGACATAACCCGGGCCCCCCGAAAAGAGAGGATCCCGAGACTTCAGGAAAGAATTCCCCCCCCCTCAGTACTGCACCTTGCCTGGAGGAATCGGTTCTGGAGCGCCGTGGTGAAAACGCTCCCCCAACGCCATTTTTGCTTGTTTCCCCTCTGACAGCCATTTTCCTCTTTGGGGGACCGCGTCGGGGTTTGTGCGGTGGATCGTTCATTTAAAAGGGCTTCTCAGTCCCGGAAAGTCTTTTTGGGGATCGAGCCGTCCTTCCCCGCTGCCCGCCAGTTTTGGTGATTCGTCATTTTTCCCCTTCTCCACCTGCTTTTTTTCGATTCTTTTCGACGGCTCGGCTCTCTCTAAGGGGCTCGATTTCGGCTTTCGGTGTTTCCGTCCTTTTATTTTTTTCTTTTGATGCGCGCTTTTTCCTTTCGAGGTTCTCTGAAAAAAGGACCTTGCGCACCCGGCTCCCTTCTTTTGGGTCCTTCGTTTGTTTTCTTGGTTTGAGAGCCTCTTACGGTTCTTCTTCTGGGTCTTTCCGGGACCGTTCGGCATCTTCCAACGCTACCGCACTGGACGAGACTCTCCCGGTCTTTCCTCAGCTTTTTTTTTGTTCCCCTTTCTTTTTGGTCCTTGCTTGCCGCTTCTTTTTTCCGCGATAAGGGTCGCCCTTTAATGAGTCTTCTCCAGTCCCTTCCTTGTGAACTTGATCCTCAAGATTACTACACTCCCCTGTGTCGACCTCCGTTCAGGTCAGGGTTTCTCCTCAGAGGGTATTTTTTTCTTGCCGCCTTTCTTAAGCAGCACTGCGGGTGGTAGCTTCCGTGAAGTGTTTCTCAGGATCCCTTTTTTCACACTCTTCCCCTCGACGACTGAGACGTTTTTTCCAACGGGCTTTTCGTTGGACCTGCCTGCTGTACATGAGGAAGGTTCTAATGAGACGCTTAGCACGTTTTTGGGTTTTTGGTGTTTTTTTGACTTCAGCGCGCAGGCTTTGGTCCAGTTAATTTTTTTTCGTAGCATTTTTTGGTTGAACTCTCCAACCCTGTGTCCCCCTTTCGAAGGGCCTTCCGGCCACCCCGGCCGCCTCCTGACATTTGCATTTCAGGCTCCTTTACCTGGTCGTGAGCCCTTTTCCGTTCTTTTGGACTTCCGGAAGCGTCCGAGCCGGCCCCTCCCAAACCGCGCCCTAGGGTGAACATTTCTTTGAATCGTTTTGACCGCGCGTGCCGCCGCCCTCCTCGGATGCGGCCCCCCGGAGGCCGCTCATTTGGGGAATATTTCCCATGGTAGACCGCTTTTTTTTTTTTCCCCTGAACCCGTCTCGGATATCGCAGACAAGAGTACCAGGGGCAATTCCCGGTGTAGTTACGCCTTTCGCCTAGGGGTGTCCAAGGGCTTTCCCCCCGACGTCTCTTTTTCCGGCGTTTGCCCTGAAGGACTCGCTTGCCGAGTTTGCTTTCCATTTGGACCTTCGAGCGATTTTTCCGCCATCGTTTAGCCCCTGAAAAGGTGGCTTGGCCGAAGGCCTCCCCCCGGCCCTTCTATAGTCACCGTCTTTGCTAGTTCCTCAGCGCTTTGTTTTTGGCGTCCCTTTATGAACAGGGCGGCGTTTTGGTCGTTTCATCTTTCCCTCGCTTTTCCCCTTTCTCTCACTGTTGGATCCGCGCCCAAGTAGGGCGCCTCTAGCTTTCCCTAAAGGTACCTTCCCCCTTTTTTGTTGAGATCGATATTACCTTGTGGCGCGCATAGACTTTTACCGAGGTTCCTGCCGACTTTTAAGGCTGCCAAAGCTTTTTTCTTTCTTTGCCTTCCGAGCCCTGCCAAGCCGCCTGGGTTAGCCCGTTTCCTACCCCCGATCTTTTGCAAGCGATCCCTTACAGACGCCCCTTCTTTCCCAGCCGGGGGAGGTCCTGACCTTTGGAGGGCCCCCGGCACGTTTCTCTTCTTCACATGTCCCTCCTCAAACGATTTCCTTCAAAGCCTTACCCCAATTTGCATGATAAGGGCTTCGGAGGCACTTAGGACCGTGAGTCTTCCTTCACGACTTTCCCTGAATTCGGCGAGGTGACTCGCCTTCGACTAATCGTCGGACCCCGATTTTTTCCTGCGCGGTTTCCACGGTGCTCGAGATCCCTTTCTTCTGTTAAATTTTTTCCCCCTATGGAGTTTTTTCTTTTCCCCCCCCGATGCTTGCTAAGGTCACTCTTTCCAGCCCTGCCTTTTCCGAAGACCGTTGCTGCGTGCATTTTCTTTTTTCGAGCCCCCTCGAGTCAACCTCTTTCCCCACACGGCTTGCTGCGGGTTGTTCCCTACTTGCTCCAGTTCTCGCCTCCCCTTAGCCAGAGGTGCCTCTTCTCGTGTGATCTTCTCCTCTACGAAAACGGTCTTACTGGGACACTCGTTCGAACTTTCTTTTGGTTTCCAGAGATCTTTCGGACTCTTTGGTCCGACCGAGTTTTTTTTCCGCCTTCTTTTTTTTCTGCTAGGCCCAGTTTGCACTGGCCTGGTTTTTTAAGCGGTCCGCAGCCTCCCCGTGCTTCGCCTTTTTTTTTCCCTAAAATGCGTCTCCGCCCGACATTTTTAACGACGTGCGACAAGACCTCTTTGCTTTTTACGTAGGCGCTTTGATTCGTCGGCGCCGATCTCCTCTCCGGGTCACCGCTCTCTGCCTTATAACCCCCTTTGGGAGCCTTTTTGCTTTTCTCGCACACCCCCCCCCCCCTTCCCCAGGATCGAGGAGCCGACCCTGAACGACCTGGGATCTGCGACACCTTCCCCCCCTCGTTTTATGTCTGTTCTCGATGCTTCCTATTTTTTTTCCTTCGCGTCGCTTTTCCTCTGATGGCCTGACATCGTCGCATGGCCCCCGCGGTTTGCACTTTCCCGGCCAGATTCTTTTTTTTCTAGCCCTTAGTTTTTGGTTTTTTTGCACCGTGGTGTCCCCGGAATTTCTTTCGCCGGGGCCTGCTTCTGGCAGAAGTCCCCGAGTTTTCTCTCATTGCTTTTCTCTTTCCTTGAAGGCGAAACTTTTTCCTGTTTCCCTCCCGACTGATCTTGACAGCCGAGATTTTCACCGCCGAGAGCGTGCTCCAAGGCCCGTAGTCTCCTTGCGAACCTTTTTTTTTCAGGGGTCCTTTCAACCTGTCCGCCCCTTGACGCGAGCGCAGGCTCGGCAGCTCCTTTTTTCCGAGAGTGTCCACGGCGGTTCTTGCTCTAGGTCCCTGGAGCTCTCGCGGGCCGCAGAGAGCACTTTCCGGGTGCGAAATCTCCCGGAAGATGTTCCCCCTCGGGAGAGGCATTGACTTCCCCTCCCAACAGGGAAAGTTGCCCGAGGGGAGGAGTTTCCCCCAGGAAAGTTCGGACTAAGAATCCTTTTAAGGCCCCCTCCTCAGTACAGCGGAGAGGAGCGCACCTCGGGGCTGTGCTGACCTGGAAGCGGAAACTTCCTTGAGAGAGTGTACCAGCGCCCTGCCATTCCCTAAAGTTTTCTTTCCCCTGAATATGGCTTTGATTCCTAAGGTTCCTTCCCCTAATCGCGAGATTTCTTTTTCCCCGCTGATGAGTGGCTTTGAGATGATAGTCGCGGTTTCCCAACCTTTCCCTTTCCTGGTTCCTCAGCCCTTCTTTCGATCGTGGTTGATCCTATTGAAAATAGTTGTTCTCGGTGGCTGAGCGATGTTTTTCCGCCGTTGTTCCCCCCTCCCGAGGCCCTCCGCTTTGCGCCGCGGGCCCATTTTTTTTTGAATGCAGAAGCTGACGTTCTCTTTTTCCCGGCGCCCCACCCCGGTCCCCTGGCTGGCCCCGGCACGATCACTAAAAGTCGGTGGTGTTTGCTCCCCCCATATATCCCCTTTCCCCATGGCTTTCCTTTCAAGGGGCGGAACTGGGTGTTTCGGGAGGCTCCTCCTGGTTTTGCGCGGGTGTTTGTACGCTGCCTCAGGGAGCGTGGAAGGGGAGTTCCCCCTGGCGGACGTCTGTTTCTCCTCGAACCCCCTTTTTTTTTCTCGACCCCTGGCGTTGCTTCCTCCGGCGGCCGACCTCCTTCTTGGCTCATGATCAGGCATATGGTTCTTCAACGGAGGCGACGCCGGGAACAGAAGGAGAGCTTCAGCCTCACTTCTTCCTTGCTTCATCCCCCTAGTTCATACGACACCTGATTCCGGGAAGTATTGAGAGATACAACCTTCCCTCCGTGCTGCCTCTAAAATCTACCCCCCCCCCGGGGGTTCTTTCCCGGATGAAAAACGCTCCCGATTCGTCCAAGCAGATTTTTTTGTCTCGCGGTGAGGACAGGACGAGAGATTGGTAGGCGTCCCTTTTTCCTCCGTTCCCTGTTTCCCCCCTAGGATGCTCGTCATTTATATATATCTTTTTTCCCCCCTACCGTTGTTGTTTGTTTTTTTTTCTTTTTAGAGGAAAGATAGAGACTATACCCACGATGCTTCCCCGTTCATGACAGAGGATCATTCAAGCAGCCTTTCATATATAGATAATTTCTCCCCGAAGATCTAGAAGAAGTCTTCTTTCTTTTTCGTTTCCCGATATCCCCCTGGTTCTCTTTTTTTTTGTCCCAGGCAACCCCCAGAGACGCGGCCTTTCAATAGCCTTTTTGTCCCCGGTCTTGTCCCTCTGCCCTATGTCTCTGAGGAACTTAGGGATCATGCGCGCACTTAGGATAGTTTTCTCTTTGTTTCCCCCCCCCCTTTTTCCTCCTTTGAGTCCGGAACCCCCTGCCTGATCCTTCTCGGCGTTTTAGTACAGGGCCGCTCAGTTTCAGGACCCTCCCTCCCCCTTTTAGACTCCTTCCTCGAGCAGGCAACGTGAGCCCGCCCTCCCCGTACACGATCCTTTTAAGTCACTTCTCCCCCCGGGTACTGTCGCCCCCCTCAGCTGCCAGTCCAACAGGGCGAAATCCCCTGCCCAAGCTCTTGCCGGGTCTAGCCCTTTGAGGAATAGGTGTTACGTCTAAAGACCCCCCGCAGTGTTTTCTGGCACGTTCCCTGGTTCTCCCCGGTTTATTCCTTGACCGGCCGGGTCTAAGTAAGCGTCTGCCTTTTTTTTTTTCTTTTTCTTCCTTCGTATCCTCTCTTATCCCTTCGGCACGTCATTTTGACCGCGTTGGACACCTGAGACGAGGTTTCACTTCTGTTTCTCCCCACCCCCTTTTTTTCCTGCCGGCGTCCTTGTGTTTAAAGGTCCTGGCCCAGCTCTTGCGGCACGGGACACGAACAGCTAGACCGACAGCTCCTCCCTTCCTTTCGCTCGAGCCTTCCCTTTTCTCTTTTCCCTTTTTTTCTGGAACTCGTTGCGGCCTCTTTTCACCTACCAAATGCTCTTCCCTCTTGAGCACGCCTGGACGCGACTGCCTCGTCCTAGGGGAACTTCTCTTGCCTTGCATTTCTACCCCGGTTTACTGATCTTGAACGGGCCTTTGTTAGCAGAACGAACCCGCTGCAACGTCTCGATCCCTGTTTTTCTTTTGTTCCCCTCCCTCCGGTCTCTCCCTATTTCCTGAGCACCGTCTTCTTTTTTTTTAGCGCGAGGGCCTCGACGATAGGCTGGTAGTTTACCGCATGCGGCTCTCTTTTGCGGAGATTGGCCCCCTCCCTCGATTCGGCCGCTGTCCTTCTCCTCGCTTTTTTTCTCAGAGGGTTCTTTCTCCCCCCATTCTCTTGCTCCCCCCTTCTTTCCTTCAAGGGGTACCTCGGGCTCTCTCGCGGGTCCCTCTTTCCTGGGGTTTATAGTTTGGTCTTGCGGAACCGGGACCGAAATTTCCCCCCCTTATTTGCCCCCCACTTTCGTGGACGATGCTTCATGACCCTGCCGGGAGCCGTTTAAGTCCGGAAGCGTAAACCACCGTTCTCTATCCCCTCTGCTCCTCTCTTGTCGCCCGTCCGTGAAAAGTACGAGGGTGTCGCCTCCGTTCCTCCTTCGGGAAGATTGATGAATCCTCCCCCCCCCCCTCCCCCCCCCTTAAGAACCCCTAAGTGAAGCTACGGTTTACCTTCCCTCCGTTTTCATTTCTTTTCTAATAGAGAAGGGGGTATAGGGTTTTCATAATCCTCCGCCCTCCGCAACATGCTGCAGGTGGGGACCTAGGTTTCCCCTGGCTATCTCTTCTTTTCGGCCTTCCCCACCCCTTCCTCTTTTCGTAAGACTTGGGGCCCCTCCGATTGTCTTTTGTCCCCAAAGAGTGCTGATTTTTCTTGTCCGACTCTTCCCTATGACTTTCTCCTCTGCTTCCCTGGGAGCGAATCCCCGAGGAATACCCATCTGTGCGAACAGCGGGCTGTCTTCAGGTTCCCTTTCACCCTATCCCCCCCCCTTCGGTACTCATTGCCTCCGGCACCCGTTCTCTTTCAGAACTCGGCAATTGTCAAGTACCTTTAGATCGAGAGATCCCTTTAACTCTTTCCTTCTTTTCATTGGTGTCCCTCGTTCCCGAGTTTCCGGCCGACAACCCGTCCGGGACGCGTGCGCGAACATCGGGGGAATAGATGTTCGTTTTCAACGCGACGATGCGCAGCCTCACTCACACCCTAGGTGCCCCCCCTTTCCTTTTTTCTCGCATCTTGGCCAGTTTCCTATGGTAGCCTGGTTCATCCTCCCAACCCGTCATTTTCCTCGCAGACCGGAGGCCGAAGCCAAATTCCACCTGCCGATCGCGTCTCTGGAAGTCTTCCCTTCTTTTTTAGATAAAATTCCTCGAAGACCTCAGCTTTGGCCGTCGTTGACCTCCCTTTTCCCCTGTTTCCCAAGTCCCCGAAAAGCTTCATGGGGTAGTTCTCTATGAGAAGTCCCCCCTCCGCGGGACAAATTTTTCCATGCCTCCAGTCCTCTTCCCCTCTTAAAGGTATTCTCTCTGAGTCCTAGCTAAAGCAGTCTCCCTGGTGGGTTAAGGGTATACGTTTTGACTTGCAAGCGGAGGCGGGTCGGGCATTCAGGCTGAGTCCAACGTCCTCTTTTTGACTCCTCTTCCCCTGGCCCTTCTAAACTGCCCTCAAGGCCCAGGTATAATCTCTCCCTAATAATAAGTTGTTGTTGATTTCCTAGATTACTAACTGAGTACGTGGCTCCTCCCTCGGGAGGTTACTTTTCTTCCAATGTCGTCTTGTTTCCTCCTTCTTCCCTGCCGACCCGGCCCCTTCCCTGTTCGATCAAGCAGAACCCACCCCCTCCCTTGCGCGAGCGACCCGAGCCCCTTTCCCCCGGTCCTCGTCTTGACCGTCGGGGAATAGCGGCCTATCCCCAGTCACCTTGTCCCGCGGGTTATCAACGAAGGGGACTGCGCAAAGCCCGAAGACCCCCTTTTGTGGCCCTTTTAGATCTTCCCTTTTTCCCTGTCGTCAACCGACGTGGCATGAAGGACTTTCGAGATTTTCAGCGGTGCATCGACCCTATGGCCGAATCCGGCTCACGCGCGTCCCGCCGGTTGCTTCCCTCGACGGTTTTTCACGCGGTCGACCTTTAGTCAGACAGCTTTCCCTTTTTTTTTTCAGAATAAAGTACTTTGAGGTCAGCCTGACGGTGTTTGTTGCTCTCTCCCCCTTGCGGTCCGGAATACTTCCTTTGAGCAATCGGCCCACCAGCGAGTCCATCGTTAAGAACCTGGCAGGGCTGCGGGTGGTCTTTTCGGGTACCGGCCTCCTCCACTTGATCCCTCCGTCTCGGCGAAACGGTTTGGTGATCTTATGCGAGCTCCCCTGCAGGCTATTGGGACAAGGAGATCTCGCGGTGGGTTCTTCTCCGCCTTAGACCGGCCTTCTAGTTTTTCCTGAAGTGAAAATGCTCTGCTCTTTTGGTGCGCAACATTGCCTTTTTTTCTAAGATTCTCCGAGAGAAAGGACTTTTAAGATCGCGGTTCTAGATCTCTCGCTGCCCCGCTTCCCTATGTTCCCTCACCGCAATCGCCGCAAGACAGCCTCTGTCTAGTAGAGAACTTTTTCTTCGACGGTGGTTCTTGCTAGGTTTCGCCGCAGGGGAACCCTGCTTCTACCACCTCTTCGAAAGTGATGCGGTCTTTTGCGGATTCGACACCACTACCCGCAGTCCGTTTGTTTTTTTTTTACTCACGCACCTTCATGACACTTGACCCTTATTTCTTGAGGGTTTGGGCGAGGCTCAAGGAGTTCCCAGCTTCCCGACGGACTGTCTTAACTGACTAGTCCTTTGGCACGTCAAGCACGTGGCGACGGACGCAGGACGCCCCGATGTGGAGATAGAGACGGCAAGGCTGGTTAGTCTGAACCCGTGGGACTTCCTCCAAGGATGCTGGCAGAAGTGATTTTTTCGAGGTCGGAGTCTGCTTCGGTGGGGGACATATGTTGGCGATTCCTTTCCCACTCCCGCTGAGAGAAATGAGACCGCTAGCAATGCGCAAGCACGAGAGATGCGCTTTCGTCTAAGTACATTTTCGGAATTTTCGTTTGTCCTGGTTGGCTACGGGTTCCCCAATAGTAGACAAAAAGAAGATCCCTCGAAGTCCGTTTTTGAGGCCGCCTTCTTTTTCCCCACGACGGTTGCCTCCCGCCGATTGCCCGTCGAGCCGCCGGTATAAGCCATCTTCGCCTCCAGCTCTTCCAGGCAGACGGTTTCAGCGAAAAGGACATCTTCATCAGGCCCTGGTCTTGCTGGCGTGCAGCCTTTCCCACGGCTCGCCCCTCTTGACGTGCATCGGTTTGCTAGCGGTCCCGGACCGTTCGGCGGAACCGGGAAAAGGCTCCGGCCACTACGCTACTCCCGGCGGCAGAGGACCCCCCCCCCCCCTCCCCTTTTTTTTTTTTTTTTTTTTTTTTTTTTTTTTTTTTTGCGCATTTGTTTTCTTTTGCGAAGACCCTTTTTTTTCGGTTTCGAGCTCTTTCCCCGCCCGCCGCACGTTCGAGTTACTCCAGGTAGACGTGAAGATCTCTTTATGGGGTTGACGCGGCTCAGGAGCTGCCTTGGAGCGGTGGCTAGCCGCTGCTTTTTTCGTGGCCTTTTTTTATCCGTAGCTTTGGCCAGGCACCCGTCGTCCATGTAATGGGACGCCCTCCCCCCGCGGAGGCGTGGTGAAGAACTACTAACCTCTTCCCTCCCCCTTTGCCCGAGCGCTCTCATCGCTTTGAACATCAAGCCCCTTTTTAGACGCGCTGACGCTTTTGAAATGGCCCGACGGCCTGCCTGCGGAAGGAGACCGGCCTGCCGGCCAAGGAACCGGCCGATTTCAGGATCCCCCCCTCCCACGATAACAACGTTCTGGTGTTCGGGGTCGAAGCCTGGACCTATTCATAAAACCCGTAGAACGACCCTGGCGTTGCGGGATTCCCCTTCTTCTTCCGGTCTCGCAGCTCTCGTTTTTCGAAGGTGTTGGTGTTTCCCCTTTTCCGCTTGTCCTTCTCCCGACTTGGACGGGGAGCTCGGCCCCTTCGTCATGGGCTGATTGCCTTTTCTCTGACCCGCTGTTTCTTCCTGGGCCATTGCCTCCCCCCTTTACGGGCTAAGCCGCCTGCGTTTACGAGATAAAGTACTTTTTCTCATGATCCGGAGATGTCCGGTGGACTCCGGTCGGCGACGCGTGGCGGAACAGACTGAGGCGTGAAGGCTCTCTACCTTTTTCGCTTTCTCCCGCTTTTTCCCCTTTACAGAAATCGTCGATTTACTGGCCGGCAGAGGATTCACCTCTTTCGAAGTAGTTGCGCGACTTCCCCCTCTCCATCGGGGGTTAGTGGCCTAGTCCTATCACCGCGGATCGTGGCGACCCCCCCCCCCCTATATGTTGCTGAGGCGGCGCCTTCTTAGAGATCTTTTGCGGCTTAGTCCGGTTGCAGATAAATCCTGTGCGTGGTTTCCTAGGCGATCGTGCT
>Ga0179593_1568605_pt1 | contig 29111 bp, 52 predicted proteins | sample CZODoug2_1_08_16_FD_185931 | JGI IMG/M metagenome (GOLD analysis project Ga0179593, IMG submission 185931) | Vadose zone soil fungal communities from Angelo Coast Range Reserve, California, USA - CZODoug2_1_08_16fungal (PacBio error correction) | ecosystem: Environmental > Terrestrial > Soil >... | reverse complement strand
GCCTTTTCTTTTTTCCTGTGTGCCTCAGCTGGGGTGGAATTTTTTTTCTTTTCCCCCCCTCTTTTTTTTGTGTTCCCCTCCTCCCCCCTCCCTCCACAGACCAGATGACCCTTGAAAAGCAGGTCAGTCCATACCCCTTTCCCTTCTTCCCCCCCCCCGTTCCACGGCGTTCGTAGGTTTTACTAGGGACATGGTTTCCCTTCTTCTTCTCTTCAAAGGAAAAGGTCGTGATCGGATGCAGCTGCACACCCTCTTTTTTCCTCCCTTTTGTCCCGCCTTATGTTCCTCCCCGACCTTTTCCGGGTCCGACCTTTCCTTCTCTTCTCTTTTTTTCCTCTCATACGTTGGTGTGGTGGCTGGTTCTATCTCCCCTTCCCTTCCCCCTTTTCCTTGTCCATAAAGGCGAACCAAGGTTCTTTTTCGTCCAGGTGCGCTGCATTCCTCTTTTTTTCCCTCTTCCTTTTCTCTTTACGCAATCACCATGTCGAGGATAAAAGACGAAACGCCGGTTCTTGTTTTTTTTTTCCCTTTTTATTTTTACTGATGCCTGAGTCAGGGTGTCTCATTTTTTTCGTGCTTGCTTGTCTCCCCATTTGTTGTGGCAAAACAAGGCGGCGCTTCAAACTGTTTTTTTTTTTCCCCCCCCCCTTTCTTCAACACATTCATCGTTCCGTCTTTTTATTATCCTGGGCCTAACCCCCTTCTTTTTTTTTTTTTTTCCCTATGTGGGGCCCACGCGAATGGGAAACAAAACAACCTCCCTTTTCCCCCATTTTTTTTTTTTCTTCGGGGTGGGAGGCCCCCCCAACTCGACTTTCTCCCTCTTCTTTGCCCCAAGGGGGGAGTTGGAATCTACCTGCTTTTCCCCCCTCCCTCTTTTTCCTTTTTCACTGAATATCTGGTTCACCCCTTTTTGGAGCCCGCGCACCCCCCTTTTCTTTTTTCTTCCTTTCCGCACAAACGTATGGGGAAAAGGCTGCCACGGCTCTTTCTCCCCCCTCTTCTTGGGCGTTACTCGATCCTAGTCACAGGCCGGCCACAAATCCTTCTCCCCCTTTAGGTGGAAGGGGTGGAGGGGATTTTCCTTCAAGTTCTTTCCTTTTTTTTTCTTTTCCTTTTTCATTGAGCGGGATCTTTCTCCTGAGCGTGCCCCGCCTCCCTCCCCTCTCGGATTAAGGTAGAGTGGGAAGAAGATGGTTTCTTTTATTGTGGACCCCCTCTCAGGCAGCGGGACCCTTATTTCACATGCTGGTACCCACCCCCCTTTCTCTTTTCTTTTCGGCGTAAGGGTTGGCCGACGTTTCTCTCTCCTTTCTTTCCCCTTTTGTGGCGGGCCAAGCCCTTCAGAAACCATTGTGTTCCCCTTCCTCTTCCGGAATTGGGATGCGGAAAAATCAACCTTTTTTTTTTCTTTTTTCTTCCCAATTCTCACCCCGGCCAATGCGATCCTTCCTCACTCAAAAGAATGGAAAATCGCCCGTTTGCCCCTTCTTTGGTCCCAGTCAGCCAACTACTTCCTATCTTTTTCTCGCCCCAAAACAATGAGACATTCCGGACAACGCTTCCCCCTTTTTTCCTTGAAAGGGCTCATTTCGCTCTTTGTGCTCTGTTCCTTCCTTCCTCCCCGGTACGTCGAGGCTAATCTGTAATTCCTTTTTTCCCCTGCTAAAGGTCCAGACACCGAAAACTTCCTTTTTCCCCCCTTTTTTCTTCCTTGATGTGGGGAAGTTCTGCACACTTTCCTTTCTTTCCTCCGGCCCCCTCCCCAACGGGCCCCTGGGGCCTTTCCCCCCCCACTCTCCATAGTTCGGTTATAATAAATGAGGGGGAATGAGGGACGGTCTTTTTTCTTTCTCTTTCCCCTGCTGTTGTTCAGTTTTTTCCCTTTCCCATTTTTTTCGCGGGACTTTCTTTTTTTTCTCCTTCCCTCTCGATTGTAAGAGTAATGAGAAGGCCTTCTTGTCTCCCCTCCCCCCTGACCCTTATGAAAGCGCCTCTTTCAGGAGGCTCTGCCTCCCTTCCCTTTTCTGAATGAGAGGCAATGTCTTTCTCCTCTCCCCCCCCCACCAAGCATTGAATTTTATTGGCATGCGTCCCCTCTTCCCCCCCTTCCCCTTCCCCTCCTTTTTTCTTCATATCGAGGGCGGACTTTTCATGACGGCGTCTTTCCCTCTTTTTCCCCATGTTGAGGGAAAAGCCCTTTCTACTTAACATCACCCCCTCTCTTCCTCCCCCCATACCAAATGCGTCAGGCAGAAATATTAATATTGATTTTTTTTTTTTTCTCTTTCTCGTTCTTTCTTCCATGTGTAATTTTGTGCATTTTCCCCCCCCTTTCCCCTCTTTAGTTATAGAGTATGTGTCACAGTCTCCCTCTTTTTTTTTTCTACTTACACTTCTGTCTCTTTCGCATTCATTAATGCACCCCCCTTTTTCTCTTTCTTTTTTGATGCCCAGGGAGTTGTGAACAATCCCCCCCCCTTTTTTCCCTCCTTTTTTCTGTCGAGCCACTAGATACCCTCTTACCACAGGCCTCCATCCCTTTTCCCCTCCTTTTCTTTTTGGATCAAGTACCAGCATAAGTGGTAAATGATATTTTTCCCCTTTTCCTTCTCCCCCTTCCCCTTTTTTTCCCATTTGAAAACTTTTCACTACCTGCCATTTTTCTTCCCCCCTTTTTTTCCTTACGGCTTGTTCGATAGGGTAAGATTGTAGTCTGACATTTTCCCTCTTTCCTCCGTAAGAACTTTTCTTTCTCAATCTTCCTCCCAAGATTGATAGACTGACGTTCCTTCCCCCCCCTTTTTTTCTGGGAAGAAATTAACCCCTACCTGATCCTCCCCCCCCCTTTCTTCTTCTACAAAAGGAATAAGTGGTATATTCTTGATTTCTTTTCCCTTTTCCCTTCTGAAAACAAATTTAACCAGGCTGGCCCCCTTCTCCTGCTTCTTAAGATTTAGAAGTGTAAAAAACCAGTCAACCCATTCTTTCTTTTTCTTGGAGGTGCTTGTTTTCCCCCCCCCTCATGCAAGGAGATGGTGGGATTCGACTTTCTTTCCCAACACAATTTTCAGTATACCATAGAGTATATGTGTACCCTCTTCCAATAATGTATAAAATGACTTTTTGGAACACCCTTTCTCTTTCTTCCTAGATTGGGCTGGGGATTGTTTCCTCGGGTCTCAATGTGGAATTCTTTTTCTTTCTTTCTTCTTCCTCCTGAGAAAGTGGGTGAATGGCACCAGATGGTATTTTTCTTTTGGCAAGCATCCCTTTTGTGACTCAGAATTTTCCCCTCTTTTTTCCCCCCCCCCCAAAAGTTAATTTTGAAAAACTCCTCTTTTCCCTCCCCTTTTTCCGATCCAGCTGTTCCGGTCAAGTTAAAAATGGTCTCCCTTTTTTTTTTTTTGTTCATGAGAAAAAGAGAAATCTGGTTCCCCCCCCCCACATAAAAATTTCGCTGACTTTTTCTCGCCAGGGTGTCTCCCCCAAAAAGAATAGACCTTTCTTTCTCCTTTGGATTAGACTTTGCAGGTTGAACCCCTTTCCTTTTTTTTTTTTCCTGCGGGGGGGTTTGTAGATTGTCAGAGGGTTTTGCAGCCTATCTTTTTTCTTTTTCTTCCCCTTTCCTTTCTTCAAATCTAAAATGGCCTTTTTGCTTTTTGTACTGTAGCTTGCTTTTTTTTGTCCTTTTTTTTTTTCCCCCCCCCCCCCCTTTTGGCTTGAGGATTGGAAGATTCTATAAAAGAATTATCATTTGTCCTCTCTCCCCTTTTCCCCCCCCTTCTTGGTACAGAAGAATCTTTTTCCCTAGGTGTTACATCCATAGTACAATCCCTTCCCTTTCCTTTTTCCTTCTAAAGTTTGTGGAATGTACCTTGTGTAGCCGGGTCCCCCCTTTTTCCCCCCCTTCCCTTTTAAAAGAAGCCTTTTTTTTCTGTTATTTGTAAGCATATCCTTCCCCTCCTTTTTTTGCCGGATGCTTTTGGCAGAGTAAAAGCTTCTCGATATTCCACTACTTTTCCCCCCCCCTCTTTCCTCTTTATACCAGATGTTGTCCCGGAAAGTACATTTTTTTTTCCCTTTTTTTCCCTTCTCAATAGGAATATAAATGCCTGCATATTGTTCCCTGTCTCCCTTTTTTTTTTTTTCTCCTTCTTTCTTCTCTGTATTTTTTTTTCTTTTTATGGGGAGGCATGGTTCTTCTCCTTCTCCCTTTCCCCAAGTGAGATGGGAGAAAAGGGAAAAAGACCCCTCCTTCCCCCCCTTCTTCTTCTTTCCAGTGACAGTGGGACTCCCCAGCAGGTAATTGATTGCTTTTTTTTTCTTCCTCTTTTTCCTCACAATAGAAAATTCGGTGAGCTGTTCCCCCTCCTCTCCTCCTTTACTGTATTTACCATAGGGATTTTGGTGCTCCCCATCATCTTTTTTGTGTTCATGAGTAGGTGTGGTGTTAATACTCCCCTCTCCCCCCCCCTCTCCGTGCTTGAGGGCGTTTTTTGGTTGGTGTGTTTGTTCTCCTTCTCTTCTCCCACAATAAAAAGCAGGTTAGCTTTTTTTTCCTTTCTTCCTCTTTTGTTGGTTTACTTGTTTTTACCCTGCTGGGGCTTTTCTTTTTTTTCTCATGGAAATGGGAAAAAGTTGATGTATTGCCCTTTTTTTCTTTTTTTCCCCCCTTTTCATGGGTCTCATGGTAATCCCTCCCCATCCACTTGCTGTTCCTGGTCCCCTTCCTCTTCTCTCCCCATTTATGTGGGGAGGAGAGAAGTTTAGGTGTTTTTTATATTTGTGTTTTTTCCCCTTTTTTTCACCCATAGTTCCCATAAGGACCTTTTCTCTCCCCCCCCCCCCTCCAAACAAAAAAAAAAAATGTACCAGGTGTTGCCTTTCCTTTTTTTCGCCAAATTGTGGATGTGTTTTTGTTGTTTGCTCCCCCCCCCCCCCTTTGCTAGTGGATAGTTAATTACCCTAAAGGCACACACCCTCCCCTTTTTCTTTTAGTAAGCCAAAGACAAGCTTCTCTTTTTTTTTTTTCCACCATGGGAAAACAATGTCTTCCCCACACGCATTCTGTTTCTTTCTCAAATTTGGGGCTCTTTTTTTTTTTTCCTGGTTTTCTGGGCATTTCAGGTTTCCCCCCCCCCCCCTCAGAAGAGGGAGAGACAAAGGTTTTTTCCTTCTCTAAGATCATACCCCCCCCCCAAATGAATTGAAGATAAAAAAAACCCTTTTTTCCCCCCCCCCTTCCCCCCCCCACAATGGATAGTAGTATAAAACAAACCATCTCCACCATTTTCGCCGTTCCGCTCCCCCCCATTTATAACTCCCCCCTCTCTTCTTTCCCATCCCTACCCTGCCTCCACCCCCTTGCCCCACCCCCCCAACCCCCCTCTACCACCAGCAGACACCCCACCTTCCCTCTTACAACCCCCCCTCCTGGCCCCCCTCCATCCCCTCTTCAACTCATTCCCTCACTGTTTCTATCTCTCACCTCATAGGCCCCCTCCTTCACCCGCCTCCCTGGATTTCCCAGTTCCTAGCTACTCACCCCTACCTTCCCCCCTAGTCGCCCCGCTCACTGCCCCACCCACCCTATCCTTCATCTCTTCACCCATAACCCGACGCCCCTTCCTTTCCCCATTCTCCGCCCTTCCCCTCACCCCCCTACCCTCCCTCCTCCATTCTTCAGCCCCCCCCTCCCCCCTTACTCCGTCCCCCGTCCTCTACTCTACCAACCCACCTTTCTCCCCCGCTTCTCCTCCTCACCACTCCCCCTTTAACACTATCGCTGTCTTTTCACAATCTTTCATAGGCCTTTTTATACCATGCCACCCCATGTGTCCACTACTCCTCCCCCACCCCCCAGCACCCCATCCTATCTGTCACCCTTCTCCAATTCCTTCCCCTTTCCACCCCCCTCCCGCCCTCATTAACCCTCATTAAGTTCTCCCCCCTCCCTACCCCCACTTTTCCTTTCCCCTCAACCCCATACTCATCACTTCCCACCGTCCCCGTCTCCATAACCTGGCACTCCTCTAGCTCCTCATTGCACTCTTCCCTACAGCACCATTCAAATTTCCACCCCCCTGTCCCCCTCCCCCCGGACCCCCTTCCCCCTTTCCTTCCCTTACCCACCTTCCACTGCCACTCTCCCTCATCGCTAGCAGCCCCCCACGTTCCTCAGATGTTCCCTCTGCCCCATTTCTCACTGAAATCCCTTCCCGAGCTCCCCCCGCCACCTAATGTCACCCCCAGCTCGCTTTTCCCCTCCCTTACCCTCTCCTAGTTTAGACCACCTTTACCCAACACTTTTCCCCTTGCTCCCATCTTCCCCCCTTACTACCCCCATCCCCCCCCCCCTCCTCACCGACCACCACTCGCAGTCCCGCTATCCTTAAGGCCCCCCTCCCCTCATCTTGAAAAGGAGTGTAAGGATGTGAAAAGTGAAGAGAAGGGAGAGGTCCCCCCCCTTTTTTCTTCCCCCCACCGCAAATCCCTTATGTGGCTATTTTTGAATGGCTTCTTTTTTTTTTCTTTCCCCCCCTTTTCCCTTAAAGCCAGAGTCAAGGTATAGGCCTGGAGCTGATTACTGGTGTCCTCCTTTTTTTTTCTCAGCTCACCTTTTTTGACCCCCCCCACACGCCATTTGCCCCCCCCCCTTTGTCCCATACAGCTGTGTGGAAAACCAGCCTGATGTGCATCCCTTTTTTCCCTTTTCTTTTTTTTGAGAGAGGCTTGTAAATCCCGCAATTGTTCAAAAAACAACACTTTTTTTTTTTTTTCTTTTTTTGTGCCCTGAAAATGGCGTTTTTTTTTCCTTTTTTTTTTTTTTTGACGCTGCTGATCCTTTTCTTCTCTCCCAGTAAATAGCTCAAGGGATATACCTGACTTTTTTTTTTCCTTTTTGGGCTCAGTCTTTCTAAGTTTAGCTAAAGCCCCCCCCCCCCTCCTTTTCCCCATTCAAACGGGCTGTGCTGTTTGCTCTCCCTTCCCCGCTGGGTCCACCTTTTTCCTTACTAATCTTACACTCTTTTCTTTGTTGTATACTACTCTCCCCTGTTCCTTTCCTTTTTTTTTCCCTCTTTTTATCTCATTTTCCCTTTTGCCTTATTATCTCTCCCTCCCTTTTTTTTTCTTTTTTTTTTAACAAATTAAACCTGACACCTGCCCCCTTTTCCCCCACCTCTCTTTGGAAAGCCCCCCCTTTCCTTTTTTGTGAATGATGGCAAACCCCATTGTTGCTTCCCTTTTTCCTTCTTCTTGCTTTTTTTAATACTTAAGTCTTTTTTTTTTTCTTTTTCCCCCTCCGCAACAAGTGGGTGAAACTGCACAACCCCCCCCCTTTTTTTCTCCCCATGCTTGGTTGACTCATTTGCACCCCTTTTTTTTTTTTTTTTTTTTTTTTTTTTCCCCTTTTTTTTTTTATATTACTAAGAAAATGTTTTTTTCTTCTTTTCCTTCTTTTTTTCCCCCTTTCTACCTGCACTCTTCCAAACCCCCAAACCCCATCTCCCCCCCCCCCCTTCCCTTTTTGATTGATAAGGATCTTGGAAATGGACTTGTTTTCTCCTTTATCTTTGTTTTGGAGGGACCCATTCACCTTCTCTCCCCACCAGGGTGAGCACTTTTTCAATTTCCCCCCCCTGTTCTCCCCCCCCCCCCCCCCCCCCTTTTGACTAGGGGGGAATTTTTCTTTCCCCCCCCTCTTAAAAACACCTTTCCCCCTCCTTTTTCCCACAATAACATTTGGCCTATGGAGCTACTGTCTTTTCCCTTTCCTCTTTTTTTTGCATTCACAACCACACCACCACACCCATTTTTTCTCCTTGGGTGGGGGTCTTTTTCTCCCTCTTGCTAACTTAACAACCCCCCCCCCCCCCCCCCTTTTTTTGATTGACCAAATGTATGCTTATAACCCAATTCCCCTCTCTCTTCTCTCTTCACAGAAGTTTTTGCACACGAAGTGATATTGTTTTTTTCTCCCCCTTTTTTCCTTTCCCTTCGAGCAAATAAGTAATTAGGAATTTGTCAGGTCAAACTGTCCTCCCTTCCTTTTTCCCCCCCCTGGCTTTATTTTTTTACCCCTCCTTTTTTTTCTCCTTTTTGCTCTCCATAGATTACATGCCTCCCCCCCCCCTCCCCCTCCCTGAAGCACTTCTAAGATCTGACCTTTTCCCTTTGGGGGGGGGGGGAACATTATTTCCCTTTTTTCTTTCCCTTCTTTCCTTCGCTCCGACTGTAACTTCCTCCCTCCCCTTTTTCTTTTTCCCAGTATAATTACATTAAAATGTCTTTGCTCCTTTTCCTTCCACCCAAGGCCCTTCAAAACAGGCCTTCCCCTTCTTCACTGCCTACTAGAAAAAGCTGCTTTCTTGTACAAATTCTTCTTCCTCCTCCCCAATGTTTCCAACCAAGGTATTCCACCAAACCCCCTTTTTCTTCCCCTTTTTTTTTTTTGAGTTTTGTAGTGGGATTAGATGGTACTATGGATTTTTCCTTTCCCTTTTCCCTTTTTTGTAACTTGCCTTTGATATAGTAAAACCCTTCCCTTCCCCTTCTTGCCAAAAATCAAATGGGCAAAGCAAGCAAGTCTCAGGTTTCTTCTTCCCCTTTCTCCCTTTCCTTTCTCTTGAGGTCCATTACCCACCTGACTGTTTACTGAGTAAACCCCTTCTTTCCCCCCTTCCCCGGCTTACCCCAAAAAAAACAAAACCCCTGGCCCCCCCCCCCGGACTAACTCCCCAAAAGGTTCCCTTTCCCTTTTTCCCCCTCCCCTCCGCTCCCGTGGGGATATATTTGCTGCTCACAGCTCTCCGCCCTCGCATAAACACGTTTTTGAGACCCCTGTGGAGGGACTGCCACCCCTTTTTCTTTTCCTTCCTCTTTGATCCCCCCCCCCCCCCCCCCCCCCCACCCTCCCAACCCTTAACCATGCTCCCTGTAAACCTTTTTTTCTTCTTTTTTTTCTCTGAAAAGAGGACTTTCTTTTTTGTTTTTCCCCCCTTTTTTTTTTTTTTTCCCCCCACACTTCTGATGCTTGGCAAACCCTCTGGTGCTCGAGTGTCCCCTCCTTCTTTTTTCCCTTTCTCCTGTAGCTTCTTTTCAAATCACATGGTTCCCTTCTTCTCCTTCGCCAACAATTTCCAGCCAAATAATCGTAACAGGCCCCCTCTCTTTTTTTTCTTTTTTTCACACCCATTTTGGATGCATGTATTTCCCCCTTTCTTTTTTTCCCCACCATATAAAATCTATGGTTTTCTTTCCTTTTTTTCTTTTTCCATGTGACATGTTTTCCCTCAACCCCTCACATACTCTTTTTTTTTCCAAGGTAAACACCAATCCCCTTTCCTTCCCCTTTTCCCCCTCTCACAGCATGTTACTTTTTTTCCTCCCCTTTCTCAAAGCGGGATTTGCCAGTGTTTTTGTCCTTTGAATTTCCTACTTCCTTCAGGCCTTACCCTCATTTTGTCTTTTTCCCTTTCCTCCATACAAAGGAGGATTTGTAGGAAGCTTTTTTCTTTCTTCTTTTCACTGTTTTTAATGTCTTTTCTAAACCTGTTCCCTTCCCCATATTGTGGGAAAGTCTCCAAGATTGCGTCCCTTTTTTTTTCTTTCCCCGATCTCTCTAATTCCATTCTTTCCCTTTCTTTCCCCCTCCCCCCCTTGTCATACTAAAATCTGTACCCTTATCGAAACCATCCTTTCTTCTCTTGAAGACCCCCACCAAACTTCCCCTTTCCAGTAAGTTTGAATTTAAAAATTTAAGGGGACAATGTCCTCCTCTTTTCCCATTTTTTTTTCCCCTTTTGGCCCCCATACACTACCACTGATTGCCTGGACTTCTCTTTTCTTTTTTTTTTTCCCACTTGGATGAAGATGTGGAAGAGAATTCCCCCCCCCTCCTTCCCAGGTTCAACTTCAATCATCCTTTTCTTCCCTTTTTCTCCCCCCCCGGGAGAAAAAAACATCTGTGCCCCCCCCTCTCCCTCTTTCCTTCAGACTTTAAGTATCCCCCCCTTTTCCTGTGACAGACTCTAATAAACATCTCAGATTGGAGTTTTTTTTCCTTTTTTTCAAGGGCCTCCCCCCCCAATTGACACCCTTTTTCCCCCCCCCCCCAATCAATATTAATATGGAGGAATGAAGAATTTTGGTATGTTATGATCTTGTTTTTTTCCTTCTTTCTTTCTTCGCTGCCTTCTTTTCAACTTGTAATCTGGCATGCAAAGCCTTTTTTTTTTTTTCCTTTCCCTTCCGACCCGCAGCTTTACTCCCCTTTTTTCCCTTTTCCCTGGGTTTTTTAACTGCTGAAAATAAGGACCTCAATTTTTCTTTTTTCCTTTTTTTTTTTTGGGGAGGGTCCTGTGAAGGCCTCTTCTTTTTCGGCTCTCCCCTGAATAAGTTTTTTAAATCTTGGCTTTTTCTTCCCCTTCTTCAGAGGGTTTATAAAATTTTTCCTTCCCCGTTGTTTTTCCCAAAGGCATTAGAATCCCCTTCTTTCTTTCCCCCCAAGTCCCGGTTGGAAGGTTCCCTTTCCCCCCCCCCCCTTTTCGCTAAGGACTTGGAAGATTTTGGGGAACGCGTCTTTTTTTTCCTCCCCTCACCTTTATGGGAATAGTTTTTTTTCCAGGACCACAGGGCCCAATTTTTCCCCCCAGTTACTAGCATTCCTTCTTTTTTTTTTTTCTTCCCCTGGAATCATCCCTTCCTCAGGTGGGCGATTTTTTTTTTTTTTTTCTGGGCTCCTGAGGGCATGGCAAAAGCCTTTGCATTCTTTTTTTTCTTTTTTTTCCCTTTTTTCGTCGTCTTTTTGACTTCTCGTGGGCCTTTTTTCTCTTGAGCTCAATAAGCGACAAGGCCCCCCCTTTCTCTTTTCATCGTTTTTCGAATGGCTTACTTTTTTTTTCCAGATTCTTCCTATAGGTTGGCTTCTCCCCCCCCGGAAGGAACTTTCTTCTCCCCCCTTTTCTTTGGAGTTCAGTTTGCAAGGTTTCCCCCCCCTGGCGCATTGGGAAAGGCAAGGCAGTCATTTTCCCTTTTTCCTCCCCCCCCCCAAGTCCTTCCCCCCCCCTTTTTCGAGGAGTGTTGGCGAAAACTGCGCGAAGTTTTCCCATCCTGCTTTTCCCCTAGATTCACCACGTCCTTTCCCCCTTTTTCCCCCCTCTTGTTGTTTACAAGCATTGGCAAAGCAGGATTTTTTTTTTTTTTTTTTTCCTTCTTCTGGCCATCAACAGCACCATCTCGTTTTTTTCCCTTTCCCTTTTATTCCTCTGAGGCTTTTTTTTTAAGTGCTTCATTCGGTCCCCTCTTCCTTCCTCTCCCCGATGACATGCAAACGAAGGATTACGTCACGCCGGCGGCGTTTTTCCCCCCCCCCCTTCAGTCATTGCGGAGCTTTTTTTTTTTTCCCTCTCTTTCCTCTGTTGCTCCAAGTGATCAGAGGAAAACGCCAAGAATCAAGTCGTTTTCCCCTCTCCTCTCCTTTTTCAGCTTTCCAGATTTGTCTAAGAAGGAACAGCATTACAGTTTGTCATTGCGTGGGAGAGGGATCAAAAGCACCTTTTTTCCCTTCTTTCCTCCTTTTTCCCCAGCGATTTTTTCTCCGTGTTTTTTTTTTTTCTTTCCTTTTTTTCCTCCCCGCCATGGGGACAAATAAGGCGGTCCTCTCACTCTCTGAAATTTGGCCGCCCTCTCCCTTTTCCCTGCCGGTGTGATTCTTTAGGCAACAATACCATTTTCTTCTTTCCCCCCTCCTTTTCCCCCCCCTCAGGTCGACAGGAGGCAAAAAAGGAATCGCTTCTTTTTTTTTTTTTCCCCCCCCTTTTACTGACAGAGGCATACTTTTTTCTCCTTCTTTTTCTTTTTTTCTCCTCTTTTGGTGGATTAGAGGGCCATTTGAAGCGCCGCGTTTTTTTTTTTCCCTCCTTCCTCCCCCCATGGACCCTCTCCCTTTCCTTTGGATTCAGTTCACATAACCCCGGCGCTTTTTCCTCCCCTGCAGTCTTTTTCTTTCCCATGGTGCTTGGCGTTAGCTGAGCTTTTTTTCTCCTTATTCCTCCTTTTTCTTTTCACCTGTCTTTACTTGGCGGAACTTTTTTTTTCCCCCTTCCTTTTTTTCCTGGGACATCGGAATCATGAAGATGGAAATCTCTCTTCCTTTTCACTTCCTCCTTTTTTTTTCTCTCCCCTCCTTCTGGCCCCCTCTTTTTCCTCCTTCAGTCTTGCATGCGACCATAAGGTCGCCCTTTTTTTTTTTCTTCTTCCCTGGAAGGGATGAATTGAAGGGAGATATCGCTCGCCCGCATCACTCCCCTTTCCTTTTCCTTTTTTTGTAATCGTTCCCTTTTCGCGGGTGATGGCTGAGCCTTTTTCCTTTTCCTTCCCCAATGGGGTGGCAAAAAACGGCGGCGCTCAACCCCTTTTCCCCAAGCTGAGCAACATTCCTTTTCTTTTTCCTCCCCCCGGCGTTAGAAGTAGATAAGGAGATGATGGCGATGTCGACCCTTTTTTCTTTTCCCCCCCCAACACCTACTTGTTCCCAAAGTTTTGAGTGAACGAGCTGGTCTTTTTCTTTTTTTCTTTTTCCCCCTCCGTAATGGCCGGTAGAAGGAGGGTGCCCAATTGCTTTGGCCCTCCTCCTCACCTTTCTCATCGTGGGTCCAGCATTCTTTCCTCCCCCCCCTCCCTTGATTTGAGAGACGGAACCATCTCTTTTTCTTTTCTCTTCCTTCACGGCCCAAATCTGGGCACTCTTTTTTTGTTTTTTTTCTTTTTCCCCCCCGATATCGAACCCGACTTGATTTTTCTTTTCCCACAATCTTCCGATTGTCGTAGCCCCCCCCCCCTTCCCCTTTTTTTTCCGGGGCATCATTCCTCAAGTCGCCGCGAGGGCCGTTCCCGTATCGTCTCTTTTTTGTAATTTCGCGCGAGCTTTTTCTTTTCCTCCCTCTCTTCGAGCAGCCAAATCCTCGGCTTCCTTTCTTTTTTTTTTGCGTGAATGGAGATTTTTTTTGAGTTTTTTAAGGGCTCTTCCCCTTTTTTCTTCTAGTGATCCCCCTTTCTGGCCATGATGTAACAACAACCTTTTTTCCTTCGGTCCTTTTTCCTACGTGGTCTCTGCTTCTTTCTCTTCCCCCCCCTTGCTCGACAACCATGTGGAAGGGAACCCACGGTTTCTCTCCTTTTCCACCCTATTCCCTCTACCCCCCAATTTCCCCCCCACCAACCACAACTTACCCCAACCAAGGCTCCCCTTCACCCTATCCTTTCTTCCTTGCATTCGTTACCATCCCGTCTGTCTCCCCCCATAATTTCCCCCCCCCCCGCCCCACCCACTTGCAAACCCCCATTCCTTGCAATACCGTCCTCTTCCCCTATCCACCCTCCTCCCCGCTCCCCACCTCTCAATCCACCTTACTTCCTATCCCCCCCCCCCTACCCTACCCACCCCCTCCAACTCACTCCTCCTCCAAGTATTCTCACCCTCAGCCCCCTTCCACCACCCAACTTCATTCAACACCACACCATCCATATCTTATTTCCTCCTGCCTTTCACCTCTGATTCGCCCCCATTATCCCCCAACACCTTGTGCCTCTTCCTGACCACCCTATAATCTCCCTCCCCCCTTCTTTATGTTAACTCCGCCCTTCCTCTCTACCCATCCCAAGCCTCATCCCCCTCTTTCCTCCTCCCCTTTTCCGCTGCTCTTCTTCCTCCACGCACCCCTTTGGGCCTCCCACCTCCCTTATATTTCATTACCCCATCGGATCCATCCCTTAACCCTTATCACAGTTTCATATCCACCCACTACCTTCCGCTAAGCCATTCATTTACTCCATTCACCAGCCTCCCTCCCTCTCCCTTTCTCCCACCAAAATGTTCCCCTCCTACCCGTCTCCTTCCCGCCATTCTATCCCTCCGCCCCTCACCAACATCCTACCACATACCCTCTTCCCCTCTCCCACCTACCCTTACACCTTCACCCCTCTCCCATCCCCTTACCTTCACTTCCCCCCCTCTCAAACCCCCCCCATCCCCCACTTGCCCCCCTCCTCACACCCCTCCCCCCCCCCCCACCGTCCTGTTCCCAGCTCCCCCCGAATTACTCCCTCATACTCCCCCTACCTTTTCCTTCTCCCCCACCGACGCCCTCTGCCATTCCTACAACAATCCCTACCCTTCTCTTTCTCTCAACCCACCCTCTCTCTTACCCACCTCCCCCTCTTATCCGCCCGCTCTTTATATACGTCCTTTCCCCCCTATCCTTTTTCACGCACCACACATACTTCATTAAATCCCTCCCCCTGAGTTTCCCCCCATCTCCCCTCCTCTGGACCATTCCCCTCTGTTTTCGTGCCACCCACCTCCCTCATTTTTCCCTCCCCCTACCCACCCTTCTCTTTGTCGCCACGATTATTCCCCCAATCACCTCCTCTCCTCCCGCCCATACCCACACTCTCCCCACTCCTTCCTCCCCATTCTCCATCTTTCCTTTTCACCCCCCTATCTCCATACCATGTCACCTTCCAATAACCATCTTTTCGTCTCCCTCCTATCTCCTTCACTGACCGTCCCCCATTTTCCCCCCTTCAACTTGGCTGCGGCCACAATCCAAAAATTGAACCGTAGATTTTTTTCCTTCCCCCGGTCCCCCGATGCCACTTCCCCTCCTCCCCCCCTTTCATGGAAACATTAGCAAAGGTTGACCTTTTTTTTCTCTTTTTTTCCCTTTTCCCCCTTTTCTCTCCCCAGAAAGCCTTTTTTCCCCCTCCAGACGATGCATTATGATGAAAGTCCGGCGTTTTTTTTTCCTTTTTCTTTTCCTTCCTGATTAAGGACGAACTACGCACCCTTTCTTTTTCTTTTTCAGGAAAAGGGCGTTGTTTTCCCTTTCTTTTTCCCCAAATTTCTCTAGAACACCTGATGACTTTTGTTTTTTTTTTTTCCTTCCTGACGACGATGTAATTATGCATATTACTTCCCTTTTCCCTCCTTTTCTTCTCCCCCCCCCACCCCCCTTCCCCCATAGTGGTTATATTACATTCTTTTTCTCCTTTTTTCCGGCGTTCCCCTTCTTTCCCAATTGATGAGACTTTTTTTTCCCTTTCTTTCTCCGGGGGGGAAGTGGGGCCGTTTTTTTTTCTCTCACTTTTTTTATCAGGGTTCACTTTTCCCTTTTTTTTCTTTTTTTTTTCCCAAACGGGGGAAGATAGAACCCCCCCTTTTCCTCTTCCCGGCCTGAAGGGGCGATTTTTCTCCAGATGATAGGATTCGTGCTTCCTTTTTTTTCCCCTTGAGGGTTCGGCCCGTCATGCGCCCAAAAAACACGGCCTTGAGGTCTCCCCTTTGCTTCTCCACCCCCAGGTAAAAAGTTGCCCTCCTTTTTTTTTCTCTTCATGAAAGGCGGCTAGCGCCCTTTTTTTCCTGAGGAACCTTTTTTTCCCCCCCCCCTTCCTCCTTACAGCAGATCATAACTTACCATCCCTTTTCATCTTTCCTTGTGTTAAGAGGAGGACCTTTCCCGTTTTTTTTCCTCCCACCTTCCCATCTTTTAGAGGGTATTAGAGTTTCCTGTTTTTCCCTTTCCCCTTTTTCTTTTCCCATTTTTCTACTTAAATTAGGAGTAATATTTAAGGCCCCCTCTTTCCCCCCCTCGTCCCCTATTTTTTTGTGAGTGAAAAGGTGAAGTTTTTTCCCCCCCCCTCCTTTTCAGTTGAAGATTTTTATGAGAGAAACTTAGACCATCCCCCCCCCTTTCTTCCTTAACCAAGCAATATTTTTTCTCCCTCCCCCCCCTCCAGGATTCCTCTCTTTTTTTTTTCCCCTCTTCTTCTCAATGATTTCTATTCCCTTTTTTTCTTTCTTCTTTTTTTTCCCCCCAATTTGAAAATTCAAAACTTACTGCCCTTTTTTTTCCCTTTTTTCCTGTTTTTTTTCCTTTTTACTGTTCAGATATTTTTTTCTTTCCTTTATGACATGTTTCCTCTACTTTCCCCCTTCTCAGTCTTTATTCCCTTCAAATCTTTCTCAAATCTTGGAGATCCCCCCCTCCTTTCTGTCCCCCCCCCCCCCCTTTCCCCTTTTCAAAAAATAACTGAGAATTAAGCAAATAAATTCTTCTTTTTTCTCCCCCCCTAATTTGTACTTTCTCTTTTCTTTTGTAGGCTCAGGTTTAATTATGAAATTCTTTTTTCTCTTCCCCCTTGAGCAGTGATATTAAGATTTATCTTGTAACAACAAGTAAACCTCTTTTTCCCCCCTTTTTCCCCCTTTACGCTTGAGTTTTCCTCCTCCCTAGTGATTGGGAGGCTCCTTTGAACATTTCCTTTCCCCCCCCTTATAACCATAGAGTTTTATATTGGACCCCCCCCCTCCTCCCCTCCTTTCTTGACCTTTTTTTGAACCCCCTCCCCCTTTCCCTTCTAAGTTTGCGTAAACGAAGGATGGGGTTTTTTTTTTTTTTTTTTTTTTTCCTTCATGTTGTGGGATTTGTTTCCTTTTTTCGCTAGAGACCAGAGAAAGTGGGGACTCTTTCCCTGACTTCAACAGAGGTGGCCACCTTTTTCTTTTTTTCTCCTCCCCTCAGAATGTGCATGGATGAAAAGTCCCCCCCCCCCTTTCCCACGTCCCCCCTTTCTTCCTGTTGTGAAAGGCAAGTTCCCCTTTTTTTTCTTTTTTGAGAGGGTTGTTGTTCATGAGCACCTTTTCTTTCTTCCCCCCTTGTTTGGAGTATAAATAAAACTTCCTCTTTTCTGTTCTTTTTCCTTTTCAATCTGGGTGAGCAGCAAAAATGATAGCCCCCTTTTTTCTTCCCTTCCCCTTTTTCCCTTTACCCCCATTTGTTTAGTAGGTCTTGGATTTTTTTTTTTCCCCCCCCTTTTTTTTTTTTTTTTTGTAGGGCCTTGTACAAAGAGGGTTTTTGCCCCTTCTCCTTTTTTTTTTTTTCTTCCTTTCACGGTTGTAAGGGTCTCCCCCCCCCCCTCCTTCCTGTATCTATGAGAACACTGAGTCTTTTCTGTGAACATTTGGGATGTTTTTCCTTTTTTTTTTTTTCTATTCTATAAGATTATAAATTTTTTAATATATCAGTTCCCCCCCCCCCCCCCTTTTCTTTTTCCCGATGAATATGCACCTAAGTTCTCCCTTCCCCCCCCCCCCCAAAAACTTGTGTAATCATGTCAAAGATCTAAAGTTTTTTTTTTTTTTCCCTCTTTTTTTTCTTTCCCCCCCACCCTCTCTTTTTCATTGTTGTTGTTGGCCTTCTCCCCCCCCCTTTTTTTCCTCCTGCAGTAAGACAAGTATAAAAGGTGTAACAGATTTCCTTTCCCCCCTTTTTTTTTTTGATAGGAAGTTTGACGAGTACAATTCCCTCCCCCTTTTAAATTACTGTAAGAAAAAGAATTAAAGGCTTTTCTCTTTTTTTCCTTTTTTCTTTCCCTTTTTCCTTCCCCTTCATTGAACAGTAAGCGAAGAAATAGAATATACCTTTTCCTTTCCCTTTTTTGATTTCCCTGGATTGAGAAGTTGCTCTCTGTCTTTTTTTCCCCCTCCTTTCTTTTTTTTTTCCCTTTCCTTTTCATAGATGGAGGAGAAAGAGTAAGGCCTCTCCCCTTTCCCTTTTTTCCCAAAGACCCTGGTGACACGCCCCTATTATCTGGACAGTTTTCCTTCCCGTAGATTGATTCTATAATCCCTTTCCCCTTCCCCCCCTATAAACTTCGTGTGATGTTAAAAAAGATTCTGTGTCCCCCCTTTTTTCCCTCTTCCCCCCTCTTTTTTTTTTTTTCTTCCCCCCCCCAAGGTTTTGTGTTCATGAGTTAGTTGTTGTTAATTTTTTTCCCCCTCTGCAGTCCACCCGAAGCAGCTTTTTTCCCATGGGTGTGGGTTTTTTTTCCCCCACTTCGCGATCAACCCTACAAGATCTTTTTTTTTTCGGTTTTTTTTTTTTTTGGTACCCTTTGTTGTTTACTGCTGTTTTCCTTTTTCCCTCCCGACCCAAAACAGTTTGAGTATTTTTTTTTCCCCTTTCCCACTGTGGGTATCCCCTTCAGGGGTCTCCTGGTTCTCCCTTTTCCCCTCCCCTTTCATTTTTCCAAAGATCCCTCTCTTTCGTTATGTGGGGAGGAGAGCATTTTGGTGTTTTTTCCTTTTCTTTTTTTTTTTCCTCTTCTTCCCATGTCCAAAGAGTTAATATCCTCCTTCCCCCCCCCATTTGCTTAGTAGATAAAAACCCCCCCCCCCCTTTGTACAAGGTGTGAAAATTCTTTCCTTCTCCTTCTCCTGGTCTTTTTTTTGTGAAGTAGTACCCCCCCCCCCCCCCCCCCTTTAGTTCATAAAATTCCCTTTTTTTCCCCTCCTCTTCTTCTCTCAACAAAGAAGAGAGTCCCCCCCCCCCTCCCCCACCCAGTGCAAAAAAATGGTTGAAATTAATTTTTCCCCCCCCTTCCCTTCTTTGTTCTTCCCAACTTTTATTATTGTTAGGGATTGTCCTCTTAAATGGTTTCTTTGCCTTTCTTTTTCCGGTTTTCCCCCTTTCCCCCCCTCTCTTTTTAGAACCCCGGTCTAGGAGAGGGGATTTTTTTTCCGCTCAACCTGGATGAAGGATAAAAACCCTTTTTTCCCCCTTTTTTTCCTTTTTTTTTCCCCACAAATGGAATAGTAGTATAAACCCCCCCCTTTTCCCTTCGATAGTGGCCGATGAAAGAAGAAGGGCCCCTTCTTTACCCCCCGTGAACCAGCGTGATTCTTCCCCCCTTTTTCAAGGCCAGTTGATTGTGTGCTATTTTGAATGGCTCTTTTTTCCTCCCCCCCCCTTTCTAAGCCGAGTCAGGGCTTCTCCCCTTTCCCCCCCTTTTTTTCCTCTTCCCCAAAATTAAACGGATAGGCCCCCTTTCTTTTTCCCCCCCCCCCTTCCCCCAATACCCTTGCAATAAAGCTTTTGCCCCCCCCCTCTCTCTGCTTTCCTCCCTCCCCCCTCCTTCTTTCGGAAGATGCACCCTCCTTTTTTTTTTTCTTTTTGTTGTATTGATTTCTTTTCCCCCCCCAATTGGCCGGTTCTTTCTTTCGCCGGTTTAATGTTGGGGAGGAATCTTTCCCCCCCCCCTTCCCCTTTCCTTCTTTTTCCGGATTGGGTGGATCAGGAATTTCTCCCCCTCCTTTTTCTTCTCACACATCAACTGGCTTTGCTTTGTGAGATCACGCTGGTCACTTGTTTTCCTCTCCCATTCCTTTTTTTCCCCTTTTGAGGGGGGTATACTTTTCCCCTTTTTTTCTTTTTTTTAAGCATGGTTTTCCACTTTTTGAGTCTTAATAAAGTTGATTCTTCCTCCCTTCTCCTTCGGTCACAATTAACACCTGACACCTTCCCCTTCCCCCCCTGAGGCTGGGAGGGGGAAATAGAACCACCTTTTCTTTTTTTTTCCCCCTTCCAATGGCGGGTCTCGGTTTCCCCCCCCCCCCCCCCCTTTCACTGTGGTACACTTTTTGTTTTCTCTCTTTCCCCCTTTCCCCCCCCCCTTTTTTCTTTCGGGTTATGAAAACTATAACTAGCAACCCCTTTTTTTCTTTTCCTTTTTCCACCCCCCCCCCAAGTTGGCTTTCCCCCTTTTCCTTTGCACACAATGGTAAATTTTTGGTTTTGTTTCTTTTTTCTCCTTCCTCCTTTTTTTCTCTTCCTCCCCCAAATTGGAGGTTCTTTTTTCCCCCCCAACCATCTAACACAAACACCTAAAATGTCTTTCCCCCCCCCCCCTTTTTCTATCAGGATGCTTGGAACTTTCCAGGAAACACAAGTGATGGTAGAGGTCTTCTTCCCTTTTTTTTTTTTTCCCCCCCCAACTGGTGAGAATTCAATACCTTCCCCTTTTCCTTCCTTGACTCAGGAAAAGCCAAGCATTTGAACCCCCCCCCCCTTTCCCCCCCCCCCCCCTAGGACTTTTTCCCCCCCCTTCTTTTACTGCTTGTTAGGGTGGGGTTTTCCTCCCCTTCCCCCCCCCCCCCCCCAAACCTGATAATCAAAGAAGGCTTTTTTTCCCTTTTTTCCGGATGGCTATTTAACAACAATAAGCATGGACCCCCCCCCCCCCTTTCTCTTTTCTGCCCCAAAATGCCCGAGGGTAGTCACCTCCTTTTTTTTTTCCCTCCCCCCTTTAATTCTTTTATATGGTTTCTTATTTCCTTTTTTTTCCCCCCTTTTCCCCTCCCCTCTTCATTTAGTCATGTAACTGTCAGATAAGAGGGGGCGGTCCACCCTTTTTTCCTTTCCCTTTGCTCTACATTATTACCCATTCCTTCCCCCCCCCCCTTAAAAAATACAGAAGAAACTTTCTTTTTTCCCTTTTTTTTTTTCCCCCTTCCCCCCCATATGAATTTATATTCTATTTCTTCTCTTCCTTTCCCCTTTTTTTTTCAACCTCTGGTTATAAACTCCTACTCTTTTTTCTTCCCCTCCCCTTTCTCTTTTCCACTAGGCAAAAAAGGTCCCCCCCCTTCTTTTTCCCCCCCCCCCTCCTTCTTCAATAATCGTAAAATTTATATTGATTACGGCCTACCCTTTTTTCCCCCCCCTTCCCCCCCAAAACCAAGGGGCCTCCCCCCCTTTTTTTTTTCCCCACCACTTTAGATCCTTGACATGATTAAAGTTTTGTTCTTCCCCTCCCTGGCAATTTTTCTGTAACCCCCCCTCTTTCCCTTTTTTCTTCGTAAACAATGATAATTCTGAGAGAATCTGCAAATCCCTCCCCCCTCCCCCCCCCCCCCCCCCTTTTCCCAACAGAAAAGTCTCAGTGTTCTCCTTCGTTCCCTTTTTTTTCCCCTTTTTGATCCCTTACAACCATGGAAACGTTTTTTTGCCCCCCGAAAACAAGGCAGTTCCCTTTTTTTTTTTTCAGGGCTGCAAAAAACCCGCGGAACAAGGCTCCCCCCCCCCCCTTCCCCCCCCCCCTGCCCAAGCCGACCGAAAAACCGGTTCCCCTCCCTTCCCCCCCAGGCAAGCTCCAGGTTGTGCTATCTTTTTGCTTCCTTTTTCCCCCCCCCCCTCCTTTTTTCCCTTTTTTTCTCCCCCGTCCCAACAAAAAAAATGTTTTTTCCTTCCTTTCTCCTTTCCCATGGAAAAAACAAACCCTCTCCCCCCCCCCCTTCCCTCTTTTTAACACTGGGATTCTTTTTTTTTCCCCTTTATTTCCCTTTCGACCTTTTCCCAAGGGGTGGGTTTTCTTCTTTTATTTAATCACACCTTTTTTTTTTTCTTGCTTTTGGGTAAAACATATGGGTGCTCCTCTTTCTTTCTTTTTTCTTTCTTTTTTCTCTAGCTCTCATTAAAGAAACAAGGGTCCCCTTCCCCCCCTCTCCCTTTTTTTTTCCCCCCCCCAGCAACCCAATTAATAGTACAGCAACTTTCTCCCTCCCGCCCTCTTTTTTCTTTTTTCCTTCCTTTGATGAACTTTTTTCTTTCCTCGGTTTCCACATATAAACTATATGGTCTTTCCCCTTCCTGTTCCCTTTCTAACCTTCTCACCTCTAATTGCTTCATTTTGGTCCCCCCCCCAACCCTCCCTCAAAATCTCCCCTCCCCTTCCTTTCCTCCCCAGAATTTGGTGTTAACTGGTTGTGACCATCTTAAAAATTTTCCTCTTCTTCCTTTTTTTTTTTCCTTTTTCTTTCACCATTGCAAAAACCTGTCTCTCCCCCCTTTCCCCGGCATATTCACCAAAGGAGGCATTTGTAAGAACCTTCTCCCCCCCTTTTCCCCCCCCTCCTTTTTTTTCCTTCCTTTTCTACCCCACATGTTTGTAATCTTTTTTCCCTCTCTCTTCTCTTGCGCCCCGATCTTTCTTACTTCTTCGTAAATAAATCCCTTCCCTCCCCCCCCTACATCTGTACCAATATCTTCCCCCCTTCCTCCCTGCTTGAAGAAAAAAATGGCAGTAATCTCTTCCCTTTTCTCTCTTTTCCTTCAAGAAAATCAGTTGGGAAAAGAAACCTCCCCCTTTCCCCCCTTTTTTCTTCTTTTTTTCTTCCTGTGACTGCACACTGGATGAGGCTTTTTTTTCCTCCTTTTTTTTCTTTCCTTTTTTTTTCCAGACTTCAACTTCAATCAGAAATCTTGTGTTTCTTTCTTCCCCCCCCCCCCCCTTTCACCAGGTATGAAACATTTTCTGGCACATTGTTTCCTGTTTCCTTCCTTTCCTTTCCTTCCCCTTCTTCCCCTCCCCCCCCCCTTTTATGTTTAGACTGTGTGAACAGGGCCTTCCCTCCTTCCTCTTTCTTTTTTTTGCCAAAACTTGCCTTCCAACAATGACCCCCCCCCTTTCATCAACCTGAAAGTCTCTCCTTTTTCCCCCCCCCCCCCCTTTTCAAGGATTTTGGTAAATGTTATGATATGCTTTCTTTCCTTCCCCCCCCTCCCCTTTTCGCAACTCAGGGCAGGATAAGGCCTCCCTTTCTTTTTTCCCTCCCTTCCCTCCGTATCAAAAGGAGGGGCCTCCTCTTCTTTTATGAAAAATAGGACCTCCCTTCCCTCCCCTTGTTGGGGAGAATGAGGCCCCCTTTTCCCTTCTTTTTTTTAAGTTTAGCCCTATACCTTCCGTATCTTATGAGGAGACAGCTTTCCTCCCCTTTTATCCTCCAAAGGTCGGGTGAGGGTTCCTCTTTTTCTTCCCTTTTTCCCTCATGAACGGAATTCCTCCCTCTTTTTCCCCTCCTCTTCTTTCCTTCCTTTGACGAAAACAAAGAGGGGTCTCTCCCTTCCCCTGTGAAAGCGTCATCATGTCCCCCCCCCCCTTTTTTTTTTTTTTTTTGCCCGGATGGGGGCCATTTTTCCCCCCTTTTTTTTCCCGTACAGAGTAACTATGCATATTACCCCCCCTCTCTTTTCCTTCCCTGGGCCCGGATAGTATCTTTTCTCTTCCAAACTCCTTTCCTTCATTCCAGGATTTAGCTCGACCTTCCCTTTCTTTTTCTTTTTCTTTCCCCTTTCTCTCAACACGATAAAATTCCCCCTCCCCCTTCCCTCTTTCCAATGGCGGAATGGTTGGTTTGTTTTTTCTCCCCTCTCTTTTCCTTGTCTCCAAAAGAGGTTCCTCCCCCCTCCCTTTTTTGAGTTGGAAGTTTTCATCTTTTTTTCCCTTTTTTCTATTTGGGCAAGCACAAAATTCCTCCTTGTTGATTGTTGAAGAAGGGAAATTTCCTTCTCTTTCTCATGCGTTGCTTGAGCAAATTGAAAGAGAAGGTTCACATTCACTTCTTTTTTTCCACACAAGATAAGGAAGATGATCTCCTATCCCCCCCCTTTCTTTACAGCATGGAAAAAAGATCCATTTATGGTGGGTCGAGGCTGATATTTCCCTCTTCTTTTCTGTCCCATAAACAGGACACCCTCCTTCGTTCACCCCCTTTTTTTTCTTTAAGCCTTAATCGGGATTTCTTTCGAGAGATTGAATTCACCTACCCCTCCTTTTTCCCCTTTTAAATTGAGGATGAACGCAACCCCCTTTTCCCCCCCTTTTTTCTTCCTGAACGATTTTTTTTTTTTCTTTGGCTTTGCCTCTTTTTTTCCCTATCAAAGTCGGGTTCGGATTTTTTCTCTCTTTCCGCTCTTTTTTCCTCTTGCCAAGGGACGGTTTTGGGCGTTTTTTCCTTCCTTCTGCGGTAGGAAGGCTATGTTTTTCCCCCCCCCCTTCCCCGCTGGGTGACCCATCTCTCCCCTTCTCCCCTGTCAGCTTGTTTTCCGGTTTGGCGGCCTTTTTCCCCCCCCCTTCATGGGGAAACTCCGGCGACTGCCGCCCCTTTTCAGGTCTTAGGGCACGCAGTGGATTTTCCCCTCTTTTCCCCCCCCCCCCCCCCCCTTTAGGTAGAACACCCATCCTTCCCCTTACTCTACCCTTTTCTCCTCACTCTACGGACAGATGTGAATGCTTCAGTTTGATTTCGGAGGGAAATTTTTGAGCTGCCTCTTTTCCCCCTCCAAGACGGGGACAAAAGGGACCCGGCTTTCGGGTTGCCGGGCACACCGCCGACCCACCCGCACCCTGTTTTTTTCCGTTCGTAGCGTGATTCTCGACACTGGGTTTTTCTTTTTTCTTAGGTCTTTTCAAAGGCACCGGTTTCTTTCGTCCCTTTTCCTCTTTACCTTGGCCGGAAACTTGGTCCGCCCTTCTTGTTTCCGTCTTGGCATTTGCAGAATGGAATCTCTCTCTTTCCTCCCCCCTCTTTGTTTTTTTTTTTTTTTTCCCCCTCTTCTTCCCTGAAAGCGGGATTTTTGCTGACATTTAAAGGGCGGGACCCCTTTTCTCATCCGGAAGGAACCTTGAAGAGATATAGGGCTCGCTCCGCAACACCCCCCCTTTCTTTTTTTTCCCTCTTTTTTCCGGGAGAAGGGGGTATGGAATGAGACTGCGTCATTGTTTCCTGTGGAACAACCGCGGGCGCGTCCCCCTTTCCCCCCTTTCCTCCCCCCCCCCCCCTTTCAAGATGAGGCACCCCAACACTTCATCTTCTTCCTTCGACTCGATAAAGGAGATTGCTGGCGCTGTCGGACCTTCTTTTTTTTTTTCCCTTTTTTTTTCCCCCCCCCCTCCCCTTTCTTATGCCGAGGGATGATGGGCGGTTGGCGGCGGCAAAATTTTTTTTCCCTTTCCCCTACGTTTTCGATAAGCCGCAACCTGTCGTTACCAATCGCTGGTCCATGCCCCGTTTTTTCTTTCCCCCCTCCTTTTTTCTTTTTGATGCCCGAGAAACATCGCCTCCTTAACCGCTTACGCCTTGTCTCTGTGCAACGGAGGCATTGAGCTGGCCGATATCGAAACCCTCTTTTTTTCCCCCTTCTTCCCCCTTCTTCAAAAGATCGGTACAGTAGCCGCAACCTGAGGCTGACGTTTTTTTTTCTTTTTCCTTTTTGCATGTCACCGCGCGAGGGGCCCTGAAGCGTGCCGATTTTTTTTTGAAGGTCCCTTTTTTTCCTTCCCTTTTTTTTCTTTACCAGAGTGGTGAGGTGATGGGCCAGCCGGGACGTATCTCTTTTCTGCTGTACAACACCGGAGCCAAGGGTCTCGGATATCCTTTTCTTTTCTTTTCCCTCTTGGACGCCTTATGTTCAAACACTTCGCGGCAATGGTTCGTTTTCCACGTTCAGGAGATCCGGACTTGGTTGTGCTTTTTTTCCCTCCCCTCTCTGCTGCTTGCTGCAAATCGCCAACGGCCATGCCCCCTCCTTCAACTCCAACGGGCATGGACATCGCCGTTGCCCGTGCGGTGCCCCTTCTTTTTTCTCCCCCCCCCTCCCCCCCTCAGCATAGCGCCCCACCACCATTCGCCTTTCCTCCCCCCCCCCCCCGTGATTTTTCTCTGGCTCGGGCCAAGAGAGTACGACGACTAACTTTTCCCCCCCCCCTTCCCTTTTTTTGAAGGCCAAAGGGGTTGGCCCAGGGCTCGTGTTCCTTTTTTGCGCCGGCTATTCGACCAACCTGATTTTCTTTTTTTCCCTCTTCCTTTCTGCAGAGTACTGCGGCCCCAGTGCCCATCGGGCCCTTTTTTTAGCGGTTCTATCCATAGGGGGCATGAGGAACGCTTCCCCGGCTGGGAGCGCCCGCTGTTGGTTTCCCCCCTTCCCTTTTCTGGAACGGGCGAGACGCGCAGATTCGGTCATTTCGAATGGCCGGGTTTTTCCCTCCTCTTTCGCGCGCCGCCGGCGGAGGCGGCTCCGGCCTCTTTTCTTTCCCCTGGCAATGTCGGTTCGGGCCGTCAATCGCCCAAACACGGCCTTGAGGTCCTTCTTTTTCTCCCCCTTTTCCAAAGGCGCCATTGATATTCATCTCGCGGGCGGGCCTCCCCTTTTTTTCTGGACCATTTACAACATTGTGAGGAAAAGCAGCTATCAAATAACCTTCACAACTTTTCTCTTTTCCCCCCCCCTTCCTTTTAATATTGATTTTGGGTTTAACAGAGGAGAAACTGTCGTGTTTTCTTTTTTTTTCCAGGTCACACATCCAATCTGAGATGTTATTAGAGTCTGTCCTTCCCCCCCCCCTCTTTTCCTTCTTTAAAGCAATTCAGTAATGAACAGGAAACAATGGTTCCCCCTTGAAAATCACAAGATCTGATTGGAGTTGAAGCTTTTTCTGAGAAGCCACCTTCCCCCCCTTTTTCAAGTTCACAGCCATAAAAAAGGACATCTGTTTGGATCAGTCCCCCTTTTTTTCCCTTTTCCCCCCCTGCTTTCTATGAAATTCTGAATTCAGTTTACTGTACTTTTTCTCCCCCCTCCCCCTTCCCCCTTTTTTCTTTAAAGCTGCTTCATGTGTTCTCATAAGCTTGTTTTCTTCCTGACCTGGAAAATTGTCAGACTCCTGGCAGCTCTTTTTTTCTCTCCCCCCCCTTTTCTCCCTCAATCTTGGAGACTTCCACCCTTCCAATATTCCAAACATGGTTTTTAAAAAAAAAGACTTTTCCCCCCTTCCCCTCACCAATAAGGAATTCAAGGATAGCTTCTACAAATTTCTTTCCTTTCCTTTTCCGGCATTTATGAAATTCATGGAACAGCTGGCAAAATCTTCTTTTCTTTCCCCCCCCCCAGTAACCCATTCTGTGGATATGTCACTGTACAATATTTCCCCTTTTTCCCCTGAACTCAAATCGTATGTGAGGGATTTAGATTGTAACCTTTTTTTTTTTCCCCCCCCCCCCCCCTAGTTATATGTGGAAAAACCTAACTGGACATAGTCCCCCTCTTTTGACCAAACGCCCAAAACAATCTTAGCAACCACTTCTAGTTTTTTCTTCTTTTCCTTTTTTTCCTCTTTTTGCATGTGGAAGTCGTGAATGTGGATTTTTCCTTCTTTTTTTTCCAGTTGTGAAACTGAGCAACCAGGAGGCCCCCCCTTTTTTTTCTCCCTATCAGAAGTGTGAATCAAATCAGTCCTTTTTTTTCCCCCCCAGTTTTTTCCTTTGCCAAAATCCTCTTCCCCCCCCCCCCAGATTCCCAGCTTGTGGGAAGCAAGTTTCACATTTCTTCTTCTGTTTTGTTCATGAGCAAAAGCGAAATCTGAGTACCCCCCTTTTTTTCCCCCCCCAGTGTAGATGGACTTGCTTGTTTATGACTATTTCCTTCGCAGCAAAGGATGAAAAAGGAGTGCTGGAGTCTTTTTTTTTCTTCCCTCTTTTTTCCCCTTTGTTTAGTTAGGTCTGGGAAGGGGTTTGAGCCTTTCTTTTTTTTCCCTTGTTTTCAGAGGGTTTGCAGCACTTAGATTTAACTTCCCCTTTTTTTTTCTTTTTTTCTTCTCAAATCTAAAATGGACTCTATGAGACTTTGTAAATGTATCTCTTTTTCTCCCCCCCCCCCCTCCTTTTTTTTTGCTGTTGGAAACATTGGATGGTTCGGCAAAAGATGTGCTTGGGATTGGAAGGATTCTTCCCTTCCCTTTTTCCTCCCCCTTCTAGCAAAATTTTACAAAAAGGGGAAAGAGGGGTACAGACTCCTTCTTCCCCCCCCCCTAGTAACACATCTATACCATACAAAAAAACGTAATTCATTTTTTCCCTTTTCCCTTTTTGTAGCGCAACATTGGGGGATGCTTCCCCCTTTTTTTTTCTTAACCAGCCAGTCTGGTTGCTAGTAGGCAGTAAGCAATATACATTTCCTCTCTCCCCTTCTCTGTTTTGAAGAGGACTTTTGGACGAGTACACTCCCTTTCCCCTCCTCCATTTTATGGCTTACTGTAAGAAAAGATTTAAGGAGTTTCTTTCCCCTCTTCTTCGGGAGCTAAGTGAATGAACCCCTTCCCCTTTCTTTAGACCTAGAAATAAATGCAGCCTATGGTCAAAACTGTCCTCCCTTTTCTTTTTTTTTTTTTTAATGTTTCTTTCTGTTGTTTTAAGGAGCTTTTTATTGGTTTTTCTTCCCCTCCTTCTCGCAATTTCCTGGGGCAGGAGCAAGCAAGTTTGCTGCTTTTCTTTTTCTTGTTTTTTCCCCCCTCCCCCTCTATCTGACAGTGGACATGGACTAAATGCAGCCTTCCTTCTTCCCTGGCAACAAGCTCCGTACCCCTATAAAATTTCGTTGCTGTCAAACAGCCTTCTGTTTTCCCTTTTCCTTCCCCCTCTTTTATTGGGTGATAAAGAAGAAATGTAAATACAAATAGGTCTTTTTTTTTTTTCCCTTTTCCCCAGCTCATCCTTTTCTTCATTCCACACAGAGAATTGTCTTCTTTCTCTTTGTCTCCTTGCACCAACAAATTGAGAGATACCACCCCCCTCCCCCCTCTCCCTTCTTCTTGCATTGGGAGTGTGGAATGCGCTTTTTGGTTCTTTTTCTTTCCTAGTAAATGGAGTAGATGTTTTTCCCCCTTTCCACCCCCAGTTGATTCCCTTGTTCCCTTTTCACAATGGGGGTAGAAAAGTTAAATGGGTCCCTGTCCCTGTTTTTCCTGGGAAAGAAAATGTCCATTCCCCTCCTGGATTCCTGATATCCATTTATTGTGTTCTTTCCTTTTTTTTTTCAATAGTGAAGGTATAAATTGTTAACCAAATAGTTAATTTTCCTCAGGAAACTTGCTTTCCCCCCCCCCCCCCCTTTGACTAGGTAATAAAAAACAAGATGCCCCACCCCCAAAAACACCAAGGTGTGCCTTCCCCCCCCCCTGATGGACTGAAATCTTCATCTGAGCCATTGTGGATGGGGTTTTGTGGGGTTGGGCCTTCAACCACTGTTGATAGTGATTTCCCTTTTCCCCCGCACTTAGTTAGTAACTACAAAGCCCCCCCACAAAAAGGTGTACCAACAGTGGCCCCCCCCCCCTTTTTCTTTTCTTTTCTTGTTGAGGAATCATACATTTGGTGTCTTCTTCCCCCCCAGATCTTTTGTTCCCAATGTGATGGCAGGTTTTCCTTTCTCTCCCCAAGATAGAGAGGGAGGAGACAAAAGGTCTATCAGCCTTTCCTTCAAAACTGAATGGAAGATTAAAAAAAAGTGAAACAACCTTTTTTTTTTTTTTTTTTTCCTTCTATCCAACAAAGAAAAGGAGTGTAAGATAATTGCAGAGGAATTCTCTCCGTGGAGCGGTCATTTTAATGCAGGGAAAAGTGACGGTCGTTCTTTTTCCCTCCCCCCTCCCCCCTT
>Ga0179593_1360936_pt1 | contig 29111 bp, 37 predicted proteins | sample CZODoug2_1_08_16_FD_185931 | JGI IMG/M metagenome (GOLD analysis project Ga0179593, IMG submission 185931) | Vadose zone soil fungal communities from Angelo Coast Range Reserve, California, USA - CZODoug2_1_08_16fungal (PacBio error correction) | ecosystem: Environmental > Terrestrial > Soil >... | reverse complement strand
GTCATCTCTTTTCCCCTTGTGCATAGCAGTCTTCCAGTACTTTGGTAGCCCATTTGTTGGCGTCCCCGTTCCTTACATTTTTGAGTCGCTTGAGTTCGCCCCCGGAGCTCCTTGCGGTTTCAAGGAAACGAACGCCCTCTCCCTTTTTTCTTGCTGCCTTGTTTCTCTCAGACGCTCTTTTTGCGTTATCAGGGTTCCTTTTCCTTCTTTGCTGTAGGAGTTTAGCACTCTTTTCCCCCCGAGGAGCTTGGCGAGTCGGACTTCTTTCTCTCTTTGGACGAACGGGATCCCTGGGTTGAGGCCAAATGGCGGTTGAGATTCACCGTACCAGTGGGACCCCCTTCACCCGGGCGCCCACCCTGTTCTCAACCCCCAGCGGCGGGTGTTCTCCCTTATTGTCGAAGCCCAGAACCCTCGGCTTCTATGCTAGGTTATTCGACTCCTCCTCCCAGCGTGTTATCCTCGTGTTCCTTTCACGCTGAAAGGAAAGATTATTTTTTCGTCTCCACCCCCTTCAATTTTATCAGCCAACTAATGAGCTTGGCCCTTTCCTTTCCCCGTTCATGGTAAGCCTTGTTTGAGGTAACGTGCGACTCGCACTTACTTCGGAAACGGCCCCCCTGGCTTTTTTAATTGGCAGTTGTGGGTCTCCCAGTTTTTCGTGCGATGGTCATAATCTTTTCTTCGTTCCTTCTTAATCTCAGACAATCCTCTGAGTTTCCCTTCCTCTCCATCCAATATACCTTGGTTGTTGTAGAGTTTTTCCCCCGCCCAGGCCCCTCCCCGCCCTGATTAGAAACTCCCATTTCGTTCTCCTCTTATAAAGGATCATCCTGCCACTGTTCCTTATGTGGTTCCCTCCTAACCCGAAACAACCCTCCACCCTCTCCCCTCTCTCGAAGACACGTCTTTTGTTTGATCTGAGGGCTTGATCTTCTTTGATGATCTGCGGCGGGCTCTCTCCCTTCTTTTCCCAAGAAGATGACCCGGTCAGGGCTTTTTATTTCCTCCCGCACTTTGTTTACCCTCTCAATCCCTTTGCGCGTCGACCCCATTCGACCACAAATTGATTTCGTGACAAAGGTTCCCTCCCCTTTTAGTTTCCACTGTTTGCATTCCCACTTTTTTTTTTTCCTCCCTCCTCGCCGCCCTCCCCTGCCGCTGAAGGCTTCGTTTATAGTCCCAGGGACCCTTACCTTTCTCGCAGGAACGCTTTCCAGGCCACGCGTTTGACACCCCTCCCCCCTCCTCTTTTTTTGAAGCGCAGGAGTTTTCCCCCTTTTTTCACCCCCCTCTAAACATCTCCGGTCCGTTTTCCCTCCATTCCCTTCAAACTCCAATGGTTGGACGTATCCAGGCACCATCGCCCATTTTTTCCCCCTCCCGTGTACCATCTTTATCCTATGACCCGTCACCTCCACTCAAACCTATACGGGTTCATTACACCGGTGTAACCCAGTCAAGAAAGCTAGATTGACCCTCTCCCCCTCTTTTGAACTCGGACGCCCACCCCTTTCTTCACGCCCGGTAACCTTTTTTTCTGGGTGCGGATACCCACTTCTCCCACGCCTAGGTACCCTATCTTTTTCTTTGAAACTATTCCCTTCGAGAGATCCGCCTGTTTGTCCTCTTTCCCTAGCCTTCTCCCCCTCTGCCTCGGTCCTGGAGAGGGCCATATTTCCTATTCTTGCGATCCTTTTCTTCCACACCCACCCCCCCCCCCCTGCGCCCCTTAGTTTTCTGACCGGACTTTGGACCTCGTAAGACCTCCTAGAAAGCCCCCGGCCTTCTGTCTTCTTGCAATGCGGATGTTCATTAGTCAATGAATCGAGACTTCTGTCCTTTTTTTTTTTGTGTGGATTTTTTTTTTTCGCGGGTTTTTGTTTTTTCCTTTTTTTTTTAGGCTTTCCCGGTCGCTGCCTCCCCCGTGACCCCCACCAATTCTGTCGCTGCGCTGGTGCGCGGGTCTGTTGGGCTAAGCCTTTTCCTTCCAGTCGCGTGAGAATCCTTCCCTCCTTTCACCTCTTCACCGACTTCCAGTCGGGTCCTCTCCCCCCCGCCAGCGCCATATAAAAAATCCGTTTTTGCCTTTTCCAGAAAATTCGTTCCAAGTCCACAAAACGTCCCTGCCCGATGATGTTTGCGTCCCCGCTTACCCCTTTAGGTAACAGGGTCCTTTTTTTGTTCAGTTTCGTTCTATACCCTTCTTCCGGGCCCGGTGGTTCCCAAGGATCCTCGAGCGTTTAATCATCATCTTTTTTTGACTCTCTCCTTTTTTTTTGGTGAAAACCCACCTAGGATCCATTAAGTTAATCACCTCAAGTCACTCCTTACCCCCCTCCCTTTTTTTTTTTCTTTTTTGAAACCTACTTTCTGCGGGTCCGGATTTTTGTCTTTTTCCTCCAGAATTTTATGACGTCGGATTTTTTTTTTTGCCCTGAGTGGTGAGGCGGGAAGAAGACTCCTTTTCTCTGTGAAAACTTACGCGAGAGTAGAGTATACCTTGCTTCCCTCCCCCTCCCCTTCTTCACTAGACGAGAGATACTTTATACCTTTACTCTTTTTTCCAGAAGAGCCAGTTATACAATTACCCCCTCCTCCAAGAAACCCCTTCCCACACCATCCCGTTCCTCCATTCCCTAGTTATTCCCCCTTTGCTGACATTTCCCCCCTCCCTCCTCCCGACCGTTTAGGCTTGTAGGAGGTCAGCCGAGGAGAGGTTCTTTCCTCTGTCAGGTCCCGTCGCCTGGGCCTCCGTATCCTTTTCTTTTCTTTTCTTAGGCCCGGAAGAGTGCGCTAGTCTCCTCTGGGAGGATTAGAAGGTTTGAACCGTCCTGAAAAGCTCGGATTTTCTTTCGCATTTCGGACTGCTTTTCCCTTGCGTTCTGGTTCCTTCTCTCCCTTTCCGTTATCTCCACAAACCTATGTCCCCCGGGAGTTCTAATTTTTTTTCCCCCTCGTGCCGTGATGCAACAGCGTGAGATTCCTTCTATTTCAATGTCTTGTAGAAACCTGCAGGACGGTTGTCTCACTTTTTGCCCTAGTTATCATCGTGTCTTGATGTCGGAGTTGAACGACCTTTTTTTCTTTTTTCCGGGTCCGGGCGATGGTGCCGTGGCTATTTGCTTCACGATTCTTTTTTTTCCTTTTCGCTTTCACTTCTGAATTTCCCTTTAGGACGACGGAACTTTTCCTTCTAAAGATGTCTTCTCCGTTTTTCTTTTTTGGACGAGAATCTTACCTGACGCTTGACCCGGACCCCCCCTTTTGACTCCTCCGCATTCAGCGGGTCCCTCGGCGAGCGCTCAGCCGTCCCACTCAACTGGGACCGGTGTTGTTTTTTTTTGGGCTCTTCGGGCGAAACTTTTCCCCCCGCTCCTCGGGGGGACCTTCCTTTTTCCCTCTGGTTTCGATTTACCCATCTGATTTAACAAAGGGCGGGCACACTAATGCAGGGACGCTCTGATCTCATCTTTTTTTTGAAGCGAACTGGCCTACCCTTTTTTTCGCTCGCTTTTCCCCGAGCACTTTCCCTCCAAGAGTTCAACCCGGGCGTTAGTTCTTCGCCATAGTCGAGAGTCGTTTTTTGTTTCTTTTAATTTTTTCCTTTCTTATCCTTTCTTGAGCCCCTGTCCACCCTATTCATCCTTCCCCTTTTTTTCCTCCCATGGGACACGCGTTCCCGAATCCTTCCTGGAGTTTCCTTTTCTGTTGCGTACTTCTCCCCTCGACACCGTCTCTTCTCTTTCCTGACCAGCCTGCCTTACGGTCTTCCTTAGAGCTGCCTTAAGCTCCGCGGGCCTACTTCTTATGACACTCGTACCTCGCTGCGCTCCCCCCGCGCCCACCCTCCCTTCCACCCTCTTACTTTCGACTTCAATTTTTCTCCGTTCCCTCCCGCGTTCTCTCCCTTTCCAGTTTCCACGTGTAACGACACTTCAAGTCCTTCGGGTTTTACAGTTTCGTGTTTTCCCTCTCCCTCTCTTTCGGGGTCATTTTTCAGCAAGCCCGAGTCGAGAACCTTTCTTTCCCGTGAGTTGATTAGAGTATTTCGCCCTCTCATATGAAGTTAAGGTGGCGGGTCGGCAGCTTCTTCCACAAAGTCCACCTCTGCGAGTCGCCGCTGGCGCCGGTCGATGTGGTTCCCGTTTTTCCTTCTACATCGACCGCCCACCCTCAGCCTCTTCCTTTTCCAAACCGATGTCGACGTTCCCCTCGGGTGTTCCCCTCCCTCACCTTTTTCATATGTCATCCTCGACCAAGCTCCTCCAACCTGACACCTCAGACCTTCTGTTTCTTTCCGCCCTGATCTCCCGCCCGGATTCCCGTGTGTTCCCTGGAGAGTAGCAGTTTCAGGATCTAACCCGATGTCGACTGGTGACCTCCCTTTCTTCTCCCTACCCCTTCGAGCTTGTCGAACCTTTTTCTGTCCCGAACTAACGGTTACGCATTTTCACCCCTTTTCAAAGCCTTCCCCATTTCTCCGAGCTCTTTTATTTTAACTTTTGTTGATTTTACCTGTCTATAGGCTGGCCTTCTTTTCCTCTTTTGTGTCGTACTGTGGTTCCTTCTCTGAGGAGAGCGACTGCTTTCGTGATGGAGGGAGCCCCTCTCTTTACTTTCCATTTCTCCTTACGCAGGGGTTTCATCCTTCCGACCTTTCGTCCCCCCGGGCGGTTGGCCTGCTCCCTTTTTGCGATCGAGAAGAGCGTCGGACTTTTCCCTTGTCAGTTGCGGATTTTTCAATAGGAGCGTCTCTTCTTCATTGACGTTCCTTTTCACCCGGCCTTTCGAGCCCTTTTGGAGGAGAGTCCCCCTCCCTTTCGATGATAAGAAAGTGCTCTCGCCTCCTTTCAAGAGGAGCGCTCAGATTGGTTCTTGAGATGCTACCTCAATTTGTCCCCCCCTCTTCCTTTCATTATAGTATTTTCTTTCTTCCTCCTCTAATCTCCCAGTGTAACCGGGATCAGGACGATGAAACTTCACTTCGATGCTAGTTGCACCCAAACCTTTCCTTCGTGTACTCGCCCCCCCTTCCCACCTCATTCGCTTGGAACCCGGTTTGCATTTCCAGCCGGCTTAGGAACTATGGTCCCCCCCCCCCCCGCCGGTCCTGGACGTCCTCCTTCTAGATTGAAGCCATATGCAGTCTTGCCGAGTTTGATTTGGAAGGTTTGCCCTTTGGGGTATCCTCTGCGTTCCTCTTCGATTGGTAAGTCCGCCTTGAGAGAACGACTTCTTTCTCTCATCTAGAACATCATTCCTGTATTCTGCTCTTCCCCTTCCCTCCAACTGGATAGGTTAGCGGTTGTTCAGATCGCCCTCAAGTTCCCCTCCGACAGGATTAGCCCCCTCCCCTCCGCGTAGCCCCCCCCCAGTCAGCACTGACACTCTCCCTCAGAAAGGCTACCCCCCTATTTCTCTCAATAAACGTTGATGAACATCTCCCCGACCAGTCTGAGTGACTTCCCTTTTTCCACAATACGAACTCTCTCTCGCTCTTTTCATTTGAACCCAAGAGGTTGGTTCTGTTGAGGCTTAGACTTCGCCGCGACGATTCCTTTCTTCCCCCAGTTTATATATGAAAACCCCTTGCGGAAAGATCTGCCTTTGGCCGGAGTTCTAGCTCTAAAGCCTGTCTTTCATCCAACCCCTGGGAATCAGAGAGATTCCCCCGGACCCCCAATGGGTCGGCTTTCGTTCCCGGTTCGTCCTTACAACTGCCTACCGGTCCCCTTTTTCTTCCCTTCTTTTTTGATACTTTCCACATCTTCTTCCTTTGGGAAGTGAATCCAATATTTGACCGTTTTTTCGACTTTTCCATCTTCCAACTATTTTCCACTACCGCCTCACACCTCCTCTTCTTTTGACAAATCTTAGAGTTCCTTTTCCGCCCAATCCCTATCGGTCTGAAAGTGTTTCCCCGCCTTTTCCCCAACACGTGTCACCCATGGTCTGTCGCCCCAGGCCCATCGCAAATTTCCCAGGACTACATATTTTTCTTTTACGACCCAATGACATTGACCCCTTTCCCCCCCCGGCGAACTGTTCGAACTCGTTATAGACCCCCGGAACTTCCCGATCCCCCCTTTAAAATCTTTATTGCATAATTTTAACCCAACTTTCTTCTGCATGTGCCTTCGGTGAGGATCACCTTCCCCCCGCTAGACATACCGAAGTCTTATCCTTTTCAGTTTATACCAGCTGACAGGTCGACTATTTCCAGTCTTTGTTCTCCGTTAAAGATCCCCCTTGACTATTCTCACCCTAGGAATTGGAGGGCCATGAGGAAGAGAAGGCGATTCCTGATCTCCCCCAATTCTTTTTTTCTACTCTCATTTTATCCACTTACTCGTCATTCCAACTCCTCCCGGACCCTACCTTCCTTTTTTTTCCTTCATTGAAGGCGTTAGCCCTTCCTGACCTCTCTATGTAATTGTACGTGATGCTTTTTTTGCTGTTAGCTTGGTATTGAGTGTTAGGTGAGGACCCGTCCCGGTCCTCCTCTTTGGAAACCTTCCCCCCCCCCCACATGAGCCTTCCCTATCTATTCTTTGGGGTCTCTTGGCTCCCTCTGTGCCCGAGACTTACCCGTTTCTTCTTTTTTTCAATCGGCTGGCGTTGCCTCTCACTCGTACTTCGGTTGTAAATACGCCCCCCCCCTGCGCCCTCACCCCCCCCCCATAACGTTTTTCCTCCCCTTTCTTCCGTTGAACCACCCCACAAAAGAGCAAGTTTCGAGCACCCCCTCTGATAATGGTTTGCTCCAAGACCCCAAGGGTGTATTGTTATTTCGCCCCCCAGTCTTTCCTTGTGGCCCACTTGCTTTTTCCCCCTTTATCTTTTCATACTCCTTGTTGTTTTTGAGTCTTTTTGGAAAATCCAAAACCTTTTCCCCGTCTCTTTCCGGATAACTGACTTGAGGAGCACCACAATCCTTCATTCCCTGAATCTTTTGTTTTTTTTTTTTTGAGTCCTCACATGGGAATCGTTTTTGTTCTTTCTCCCTTTTTCTCCTTAATGGATTTTTTTATGGTCGCTGTAGGTAGGACCCCGGTAGACGACATAAGTTTTTGCTTTTCCTCTTCTCCCGCGACGGAAGTCTTGTTTCTATCTTCTATCCCAGCAAGTTCAAATCTTTCTCCGTCTCTGCCTTCCTTTTTGTTCCCTGGATCGGTTCCCCCTCTCCTTTTTCACCTCAGAAAGTATAAAGTGACTACAAAAACGGACCGCCCCCAGCGAAGGTCCCGTCCCCGACATCCAGAACAGGAAAGATCGTTGCCTTCCATTTTCTTGACCCCTATTTCCCATGCAGAAGAATTTTAAGTTAGGCCGTGGTTTCGAGTTCTTTCTTCTTTAGGAGGGGTATCAAAATGAGTCTCCTTATCATGGTTTCCGGGTCTGCGTCGACCCCGCCCGTTGAGGCCCCTTCGGACACGCTGTCGTGGGCTGCCTGGGTTGAAGTCGATGGTTTTCCCCCTTTTCCCCTACGCGTATAAGTAGAAGCCCGATGTCAATTCCCTGAAGATTTACCGTCTTCTGCTCTTCCCTTTTCCAGTTCTACCGCCAATACGGTTCGTTCCCTTACCTTGTTGTAAGCGTGAGGTTTGCTTCCCCCCTCTTTTCCCTTTTGCATATTTCTGCTTGTTATAGCAATCCGAGCACTGTTTCTCCCTTTCTCTTTCCTTCCAACAAACAAACCATCTTCTCCGTGTCATGGGCGGGACTGAGTTCCCCTGCCCCTCCTGTCGAGTTACTCGGTAACATGGTCTTGTGCCTTTCCTTCTCCCCAACAACTTACGGAGTTGACGTCTGGCCTTTAGTACATTCTTTTTTAGCTTGGCGGACGACTTATTCCTTCCAAGATGCCTACTTGAGTTGTCTTCTGTGCTCCCTTTATGAACCGATTTGGCTCCTGAGATTTCCGTTTCAACACCCCGTTTTAACAGTGAAAGACTTCATCTCTCTGCTTCCTGAGCCGCATTCCGGCCCCTGGTCAAGGCGGCAGTTAGGGTCGTCCCCCTTTCTCACGAGAATCCCAGGGGAAGTCTTAAGTTTTTTCCTTGTCCGAACCCTTCTTTTTTTATGTCCCAGTCGGAACTACACGCATCATCCCTCCACTTACCCTCTTCTGATGTCGCCACTCCCCTTTGATGAGCCCATTTGTCTGTCGCTTACTTCTTCCCTCTCAGTTCAATTCATCTGCAAACCCCCCCCGTTTCCCTTAAGTTGCTATCGAGAGAGTTTTTTTTTGGTTTAATAGACACCCCGACTCTCCCCTTTCTCCGGTTTTCACCTTTCTTTTCTCCGAGCTCATTTTACCCCTCTTTTCCCTGCGGGTTTTTAGCTTTGTGCGCTCTACCCCCCCCGAGACACCCCGCTCTTCATGTATCCCTCCCTGTACTTTTGAAGGATTCTACCTGCCCCCCTTTACCCGCCGCTGGGCCCTCTTTTTTCTTTTACCTACTCAAGTCGCCCCACACCCCTTCCCCACGCAGACTCGGCCCGGTCGACATTTCAACCTGCTTTCCCCCTCATTTCCTTGAAGAAGGAACGGCTGCAACCCCCCCTTTTTTCATACACACCAGACCCACCACAAAAAACACCCACACCAAAACCACACCACACCAAACAACACAACCCCAACAACCAACCCCCCCCCCCCCCAAAACACAAAACCAACACCACCTACCAACCAAAAACCCAACACAAAACAAAACCCCAAAAAACCACCAAAACAAAAAAAAAACCCCCACAAACCCCCCCAAACCAACAACCCCACCCCCCACAAACCCCACACACACCACAAACCCCACCCACAAAACCCCACCCAACCAACACCCCCAACAACCAAAACACACAAAAAACAACCCCAAAACCCCAACAACCAAAACCCCCCCACCAAACCAACCACACCACCCAACCCACCCCCCCCCAACCACCCACCACCCACCCACCACCCCACCAACAACAAACCCCCCCCCCCAAACCCCAAAAACCCACACCCCAAAACACCCCAACCCCACACCCAAAACACCACACCTCCCTCTCCCCACACACACAAACCACCCCCCCCCAACAAACACCCCCCCCCCCCCCCCCAACAACCCCCACCACCAAACAACCCCCTCCACCCCCCCCCCCCCCCCCCCAACCAAAAACCCCAACCCCCCCCCCCCCCAACCAAAACACCCCCCCCAAACCCAAAAACCCCACACAACCACCCCCCCCCAAACCAACCCAACACACCCCCCCAACCCCCCACCCCCCCCCCCCCCCCCAAACAAACCCCACCCCCCCCCACAAACAACCCCAACCCAAACCCACCCCCAACCCCCCAAAACCCACCCTTTTTTTTTTTCCCCACCCCCACAAAACAAACCCACCCAAACCCACCCCCCTGGCCAAGCAAGCCAGGCTTGTGTACACGAGCGGGGCGTTTGACTCACTGGCCGTTTTTTTTCCGGCCCCTCCGAGTTCTATCCCTAATGCTTCGGAACTCCACCTCGGAGAGAAGATGCCCGTCTTTTTCTTTCGTGTTTCCCACGCCCATCCCTTTTTTGACCGATCCCTGGTCTCACATGTCGCAGGGGAAGGACACTTTTCGACCTAGAAAAGCCTTGGACTCACTCCCCCATGTTGCGCGAATCCTGCAGGGTTCTACTAACGAGTCCGTTCTCCTCTCCCCCCATTCCGCCTGATGACGACCCCGCGAGGCCTCCCGGCACCACTGATCCGCCGCATTTCCGATCTCACCGTTCCCCCACCCGTGGATGTCGTTCTTTTTTGAAGGATTGTTCACCCCTCGCTTTCTTGCTCGTTCTCCGCCTTGTCTTCCCGCACTTTTCTCGCCCGCACTGGTGACCGATCCCACCTTGGCTCGACTGTCTTCTCCTTTTCTTCTTTGTTGTTGTTCATTTCTTCGCGATGGATTTTGATCAGGTTGGTTCTGCCTCGCTTTTGATGGGAGATCGCCGCCGAAGTGCGGTTTTAGCAGTCTTGTTTCGGGCGTCCCCTTGGTCTTCAATCTCCCCAGGGCTTTTTTAGATCGTTCCTCTTTTTGTAGTGTTGTTTTGTGTTTTCTTTTTGGTTTATCGCCTCGAGAAACTCTTCCCGCACGCTCTTTTGACACGCCCGATCCTTTCGCGGCTCGACGCGCTCGGTGTGCTTCGATAGTGATTGAACAAAGTTTCTTCTCTTGTCGTGTCAGCACAAAGGCCGGCCCCCCCCACACACCCACCCGCGCACGTCACCTCCCCCCCCCCCCCCCCCCCCCCCCCCCCCCCCCCCCCCCGTCCACCCCCCCCCTCCCTTGCCTCTTTGCTCCAAGACATTTATTTTTTCCCCGCCCCCACTGAGCAGACTCCCCCACCCCCGCACCCCCCCCCAGCACCCCCCCGGACCTACCGGCTCCTTCCCCCTTATTCAGCTGCATGTTTTGGTCACTGCTCTTCTCTCTTGTGCGTGTGTCTTTGGAAACTCCTTTCCTTTTTACACGCAACATGAGTTTAGATGCGACGCGTTTCCCCTTTAGGAGATAGCAGAACGACCCCCCACCCTCTATTTGGCTGTCGGACCTGGCATTTAAGCAGGTCGTTTTCCCTTTCTTCCTCCTCTCGCTTCGACAGGCCCGGCCGAGGATGTTCCCTGGCATTTCTCCGCGCTTTGATTTTGAGATTTTTCCCAGCCACTGCCCTCCGGGCCTGTTATTTTCTCCTTTTCGAAACATCACGCGGGCTGCGATCACCTTCCAGACCACGAATCGTTTTTCGCGGTGGTTCGAGTTCAGAATCTCGGCCCCCCCCAGGTTCTGAAGTTACCCCATGAGAAGCTCCTATGCAGTAGTCTAATAATCTAGGTTTCGATTTTTTAACCTCCCCCCTCTCGATATCGTCCTTTGCCCTTGTCCCCCCGCGGTGTTCTTATATGAGTTTGCGTTCTTTGACTGAATTAGTTTCTCTTTTGGAAGATTATTATTTTCCCCTTCTTTAGAAGTTTTCTTTCGGCTATTTATCTTTTTGTCCTTGCCTTGTGATCTCCCCCCCCTTTTTCAGAGACCAGCGAGACGGCAGTCAAAAATTGTCCCTTCTTGTGAACGTTTTAGAAAGGACCAACTTGCCCTTCTACCGTTCCACGTTTTCCCCCCTTAATGATGGAGATTTATTTTTCTCCTTCAGGTTTTTGCGTTGATCGCACTGTTCTGCGTCGTTTAGCCTGCGTAATCCTTCAGTAGAAATGCCTCCTACCGACACCCTTACGTTCATCCCTGCGGTTTCCCTCATCAAAGAAACTATACGGCCGTCATCAGAGAACCAGTGTCCTAACCTTCCTGGTTTTTTAGTCCCGCCCAGGCCCCCTCTGCCCAGGGGCGGACGACATTCTTTTTCTTTCACATCTGCCCCCAGCACTCTGACTACGCCAACGAGAAGTTTACCCCCCTTTGCTCGGTCTGTTCCGACACACATTGAAAGCCGATGAAACAGTTTCGCTCATCCGCGCCTCCAAACGGTTAAATCAAGTGACCTCTCGGCGTTAGGATACCCACCACTTCGCGAAGCACCCCCGCCTTTCCCCCTCCAGCATTACCAGTTTCGTGACAAGCTTTTCCCCGTCGAAGTAAGCTTTGCTTTTTCCCTCTCCTTTCTACTTGATCAAAATCTTTCTATTCGCGGGCCTTCCTTGCCACTTCTCCCTCGGAGATCCGGCGCAGCCCCGCCCCAGTTTGTAGTATTTTCCATCTTTCCCTTTGTATCAGCATGACTCCTTTTCCCTTGACTTTGCTCTTTCCTTTAAGGATGTAGTCCCTGGCTTATCTCTGGGTCCTGTACTTGGCCTTTCATTTTTTCCCTTCCCTTTCTGAGGTTTTTTTTTCATTGTGTGGATGACTTTGACCGCATTTTCCTCCCCTCTCCACTCTCCTGATCGATGACGTGGTCTGTTGTTGCGGACGACTCCCTTTCTCCTCCCCCGTCTTCACGTATTTTTGGGCGCATCCGGGACAATTTTTTTCCCCTTCCTTCCCCCCCGCTTGAAGTATTGTTATCCTCCCCTACCGTCCACAGCCCATTCCACATCCGTTGTCCGGATTTCAATCCCAATTTCCAGCCAAAAACAACCCCCCAGTCCCCCCCTTAATATGATGTTTTTTCCCACGCTTACCCGGATTAAGGAGTGTTTCTTTTGCGCCTACCCCCCTTCCTTTTTCAGCCATTCTAAGGTTTCCTTTAACACCCCCCACTTTTCCAACCCATCTTCGTTTAATAATAATCTTTTGTTTTTGAGATTTTTTTGGAAAAGACCCCTTTTCCCTGGCTCCTTGGGAGGCCGCCCCTTCTCCTAATTGAGTGTTACCTCCCCCAATCCTTACTCCCCTTTTGATAAACCTCCTCGGTCTCTTTTTATCTTTTTTGTGTCTAGACACTTTTTTTACAGTCAGAGTTTTGGAGCTTTCCTCTTTTTCCGAAGACTTCCGTAGGGTTAGCTGCCTCCCCTCTCAGAGACTTTACTCCCGCGTTTATACTTGCGTATCCTCCCTTCCCCGAGCACCCATTCGAGTCCCTCCTCTGTGTTTTTTGTTTTCCCTGATGGTCAAAGAGCGCGACCTTTTCACGTGTTCCCCCCCTAATTCCCGTGCACTTCCCCCTGAGTTCCCCCCTTAACACTCTCCCTGGACAGCGACTCCTTTCATCCATTCGCGGCCCCGCCCTCGAAGCCCTACCGTGAGGCCCGTTGATTCTGATGGTCCTTTGATCGTGTCACATTTTCGCGTAGCCTTTCCTCCCGGGGCGCTCTTAATCGTCGCCGTTCCAGGAAGGTCTTCCGCGTTGATTCCTCCTCGCAGTACTTCGGAGACCAGCACTCCGTCTGACTTCAAAAGCTTTCTTTCCGAAACTGAATAATCCCTTCGAGTAGGCTTCCTTGAAGGTCCTCCCCCCCTGAGTGTAACGCGTTGTCCTGTGTGTCCCCTCGTGCCGTTATGCCCCGTTGACCTCGTGGTTTTATCTCGCTTTCAATGTGTCCTCCTTCATGTCACCGGTTGTCGAAAGTCGCTTTGCTTTAGTGTGTAGTTGGTGTCGGTCGTATTTTTGAAAAGAAAATATGTCGGTCCCTGTCCCCTTACCTTCCGTGTAGAGATTCCTTTCCCATTGAAGAGTTGCCTTTGGATTTTCAGGACTGCTTTTCCCAGATGGCTCGCAGTATCGTCAAAGTTGTATGATAGCGGTTTTCCCCCCTTCTTTGTACCGCGCCCCCTTCCTCTGACTTGAGGCCCGCTTGTACAATCCCGGTTGATCGATGCCGTTTCAGCTGGCTTTCTTCCGTTCACAGCCCTGAATGTCAACCTCCCCGGCAGTTTCTTCGCCCCTTTTGGACTCCCCCTTTTTAAGGCCTCTTCCGGGTTTCCCCTGCGCAAAGTTTTCTTCTTTAACAAAAGGCGGTGCTACACTTTGAACCTCTACTCTCGGGTCCTTGTCGACAGAGTCCCTTCCGCGTTTACGACTTTCTTCATGTCTTTCTCTTCAAACCACTCTTTCCCCTTCCCTCCGAGATAGAGAAGTCGTAGTTTTGTGCCCCTCCCGAATCCCCCTCTGAGACTTCTTTTCTCATTTTTTTTAGATAAGCCGGGGACACTAGTTTCATCCTTGTTTTTGTTTTGTAAATGGCGGTGCCAACCGCGAAACATGTATCTTGAATTGAAACCAGAAAGTGAATTGCTTGATGGACGATCCGCCTCCTCTTATTTTCTTTTATGCTTCTCTGCCCCTTCAGCAGTCTTTTTTCAACATGCAACGATTAGACTCTGCCTCGTTGTAGAACCCCAAATCTGACGTTCCTCACGGTCCCTCTCCTCTCCCCCGAATTCAAAGTGCCACCCTGTAAATCCCCCGCCACTCCATGGTCTTCGGCTTTCCCTCCTTAGGGGTTCTGCTTTTTGTCGTATGCCGAGGTTTAAACTTCCCTCCCATAGGAGTCGTATGCGTCGTCGCGAAGTTTTCGTACCCTTTACCTTCCCGGTAAGATGCCGCGAGGTTTTGTCTTTTTATATCACCCTGCCAAGCTAGAGACTCCTACTTTCCTTTCTCTAAGGTCTCTTAGTGTTCCTTGTCCGCCATCCCCTGACTCAGTTTGCCTTCCCGATTCTCCTCTCCCTGTTTCTTCAAGGAAGTAGATACTTTTTCTCGCTACACCAAGACCGACCCCCCCAATCGCGTTCCGACGATGATCCGCCTTTCGGTTCTTTCCGGCCCTCCAACCGACAGGTCGGGATTTTTTTTCTTGAGACCCTCTTATTGGCGATGGTAGAACCCCCCCTTCCCCCTTTCCCTTTTTTCGCGCTGTTCTACAGAAATTGGTCGACAACTAAGTTACTTTTGCGAAAACCTTCCCCCTTTTCCCGATAAATACCTCCTGATCTCCTCTAGATTACTCAATCCAAGTTGTTTTTGAGTAGATGACCCCTCTCCTCGATGGATATTTTCTCTCCGGCTGCGTACTTTGATCAATGCCGACCTGCTTGTTCTCAGAGAAACATGAGTTCTGCAGTAGAAGGGTCTACCATTCGAATCCCTTTTCTGATTCCTGTGGTTCATCCTTAACAGAATTCATCCTGGGCGGTTTTTTTTCCTTCCGTTTGCGATCGTTCCCCCAGCCGAGGACTCGATACTGGTTCCTCGGCCTCGCGTCTGGTATAATCTTTTCTCTTCTCTTCTTTTCTCGGATGTTCAAGATACTGGACAGTTCTGAATTTTATAGGCGAAATCGTTCTCTTATGTCCAAAAGTGAGCTCCTACCCCGTCCCAATTACCAGTATGAAACCCCATCAGTTTGAGTCCTTTTGAATTTTTTTATTTTCCCGAAAATCCCACTAGTTTCGGCCGTATTCTATTTTTATTCCGACTCCCCTAATTCTACAAACGCTCTTTTCCCTCTTCTTTCTAGGTCACTATCCTGCATATAGGATTTCTGACTCGTTTTCGTTTCTCCCCCTGAAACCCGCAGCTTGGACTTAGGAACTGCCGCAGCTTTTTAGATGTGACGGGTTCGTATCATTGTCCCTTTCTTTTTCCGAGCCTCTTCTGTTGCTGTGGGGTCGCCCGGTTGGCGGGGTTTCCCTCCTTTTTCCTCCGCACAGTTTCAAGACGGCTTCCTGGCTCTACTCTCCCCTCTACTGGGGTGTTCCTCACCAAAGACCCTGATCGGGGTCCGCGAGTATCTTTTTCTCCCCTCCCCCAGAGGCAGCTCCTTCTTTTCCCCAGTTTCCCAGCTGACTTAGCCCCTAACTCCCCCTGAATCAAAGGTCCCTCTCAACGACTTCCTCGGTGTATTACCTCACAACCCCCCCCTAGACCCCCCTTTACTCGAATTCCTTTTTCTCCTTTTTTTGACTGAGGGCTCATTTCGTACTAGCTTCCGGCGGCCATTTTGCTCCTGCCGATTGTACATCGACGCTTGCGGCCTTTTTGGCTTTGAGTAGCTTACCCCCTTTTTGTGCCATCGCCCCATTTGTTGGACGTGGACCTTTCTTCAGTCCCTTTTAGATTTTTTGAACATCTCCACCCGTGAAACTCCCCAATTTTCCACTGTTGTTACTGGTCGACCGCGCTCTCCCCCCTATGCCCGTCCTTGTCTTAGTCCCCCGGGGATTTTTACCTTCAGTATAGCCCCCTTCCCTTTCCGGCCCTGCGCTACACCGACTCTGAAACTCCGTCATCCTTTAACTGAGGATTCTTCTCACCCCCCTCCCCCTGTAGACGTGAAAGCGCCCAGGTCCTCTTAAACCATAGTTTTCCAATTTTTTGAGAGTATACCGGCACCATTCGTCCATGGTTCAGGAGAACCTTTTCCCCCGTTAACTCAGAAGTCCTAACATCTTTTCCCCCATCCGGGCACAGAGACGTTGCCCTTGATCGTTTTCTAGAAACAGGGAAGCTCGATCAACCGATTCCCCGCTGGTCTTCGTGAATGATCACCCCCTTTTCTTAACGACCTTGCCCTCGATCTTTCACTTTAACATTTTTTCCACTGCGCCCCCCGACTGGACTCTTTCCCGACCTTCGTTCAGCCTGTGCGTCGACGAGAGCTGTTTTTTTCTCTGTTCCTTTAGCTTCTTTACTCTGATCCTTTTTTTTCTTGAGCCTTCTTCCTGGAACGGTCCTGCAGTCTTTGCGCGTCCCCCGACGCCCGTAGTTCGATTCTCCCACTCTCCTTACCTCGCATCCCCCCCCCCCTTGACTAACTCGGGCCTTTCGTCTTGTTCCCCCCCTACTTTTTTCCAGAGACCTCTGCTTGGATTATGTTATTTTTTTTTCACGTAGTTTGGTCCGTGTTTTGATGCTGCTTTTCTTCTATTTGACATATATTTCACCTCCACCAACCCCCTCATGTGAGTCTCTGGTGCGTGTTTTTTTTGAGGCCTCCGTAGACGTCGGTTCTGAACGGCCCTGCACCCCAACTTTTCTCCCACACGGTGCAGTAGGGTCTTAGGGTTACCAAACCTCGCACTCCTCAAAAAATCCCCCCCTTTCCGGTCCGTCCATTCAAAGAAACACCAAAAGGCTCTGATCTTTTTAGGACCTCTGTCAATTTTATTCGGGATGTATGTGCATTCACTTTCGTACAATTCTACTTTCCCCCGGTGTGGGTCTTTCAAAACTCTCTTTCTTTTCCTCTGTTGTTGCTAGATTATGTCTCCTTTTTTCCCAGAAAAACACTCCCCTTTTTTCCTTCCTCTGAACGCAATACTTGAGCTCAGCTCTCACCCTTGAAATCCCCTTTTTGATCCCCTCTTTTTTCCTTTTTTCCCTGGAATTTTGTTTTTCTTTCCGTAAATTTCTGACGTCCACTTATGGGTTTGGCGCTTTTTCCCCCTTTTAGACCACCAGGTCTTCTTTTTTCCCTCCATCCTCTTTCCCTCTCCTTCTTATTTCTATCTTCAGAAACTGCACATCTCGCTCGCTCATGCTTTTGGTGACCCGGTTTCCATGGATTCTGGCACCCTCTTGAGACCAGTTCAGTTCCCCCACCCCGAGCCCCCGTCACTCCCGAAGTTTCCGTTTCCCCCCCCTCCCCCTCCTGACCATTAAAGTCTTCGGTTGAATTCCCCCCTTCGCGGAAACTTTCGCCTGAAGCAAGTAACTGTGGCCGTTCCTTTTTTTATTGAGAGAGAGTCTCAACTGCTTTTTTTTGACCTCGTTTCTCTGTTAGCCTTAATCCGCCGCGTTTCTCAGTAGGCCCACAGATTCCTAGTCATGAGTCCGCTGGTTCCTTAGCGTATTCTTTCGTTCCTTGCAAATGCAGAGGAATTCCCTATACCGCTTTTCACGAAAATGCGAATCGTCGGCGGTCGGTCTCTTATCCCCTCCCCCCGTAGTTAACTTCGTTCTAGTGGGGTAAAGTCCTTTGGTAAGGTTCCCAGATTGTAGCTTCCCCCTATATTTACCGTGTGCCTATCCTCGGCACCGTTTTTTTAATTTCTCCTTTTCACGTAGGTTCTTTTGCTTGTAATTTGCTTTCTCGGTTGTTGACATACCCCAGAGTCGGCCTCTTTTCCCCGCTGGTGAGGTTTTCTAAGGTCCAAACATTACGATTGGAAGGTATGGAGAGTTCTTACTTTGATGTTAGGGGGGACCCCCTTCCCACTTCCCTTTCAGTCAAATTTTTATCTTTTCTTCTTGCTCTCCTTTTTTGCCCCCTCCCTAGAGACGCTTTCAAACTTACGACGGAAGATCAATCACTTCATCTGACCGATTCTCTCTCGCTAACATCATGCTTCCCACTTGACCTTGGCCAGTTTTTGAGATCTTTTTCCCGAGCCTTAGGGCACGTCCGCGCTCGGCTTCCTTCCAAAGTATGTTTTATGGACACAAAAGGCGTTGAGCTAAACGTTCGGCCTCTCGTCTTCCTGTCGGAGTTCCCGCATCCTCGAGAACCCTTTCTCTTCAGTAACTCTCAGTAAACAACTCCGCCCTCTTTAGAGTCACCCCCACAAATCTGTTTTTCAATTTATGATTCGATTATGAGCTTCTGTTTTTGTTTACCAAATTAAGACCTTTCTTCGCAAACCTCCCCCTTCTTTTCCTCAGTTCTAGCAGCGCATGTGAACGGGTTGTTTTCATTTCAGACGGGCGTGGTTTACCGGCGTGTCTACTATAACAAACCTGCTGAAATCTGAATTTTTATCTCCTCGAGTTCAGTGGAGATTGATGCTCCGCAGCGCTGCCCCTTCCTCCTTCCCCATCGATCAGGTTCTTTTTCCCCCCAAACCATGACCCGCTTCCCTCAATAGGATAGAAGGTCTCACTTCTCATGACCGCGTCCTCTCCCTCGCTCAACTTCCCGCAAGGCCCCGCGAAAGGCGGTTTTTAGTGTGCGTCTCCAAAGAATAGTTGGCGTTCTCGCTCTACCTCTTTACGGTTCAGTCCTCCCGAGGATGCCCCTTTTTCGTGAGCGCTCCTGGAAGACCCTCGACGCGTGCCTCGGTTCTTTTCTGGGCCGCTCTCACCCCATCCCCTATCGCGCATTTCTCCTGAAGCTCCATTGGGCCGTCCTCTTTTAATTACTTCCATGTTCGACTTTTGACATCCTCCCCATGTATCTATTTTTTGGGTCGTCCTTGAATTTCCGGTTCATCCAGTTCCCTTTCATCAGAAAATCTTCTTGCCTCCTTCAGTAAGTTTCCCCTCTACTCGCCTCGGTCGCCCCGGTCCTGCCGTCCCCCCCCGGGAGGTAGATCTGGAAGGCTCGAAAAAGACTAGTATGCCCAAGTCCGACCTCAGGTTCCTCTCTTTTCCCATCACTTCTTTCCCTGTCTTCGAACTCTTTCCTTCAGACACCCCACCCAACTCTCATGAGGATCCCTCTCTTTAATACTCCCTTTGTTTTTTTTTTTTTGAGGCGTTTATCTTTATGATCTCGCGATTGCCCCCTGTGTGTGATAGACGTTTTTTTCGGCCCGGGAAGAGGTCCTGAGTCCCCGCTCTGATATTGTGGGCTCAGGCGTTTCGAACTTCGCTCATAATTGGTTATAATTAAGACGTCGCTTTTTTTTTGTGAAGGACCCTTCATATCGACCTTCTTGCTATAAGGGTTGATTCCGTCGATTTAGGATCTCAGATTCTTTTAGCTTGTCCATGAGAACCGATACTCAGTAGGTTATTTCCTCCCCCCCCTTTTCAGGATTCCCCCCTTGTTGTTCAGGTGAGGTTAAACACTTCTTTGGTGGCCCTTCCACTCTAGCCTACCAGCTTACTGAGGTTGATTGTACGCCGACCTCCCCCGAACCACGTCGTCTTTTTTATAGTGTCCTTAGAGGTCTGAATTAGCAAAGCGTGCCTTTCCTCTTAGGTAAAGATGTACAGGCCCTGGTCGTCCGACCCCTCCTTTCTTCCTCCTTCCCCAAGTCAATTTTTATTTTTCCAATGTCTGGACCCTTTTCCACAGAAGTATCGGATGGCTGCCGTCGACTATTTTCCTTTACCTCTGCCGCAGGCTTGGCCCGCTTTTTTCCTTGTTTTGGTCTTTTTTGCGAGGCGATCCTAAGAATCTCGGCCCCGACTGGCGGCGTATTAATCTCCCCCCGAAAACTAATTCACTTTTTTCCAACTAAAGTTGATCTTTCTTTGGGGGTGAGTCGCCACGCCCGGTTTCCCCCAAATAGGATTCGCCTCGTTCCTTCTTTTTAGGAAGCATAAAGTTCCCCAACGTCCCAAGTCTTCCGTTTTTTATGCTAAACTCCCCCCAGCCTAATTCTCGATCTTTGCCTCACGGTGGTTTTGACTGAGGTGCGTTGCTGTTGACGATTTTCTTCGAATTGAGGCGGCCACTTTTTCCCCCCCCTGATTTCCTCCGACTTTGTACGGGAGTTGCGAGGAGCTTGTAGCCCTTCTTTTTTCACCCAGGACCCCCTTTGCTGCGTCGAAACGTGCCTTTCACAACTTGATTTCTCCTGCCAAGTTTCCCGACCCCTTCCCCCTACCCGTTCCACTTTGCATTCATGATCCGCCCCTTGACGGCCTCTTCTTTTCGTGATAGTACACCTGGGGTTCGTCGTCTCGCGGCTGACCTCCATTCGCTTACCCTCCTCCGACAAACGATTCCTTCTGACTCGCTTGGAGTTCCTTCGCTCAATAAACAATCTTTTTTTTCGTCCCAAGAGCTTGGAACTGTCCTTTGGTTTTTCAGGTCCCCGTCTCCCGTCCACAATCGCCCTCCCAGGACCGATCTTTTCTTACCATCCCAAGACCGTTTTAAACCTATACGGGCGATCCCGGTTTTTTCGTATGTTCTTTCCATTTTCCAGCTCCCCTTTTAAACGATTCCGTGCTTTTTCCCCCCAGCAGCTTTACCCCACTTTCCGAAACGCCCGGACATCGCTTTTGAGTCCAACCTAACACTATTCGCCGAAGCTTCTTTTTCACGATTACTTTCTTCCCTCGGTGCACGTCCCCGTTCCTCTCTCAGCTTTATTTTCGTTACTCGACTTATTGACTCTCTTTCCCCCCCTATCTTGTTTATAATGGGGATACGTCTCTTCTCGTAGGCGCACCCGGCTAAGCCTCCCTACTCGAATTGTACTTCCTCTTCATGCCTTCCTTCAGCCCGGCCCCTTCTTTTATGATGGCCCCAGTTGCGAAATGGACCCCCTTCAGGATCTGTCTGGGAAATGGTTACCTTCCGGGTATTGAGGGATCGGGGGTAGGAACCTCCCGTCCCAGATATGAAAATATCTTTAAACCCTCCCCCCCCCCCCCCTGCTCAGAGCGAGCTTTTTTTCTCGTGTTATTTTCCCTCCTTTAACGCTCCCCAAGTGCTTGAAGAACGTTTTCCCCCCTTTATCCTCACGGAAGTCCTGTACCTTTCCCCCAACTCGACAAGTTGACCCTCCCCAAAAAATCAGTTGAGATTTCGGAAGACACACACACCAAGACTCCCCTTGCCCTCTGAGATTTTTTCCGATTGCCCGAGGTCCTGAGTCCCCCCCTTTGGAACTCAGTCATTTCGGTCCCTTCTTTTTTTCTTTGGGGGTCCCACCACACGTCTCTCTCTCTTTTTCTCGTTGTTGAGGATTGATAAGTTACTTCCCTTTTTTCTAAGGTGACCGAAATGATTTTTTAAAGAACCCATTACATCCTTCATAGGTTAATCTGGGCGCGGTCCTGTCGGGGGTTTCCCTTTTCTTACCGTCCCCTATTTTTGTATGGAGCATTTCGTTGGGGAGGTAGACCTCTTCCCGTCGTTCGCTCTCCAGCCCCTTATTCCACGCGACGGTTTTCCTCTGTACCGGCATCCTCCAAAACCCCCCCGCCGCACCAATCTCGATTTCTGCCTTTGGTGGTTACAAGATCTTTCATCTCTCTGGAACAGTTTAAATGCCTCCCCCCGGTCCCCTTTTTCCGACCGCGCGTTTTTAAACTTCCCCATCCTGACCAACCTTTTGAATTCCATTTCCGCGGCCCCCATCTTTTCTCTCCCCCTACCTTAGGGGGTTTTGTTGAGGCTGAGTGGTGGTTTTTTTTTTTTTTTTGGGGTTTTAGTGGGGGGGCCCGTTTCCTGACGAGGTGAGGGGATCCAATTCCTCGTCCTAAGGAAGTAAGGTCCGACGCTCTCGAATAGACGGAGGTTCTCTTCCCGAAGAGGCTTGAATCTTTCTGCTGTTGAGGTCAGAGTCTACGGTCAGCCCTTCTCCTCCCAGGAGCTCCGTCAGGAAAATGGGACTCCCTTTTCTTGTTGAGTCGGCGCCTTGGGTTTCAGGTCAAGAACCCCGGGCAGTACCCGTGTTGCCCTTTTCCGTTATCAAAGATTGGAATAGGTTTGCTCCTTAAAATGTGTTCTATAGCCCCAGGGTTTTTTCGCTCATCCCTTAGGTTTAAGCGTTTCCTTTTCGGTCATGAGTGAAAGTCATGTTCTGTCCCCTGGTCCCCCTGGGAGGTTGTGATCTTTTATCAATTTTGTTGAAGTCAGTTGATTCCGGTCAATCTATGATTTCGCTGGGGAGGATTTGGGTCACCTTTTGGAACTCCGTTCAAACCTCATCCGTTTTTCCTTTCTTTTTTCAATCCGTTATGGTCCGAGGACGCGTCGAGAACGGGAAACTACCCGATCCACGCCTCCTTAATCTTCTCTTCCCGGCGAGCGCTCCCTCCTCCAGTGTCATTCTTTTTAGGTTTGGAACCTTTTTCCACGAGGATTCCGGTCCTGCCGCGCGCTGTCCCGATCCTCACAGATTGTTCTTGATTTCCCAAAAAGGGTTTTTCCTTTTAGATCGAACTACCGGACTAAGGTCGGAGGCGAGGAGACCCTGGCCGCAGTTCGTCTTTTCTTAAAGAAGAAGAAATGAGCACCCACTGTCCTTTCCCTTTTTTTTTTTTTTTGTTTTTTGTTTTTTTTTTTTCAGAGCGAGATCGTCGTCGTGTTTTTCCTCGACACCGGAGTCTCCCCGTTTTTTTCTCCTTTTTTCCTTTCTCTGAAAGCGAAGAGCATGGGCTTGTCCCATCCTGCGGGTAGTGTACTGGTCGTTGCAGCATCTACCTTGCCCGATCAGTTCTTTCCTCTTAAGACCGACCGTGAATGGCTTTCGAGTCTTCTCCGTCGCCCCAGCCGTCCTTTTCGTGCTTTGTTCATCTTTTTTCCCTCTTGACCCCACCTCCCGGGCCCAGCTTTTTTTCCCTTCAGTCCCCATAGCGACGTCTCCAGTCGAAGCCTGCTTGTGCACCCCATCCAAGCGCCCCGGCGGGTCCTTCCCCCTCCCCCCCTCGGGGCTCTCGCTCGACTTTCTCGCGGCAAGCCCAGGATCTCCCGCTGCGCGTCGATTCATCGACGAGAAGATTCTGCGGGGTCGGGTCGGTTGTAATTCCCCCCGGACGCTACTACTTTTTTCTAACCGGGGCGTAGAAGGGCACTGTTAGTCCCGCTTTTCCTCTCCCAATCTGTCGCGATCCTGCCTTTTTCCGCTCTTATCGAGTCATCCTCGCCACCAGCTCTACCCCCCCTCACCTTTGACACCGCGAGGACGACCTTAACCATCTTACCCCGCCTCCTCCGATCCGGCCTGCTCGCCCGTGAGGTCGTCTCTTTTGACACCCCGAAGGCGTATGAGGCGGTCCTTTCCGCATTTCTTTCGTGCGTTTTTCAGCACTGTTAAGAGTTACGCCGACACCCATCTATCACAATCTTCATCGCGAGACTTCCCCTCCCTCCTCCTCGTTTCTGAGCGAGCTGCATCCCTTTGGGCGGTGGGTGTCCCCCTTCCTCGGTCGAGCCAGTGTGTGCGAAAAACCGTCTCCTTCCTCGGGATGCAGGATCTTCCTAACGATTAGGGGTCTCAACCTTATCCTCTTCCCCGGGATCCTTCCTGCCATCCGCAGTCTTCTTATTCTTTCCCGGTAGGCCGTTATTGGTCTCAGGATTCTTTTCGTAGGTAGGATGAAATTGATCGATTTCTTACTACCCCCCGGCCTTCTCTGAACATAGCCCCTGGGGGATTCTCAAACTTGCTGTTCGATTGTCGACCCCCCTTTCCCCACCACGCGCCTCATTAGAAACATTTTTTTCTCTTTTCTCGATGGGAGTGCGAGCCCACCGCTGGATATATAGGATCTCCTTTAAGAGATCATTCCCTCCCAAAGTGAATCCTCTTCTCGTGAGGGAAAGGACCTTCACTTTTTAGGTCTCAAGAAAACCTCCTTCTTAGACCAAACTTTCCCAAGAATGTTCGGTCTTACTTTTCCCTGTTTAAGATTCGGATTCTCCAGTTCTCGCTGGACCCCTCGTCGATTCACCTACTTCTCCTTTTTTTTCCAGTTGGCCTCTGCCCTTGTTTCAGAAGCAGAAGCACTATGACTTTCTATTTTCATTCTCAAACTCCTCCATCTTGGCCCCCCCCTGAACCGGACCCTTTTTACTTTTTTAGGGCCCGAAACTCACCCCCTGCCCCATAGTTAAAATGAGATTTTAGCCCCCCCCCCCACAGGCCCCCTGACATTACGTCTTGTTCCCCTAAAGTCACCCCCCCCCCCCGGATTCTCGTAAGCCCTTTTTCCCCCTCGAGGTTTTGCTATGATTTCTTATTATCGTGAACTTCTCCTGACGGAGGAGTTTCTCTCTGCCCTTCTCTCGAAGATGAGGTCCGTTGGTTATTCTGAGCGTGTAGTACGAATGTCCAAAACCCTTTGAGGACTTCTCCAAAACGAGCTCATCCCCCCCCCCCTTTTATCGTGACAACCTGTCGCCAGTCCTACCGAGTAACCGGACTCCTTCTTTTTTTTCTGCGGCACCCTGTAAGGAGGGTTCGTCAGGGGATTTGCCTTTTTTTTCCGGCCCATCTTTTCCAATAAAGGCGTCCCTGAGCCGAAAAAGATTTTCCTTCGGAGTTCATTACTCCTCTACCTTTTCCGGGAAGTGACCCCGCGCAATTCCCTTCCAAAGTTTCCACTTTTTAAGTTCTTCTCCCCCTTCCCGCCAAGGGCCCCGGACTCATATGTCCCACCCCTTCCTGACCTCAATGAAAAGTACAACCCTTCCTGATTTCCACCACGGTGCTAGATTCTCCCCCAGGAAATCATCTTTGCGATTCCACTGGGGGAATCCCTTAGCTTACAAAAAAGGTTTGACTCCTTTCAATACGTGTTTCGGATAAATTAAACATGCTTTTGCATTTTTTACGATCAGATTCAGTTTTTTAGTTTTCTCGCTTTAAGAGTGATTTGAAGTTCTCTCTCAGAATACTCCCGTTCATGAGCGTTCCCCCTAAGGCGAAAAGACGTCTTTCGTTGTCTGCCCCCCTCAGTCTTTTCAGAGAATTTAGGATCCTCCTAGTAATGCCCCCCCTAGCCCCCCCCCTAGGGATTATTAATTGACGCGTTCCGCTTGTGAATTACCGAGATCTGTCCCATTTTCTTCTTGATGGGATTTTTCCCGTCCTCTTTTGATTCCGGTGGGGAGGGAACTTCTAACTTTTTCCTCTTTATCTTTTTTCTCCCCCCCAAAATAATTTTCGTATCGTCCTCTCGGTATGGGTGATTCGCCTCGATCCTTTTAGTGAGAATCTTTACTGTTCCTTTTTCACCCTGACTCCCCTGTTTTACCGCCCCATCCCCCCCTTTAGTGCGATAAAAACATCCTTGATCGAACTTTCTTTAAAGCACCCCACCCCCAGACCCTAGACAGATTGATATTTGCTCCCCCCAAGGTGACTTTTAGTTTTGCTCATTTTTCCTATTTCAGTTCACGTTACCTCTTTCCTTGGCCCTCTTTCCACCAACTTTAGTCTCCTGGTGTTCAGAGAGATCAGTTTTGGACACCGTTTTTCTTTCCTCCGGAACCACTTCTTCTTGTTTTCCCCCTCAACCCTACTTTACCTACATTTGCCTAGGTTTTTTGAAGCCACCCATCTTTTTCCTCAGGTTCTCTTTTTTTGATGTTTCTTTTTTCTGACTTCTTTTTGTGGGAGAGTTTTTTGCCCCCCGTTCTCTTCGAATCGTCTTTTTCTGTAAGCAATTCCTTCTCACCGACGTCCTCTGTGGATTATCTCACCGTCACCCGATCTCCGATTCCATGATTTTTTTTGGATACGGTTTCAGATTTGTCCTCCTTTTTTTCCCGTTCACGTGCCTTCCCGGAATACTCAAGACCTCTACGGTTTCCGAAAATCACCCCTCCCCACCCCTTGGGACAGCCTCGGCCTTTCTCTTTTGTAACGTCAATTCTTTTTTCCTTCAGACCTTGATTTTTTTCTTCGACGAGGCTTTGATGGGATCCCCCCCCATTCTCGTCACCCATTTCCTTAGCCGTAGGCCGATTTTCCGTGCGCCGTTCCAGGGACCCTTTTTTTGCAGGCATTGTGAGTCCTAGTCGAAGGTAGTTCACCCGCAAGTCTTATATATCGGTAGGAAAGCTTTTTTCCTCCCTGACTTTCTCTGTCCCGTTTTTTTTTCGCTAAGTTTGAATTTACCGTTCCGAGGTCACGTGTTTCTTCCAATTTGGGGTAAAGTTTTCGTTGCCCCGGGCTTTTGAACTTCTCTCCTTTCCCGGTGTGTTCCGATATTCCCCACGGGGTGACCTTCCTGTTAAGAGTTTGGGTTTTTCCCTTTTACAGAACCCTTTCCTATCCGGTCCTGGTCCGGGTTCTCGCCAAACCCCATTGGACTAGTTGGCAGTTTTTTCTTCCCTTCGCCTGTTCGGTGAGGAAGAAGGTACCTCAGCTCCACCTTTTTTTTTTCCTTCTAGTTTGCCTCGTCGTGCCGCCTGTTTTTTCACGATTCCGGGGACGATGACGACTTCCCCGGTTTCCGATCACTGCCCGCCAGAGTCCCTCTTCTTCCTAGGAACCTCTTGCAAAGGGGACATGTAGGATTTTCGTGTCCCCCCCTTTCTTTTTTAGAATCTCCCCTTTTGTACGCAGCGAGCTGTTTCGTCCTTGTATTTCCACAAAGGGCGGTGAGACTTCTAACTCCCTAGTAACTTAGATTGTTTGGTCGCACCAAGGTCCTAACCCCCGTACTCGCGGCGAATTTCATGAATACGAACTCAGTAGGCCCCAACCCCCCCACCCCTTTATTCGCGATCATTCTTTTTTTTTTCTGGTTCTCCTTAGGAACTGTCTTTCCCTTCCTCTTTCGTGAAACCCAGTTCTTCATCTAACGACAGCGCATGGTCGTTCCGAATCCTGCTTTGTCGATTCCTGGGAGAATGAACCCCTTCACTCCGTTATTTTTGACCTTATGCAGACAGACGTGTCGAGAGATGAAAGACCCTTCCCCCCCCCCGCCGCGGGTCTTATATATTAGGCAATCTTCGGCCCGGAGCGGGGCGACCCTAAACTAGGACCCTTCGGCCTCGGCCGGTCGATTACCTCTCACGTCGCGGGCCTCTTCCTACCTTTCCCTTTTCCGTGCACACGTTGCTAATTCAATTCCTTATTTGTTGCGGTAGCACTAGGATGGGGAGCTGCCCTCTACGACATAGGTACTCGTGCCCGGCAAGACGATTCTCTCCCCCTTGAGCTTTATTCCTTCCTAGACGATTCCGCTTCCCGAATCTTTGTTCAGGCAGATTCTCCCCCCCCAAAACCTTTCATGACGTCCCTTTTTTTGTCGAAACTTTTTCTTGGTTCAGGGCCAGTTTCGTACACCCCTTCCCCCCCCAACTCCGTTTTTAACCCCTTACCGCCTATTCCTCCGGTTTTGAAATTTCCAGTCGAAGCGGATCTCAACGTCCCTAGAAAGAATCCCCCTCCAGCAGAGGGCCGACCGGAACTCCCCCTCCCCTCGTATTCGATCTCACCGGCTCTCACGCCCCTTTAGGTTTAGATTTCCTTTTTCCCTGTGAACACTAAAGCTTATTGAGTTGCCTGACCCGCCTGACCGCCTCCTCCCCTTTTTTTCTTGTTCGCCCAGCCTGGCTTCTCCCCCCCTCGTCCGACGCCCTCCCCCCCGGCCCCAACTTTTCCCTAGAGTCTTTTTTTTACCCCCCCTCCCCTCCGTTGTCGTTGGGCGATTTCGCGTTGTGTGGGTTTTTCTTTTTTGTACGGACGACTTCTCGCCATTTCTTGAGAAACCTTTTTACGTGTAGTCGCAGGCCGTCAATTGCTAATATGGCTTTTTTTTTCACTTTTGTTCCTACTTCCTAACTTACTACCTCATTTCTTTTGTTTTTTTCAGGCCGGTGAGATCGAAGCAGATTCTGGCTGGCCTTCGGCCCCTCGCGGGAGGTTGCTCATTATTCGAGGAGCCGATGATGTCCTCGACGTCGTTCTTGGAACCAGTTCTTTTACATTGGGGAGACGCTTCCAACGTCCCTTAGGGGCGATGACGACCTGGCTCACCCACTAGGCTCTGTTAGAACTCGGTGATCTTTCTCCGGGTGAGATCAGTCCTTTCCGACCCTTATTCCCATCTTCGTACGGTTTTCGACGCGTCTCGTAACAAGGTGCCTCTGTTCTCGTCTCACAAGGAAGATGAGAGCTCTTCTATGACCCCCCTAGTGTTCGATCACCCCCGAGTTCTTTGGCCTTGGTGACCGGGAAGTCCCCCGTTTTACCTTGCTTCTGAGGACAGGTCTTACCTTCGAGATTTAAGTCTACCGTTGGCTGTTTGCAGCGTGCAGGGTTCTCCGCTTTGCACCGTTGATGGTCCCCCCTCAAGCAAATCTGCCCGCGGCTGTATGTATATCTAGACAACTTACTTTCGGGCCTTTGCATTTAACGGATCGTTGTTCGCGTGTTAGGTTCCCTCCCTTGTACACTTCCTCGGATTCCTCACGTTCCCGAGTTGCGCGTCAGAACTTCTTTTTCCTAAAGGTTTCTTTCAAGGCCGGAGTGTAGATTTATGTGAAAAACCCCTCGATCTCCTCTCTCGAAGAACTTTGACGCGCAGGTTTTTTTTCTTGAGGGATTTTATCTTTTCCTTTTTCAGACTAGACGAAGTACCTTTCTCCATCTTTTCAATGATTGCGCAACCCCTATCTCTCGGGTTTATTTTTCTCTGTCGCTTTCTCTCCCTCATAAGAAACATTCCTTTCCCCCCAGAGCAAGAGGCTTTCCCCCCCCCCTTTGTGCTCTCCCTAAAGTTCCCCCGTCCCGAAACACTGGCCTCCCTGAGTCCCCTGTTTTTCACCTGGTCCTTTCGCCTCCTTGCATCGCACGCTTTTGTTCCTGGCGGGATTTCCCGCCACCCGGGGAGTTTCAGGTTCAGAAGCAATCGCGTCCAGAACTTTTTGACACGATAGACCCCACCTCGCCTCTTTTGTGACAGCTGTTTCTCGTTCCAATCGACTATCTAAAGTGTACCTCTCAAGAGTCCAAACTCATGTCCAATGGTTGGAGCACTACTGCAACCCGCCTTTTACAAGGACCCAGACCTTCCTAATCCGTCCCGGCCCAATTCCCCCAGCTCCCTATAGGGACTTCGACACAAAGGTGAATAGCTTACAGGGAATGACCTCTCCCACTACATGCCCACCCCCGATTTTTTTGAATAAAGGCACCTTTTTACCCAACCCCGGTATGAGAAATCATGAGGGATGAGGTTAACCTATGACTCAACTCAAGTGGTACTATTCCTTTACGGGCTGATTCCTCGTCAGCTTTCCGAGTCATCTTTGGGGCTCGGCACCACACA
>Ga0179593_1606554_pt1 | contig 29119 bp, 26 predicted proteins | sample CZODoug2_1_08_16_FD_185931 | JGI IMG/M metagenome (GOLD analysis project Ga0179593, IMG submission 185931) | Vadose zone soil fungal communities from Angelo Coast Range Reserve, California, USA - CZODoug2_1_08_16fungal (PacBio error correction) | ecosystem: Environmental > Terrestrial > Soil >... | reverse complement strand
AGTTTGGCCCGTCTCAACCCTGAATTCCCGTTCCCTTTAATTTCCTGTGAAGTCCTGCCTAACCACTACGGGAAAGCGGTCTGACTAAAAGAAAAATCTTGTCCCAGGAGAACGACGGTTGAGGTTCTCAATCAATATGCGGCCTTTCCCCCGTTTCAGACAACCTCCTTCCCTTTTTGGTACTTCGGCAGTCGATCAAACCCTGTTGCCAGCCCAGTTAATAATAACTCTTTTCCCCCCTGAAAAAATACAATCTCTACTGGTCGTCTCTTCTTAATGATTCATTCTTTCTTTTTAATCATAGCACGCCCCGATCCCCGCTCATATCTGCTTTTCTTTTCCTATGAGGATAAGGCCCAGAACGTCTCCCTCGTGGAGCCCCTTTTTTAAAAAACCTGGCGGGACTTTTCTGCTAGACCCCCTCCTTTCATGTTTTCCCCCCCCTTACCAGGATCATCAAACCACCAAACACACCAACCATCGCTTCTCTCTCAAGGTAGTCTCTTTTCTCCCATATATTAGTAACCCTCCCTTCGTACTCCCTATAACTTGAGGTAACATTTTTCTAGTATTCCCTTGTGTTTTCGGCCGGGACGTTTGCGCCTATCTTGCCGGTCTTTTATTCCTGTCCCGGTTACGGTACGGTCAGCGTTTGCAGCTACTGCCGCGGGCAAGGTTCCAACGTGGTCATTCTATGTAGAGTCGCCAGCTGTTTTTACCCTGGCTTTTTAGCGTTGATTGTGGACAGATCTGGACTTGTCCTACTCTCGCGACTTATTCCCCCCCCCTTTTTCCTGACTCTATCCTTTTTTTAGGCGGGCGCAGCTGTTCTCTTCCAAGGCTTGATAGATGTTTTCTCTCTTTTGGCTTACCTTTTTCTTCCAGGATTTTTTTTCAACCCACTACTTGCCCCCCTGTTATTGTCCCGTGTGCCCCGTCAGACCTCATTCTTTGATAAAGTAGCTTCGTTTTCACCTTGCGGGTTTTACCCAACTACCTCTGATGAAAAGTCACAGTTCCTTGTTTTAATGTCCTCTTTTCTAGGTCGTCATCCACCCCAGGTCCGCATCTTGAAACCAAAACTGACTTACTTTGGCATACGCCCTTCTTCTTCCCTTGATGACTGATTTGACCTCCTTTAGGAATGAGAAAAGCTTTTTCCCCCCCCTCTCACTCTTTCTCCTGGGCTTCTTTATGACGAGCGGTAATTCCTCTCCTTATCCCGTAGTAACGCATTGATCAAAAGCATCTCAGCTTTATTTGAACGGTCTATTTTCCCCATCCCCCTCCCTAAACGCATGGGTTTCCCAGTCAGTTACGCAATGACCCCGAATTTCTACTTCTCATCTGAAAATGAATCAACTAATCGCACCATAAGCTTAGAAGCCTGTGTTGCGGTTTCGTTTTTGTAAGACGGAGCATGCTATCGATGTGCGTAGTCCCTCGATCGTTCTTATGTAGCCCACTTGCTGCCCTCGCTATAACGAAATCATAAACCCCCACCCCCGCCCTCTCATTTCTCCCCCCCACAAGTCATGTTTGCTTAGCATTCTCGGTTCTCCGGTGCGTGCAGCCACGCGTCTTCTTCCCTTTTTTTTTTCTCGCCCTGTTTCTTCCTTCTTCTTTTCCCCGGCAGCTTTCTTCCCCCGGCAATTGTCGTGCAGGAAGGGCAAACATGCTGGGATGGCCCTAATCTGGTAAAGAAACGGCGTTTCCCCTGGGACAGTCCTTGATCCTTTTTTCCCCTTTAAGATATCGGTAGCGGAGAGAACGCCCTTCCCGCGTGCAACCACAATACAAGAATTAGTTCGGGTTTGTTTCTTTCTCTACATCGAGGTCCCATGGCTTCCTCTTCTTCATATAGCCTGGTTATCTTTTCATCCTTGTATACTTCTAGGAGACACCACATCTTAGCGCGGTCGATCTGCTCTTCTCGTGGTTTTTTTGGTGTGGACATTTTTTTTTAAGAATCTCTATTTCCCTAACCCCCTTTCGATTTCTGAGGAAACAGAACTGTCCCCCCCCTTTGTTGATCTTTGAACAAGTCCCACTCCGTTTCCTTCTTCCTTGTTGTTTGTTTCCCCTTATCTAGGTTTACCTTCCTGCTCGTTTCGCCATATCTTTCATTTGCCCGAGTCCCCCCCCCTGCGAGGGTTATTCCTGCGCCCACATGATTTTTTCATCTGAAAGTATCCCCCCGCGCCTTCCCCCTTGCGCATTTTCCGCCGCTTTTTTTTTTTCTTTGTTATTCCCGGTCACCTCCTTTTCGTTATTAGTTTACCTGGAGGAGCCAAACCCCCCCCAGCCCCCCAAATGTCCCCGAGCTTCTCCGTCCTTTTTTTTGGAAGCGAACAAAAACCCCCTCTTTTCTCCCCCCCCAGCGTGAATCCGCCGTTCTTCCCCTCCTGTTTTTATCCCTTTTGTTCGTATCGCCAGGGCCCTTTCAGATCCTCCTCCGTCTTCAGGATCACGTTTCCCATCGGATTTTTGTTCCAGCAGAAGCGGTCCCCCCCCCCCCTCGGCAGAGTCCATCCTCCCTCTGCCACCGACTGGATCGCTCTGGCGTTTCTTTCCACTCCACTCTCACCTTTCACTCCTCCTTTGATGAGCCCCGGTGACTTACTCCCCCCCCCTCAAGAGTAACCTCTCCTTCTTCCGGTAATGGACGTGTTTCTGCTTAATCCAACGGCGCGGCTTGGGCATCTCGCAGTAGCTTCTTTTTTCATGCTGCGGCCCGCTCCTTCGGGCGGCGGTCGCATATTAGCCACTCCCCCCCCTTCCTCCCTGTACGCTTTTTTTTCCCCCCCTTAACGCTTCTTTCTCGGTTAAGAAAGTTGTCAACCACGACGCAGCTTGCACTGTTTTCTCTGAGACCGGAGTTGCTACTAGCTCTTTCCCCATTTCCCCTTTTTGTTTGTGAATCCCTCATCACCCCTTGTTTTCCTCAGCTTACTGTGGCATTTTGTTCGATGAGCAAACGGGGCTTTACCTCCCTCTGTGGCTGCCCCCCCCTCCTCCCCTGGTGCTCCCTCTGGTGTCTTTTTTATTTTTTTTTTTTTTTTGTTTTTGTGGTTTGTGTGTTTTTCCTTTTTTTTTTTTTTTTGTTGGGGGTTGGCTCTCCTTTTTTTTTTTTGTTTTTTTTCTTTCTGTTTTTGGGTTGGGTTTGGTGGTTTTTGGTGTTTGTGTGTTTTGTTTTTTTTTGGTTTTTTGTTTTTTTTTTTTTTTTTTTTCCTCCCTCGAAAGGACACCCTTCATTATGGATTTACTGGCAGACGCCCTTCGTTTACTCGCCGATCCCCTTTCAAGATCGTCCCCAGGCTTCGAGCTGACACATTTACCCCTCCTCCCCCGGTTTCTTCCTGCCCACGGTCCATTTTTCCCCTTTCCTTGCTTAATCTGTTTTTTGAGGGACTTACATGGCCCGTGCTCCCGCCCATTTTTACTCTTTATTTCTGTCCGGAAAATCTCGTCATCCAGGCGGTGAGTTCTCTGAAGATCCTTTTGGGTGGCGCGTCTTTAGAACCCCATCCCCTTCCCCTTAGGTTCCTGAAGGTGGCATCCATTATGGTCCTGAAGACTGCGAGACCTCCCCCCAAACCTTTTCCCTAAAATCTCTTACCCTCTTTTTTTCTCCTGTTTTTCTCTTTTTTCCAACCCTGAAGAGAAGAGTGGTTCTTTTCCGTCTTTGTCGTGGGTTCTCCTTCGACTGAGCAAAAGGCCGTTCAGTTTTCCGACACTCCCTGAACCGCCCGAGGCTCCCTCTTCCTTCCTCTTGGCGGTGTCTTTTCTCGTATGAGCCTCACCCGTCACGGGTACGGCCGTAAGAGTCTTTTTGCGGCCCGAAGATCATTTTGGTCAACGGCACCTCTTTATGAACAGCAGCCCGTCCATTCCTTCTTCCCCCCCGAACTTTTCCTTTCCCTCCCCCTCGACCTTCTTGCGCAGACGATGGAATTGGGACGGCTTGCTCGTGGCGGCTCGAGGCAGTCTGACGCATTTTCCCCCCCCCCCACTCCCACACTCCCCCCTGGAACCCTTCCCCCCATGCACAGGCTTTTGGTCGTGAAAATCAAGTCTTTCTGCTCTTCCCTTGAAGCACTCCCCCATTTTCCGGATCTCCTCATAACGCCTCCCGGTTATACTGAGTCACATCACGAGACCCCCCGAACTCTGGCATTCTATTTCTTTTCCTGTTACCATTCTTTATATCCTTAGTTGACTTCCCCCTTTACCTTCTGAAGCCACTCCCCCCGCCGTTTATTTACACCTGCCTCCTCCTTGCGCCGTCCCTCCCTGCAGGGCCGTCTGGCCTGAGTAACCGAGCCTCCTAACATCCTTCCGTTGTTCTTTCTCTTGTGCGACACGTGGAGCACCCTACGGGCATTCGGACGGCGAAGCAACCCCCCCCCCCCTTTTTGTTCGCTGGGCTCTTCCTTTTTTTTTTGCTGAGGGGTCGACTTGTAGGCAGCAAGTAGTTTCTTCGGCCAGGCACCTCGCTGGAAACGATCTGAGTCCCCTATTAGGCCTTCGTGGCTCGTTATGTCCCTCCCCCCCCCCCTCACTTTCTTCGAAACTTTGCGCGTCTTCGACCCAGCAGACCCTTTCTGAGTCTACCGTTGACTCTTGAGCTTACCTCTTAGTCCCTCCAAAAATTGTCGTTCTCTTGTTGAGACGTTAATCCTATAAGCAGCTATTCGGTTCCCTCCCCTGTGTAGTCTTGGGCGGACAGCTTGCGGGCATTGCATCCACCCCCATTTCCCCCCCCCACCTCTCGATTTTAATCACGCTTCCCCCGCCCGCCATGAGCATGATGCGCTCCAGAGGTTGATACCCGGGTTGCTGTCCGTGGTTGGTGTGCCTCGGTATGGCGCTTTTTCTTCTCTCGACCCCCCCCCTCAGCCCTGATCCAAGTTCCGGACGTTGTTTCACGCGGGATGGATAAACTATCCTAATGTGCAACCCCATTATAACCACAGCATTGGATGTCACGTCATCTGTTGTTTCGCCCCTTCCCCCTTCATTTTCCCCCAATCTTCCTAAAGGCCCTCTGCCAATTGTCCGCCGGCCGCTGCAAGAAAAGTACGCTCCCCCCTCCCTGTAACGTCGCGACTACTCGAAGCCCTCCCCCCTCCCTTCCCCCAACGCTGTCCCTCATTGGCACAGCAGCTGTCTAAGCGACCGCCCCCTTCCAAAAACACACACCCCCCACCCGCCACATTTTTTCTTTCCGCCCTTAGTGCCCCGTTCGACGTCACCTCGGGGATTCCTGTGCCCACACAAGCCTCGCCTCCTCTTGCCCTTCTCCCCCCCCTACCGTCATACTGCACGCCATTTCGCACTCCGCTCTTTTTTTGAGACATCCTTCCTTGGATTTCTGATCGACCGGGTAGAGATCAGCTCTGTTTTTTTTTTTTGCTGGTGTGACTCTTTCAATATTTGGTACAACCCTCTTAAACCTTGGTCCATTGATTTGTACTTTTGAGGATCGCACGTTTTGTCTTTTTGACTTTCATTGGACTGTTCTCCTTCCTCCTCACTAGCTTTTGCGGCGGTCTATGACCTGAGATTGCCCTCCCTGCCTCACCAAAAGCACCTCCAGTATTCTTGACGGTTATTTTTTGCGCCCTGTTTCAAAGTGGTAGCCTTCCTCCCCACAGTTTGTTTCTCCATCTATGCCGCCTGATGGTTGCACAGCAATTAGAGTGCCCCCGCTAAACGTGAGCTGCGCTTTTCGTGCCAAGTATCCCCCTTTCTCTTTCTCCCTCCCCCAATTCTGAAGATACTCAGGTGATGAGGAATCCCACCCTTTCTTCATTACTACGTTGTTTTGTTCTCCCTACTAGATAGGGTTTACTTACTTTCCCAAATTTTGCCTTAGTTATACCTAATTGTGAGATGGTGCTCCCCGGCGGGAAGAGCCTCACTCTTGACGTGAGCGCCTTTTTGTATCTCCTGTTTCGGGTGTGCATCACTCCCCTGAGTTCCGAACCAACGAGAAACTGGATGAATCGCCACCGATTTGAATCCCCCGCGGTCTCCCCACATTTCATACCTTCAAAAACCCTAGAAAAAACTCGTCTGTTGGATGGGACTACCCACTACATCCCCCCTACAGTCTTCCCCATCCTGCTATTTCTTCTTACCATAGGGGAAATACCTGATGACCCTCTCCAGAGTGCGACGTCCAGCTTTCCAATTTCTTCGGGAATGACGGTGACCCCATAAACTCTCTTCGACCAAAATAGTACCCGGATACTCCCCCAAAACAACAAACCACATGCTTATATATGCGGCACTCTCGTTCAACTCCTTGTCCAGTTTTTCTGACAATTCACGTGACCCGGATTTCCTTTTGAGGGAGTTTTCCGGTTTCCAGGGCTTGATCTTGTCTTGCGTTAATTCACGGTTCCGCAACGTTTCCCGTTTAAGGGAATACGTTTCCTCCGCAGCGTTTCCCCAGGAGCCACTTTGAATGACGGTCGCTCGGCTTGAGTTCCCCCTCGGGCTCCCCTCGGTGAGGTTCCCTCCCTCTAAGGCGGTCGATTAGTTCTCTCAGTTATCAGTGTTTCTTACTCCGGCATCGCGGACTTCTTTTTTTTTGTTTCTTTGCGGCATCCGATTTTCTTGGGGGTTCTCTTGGTGGTGCAAGGGTTTACCTGAATTTCGCACAAACTAAAACTTGATCAGATTCTTCGTCAGGCCCGTCCTGTTTTTCCCTTTCTTTTTTATTCTTTTAACAGTGAGGTCTTTTAATTTCCCACTTTTTAATAGGACCTTTCCTTTTCTTGTCTTTTTGGAGTGCTTTTCTTCTTTCGTAGATAATCACCCCCCTCTCGCATCCTTTCACACCGCCAGTTCGTGCAGTTCCCTCGGCCTAGATAGCCTTTATTGCCTGAAGGCTCGCCTCGTCCCTCCCCCCCCTCCCTCGTTTATGCCTGTGAGGAATGGGGGTACTCTCCCCCTCCACGATGTCCCCGGAGTCCTCCCTCCCCTCTCACGCCTCCCGAAGGACGTTATTTTTGACGTCTTCTTTTTCTCAGCCCTTTTCTTTCTCCCCCCCTGAACAACGCTTTTTGCTTAAAGTTCTTCCCTAGTCATTAAGACTGCCTCAAAGGCCCCCATACCATCCTCTCCCCTCGCTGTCGCCAGTTTCCCTTCTTCTTTTTTTGGTTGTCCTCCGCGCGCCACGGCCGGTATCTCGAATAGAGCGATTCTTGCCGTTAGCCTTCTAGTGTTTCCAATCTTTCACGTCATAAAACACGCAGTCTTCCCCTTCCCTTCCATTCCAGTCCTGGTTTTCGGTCCTCTCTTGGGTTATGCTCCCGTGGCCACTCCTTCTGTCACCAGTTGACTGATTTTTTATTCCCCCTCAGTTTCAGCTTTTTCCCCCTTCCTCTTTCCAATTGCCGGCAGGATTGCCATTTTTTTTTTCCTAAGGTATTTTTCCCTGGCGGGTTACCCATTTCGTAATTGATCCATTCTCCCTCCGCCCAGTCTTTCGCTTTTGAGAACTCCTTTAACGTCCGCATTACACACCCCTGACCTACGTTTCGGGTTTTGCTTCATGATTCCCCTCTTCTAACCTTATGTTCTTTTTCTTCTCGCTCCTGAAGATTGTGTTACTTTTTTTTCCTTGCTCGGATATAATTGATCTCAGCTCCCCACACAATTTTTATTTCGCTAGCGCGTGCGTTCCAATGTTATTGGGGGGTATTTTTTTGCCCTGCGTCATCGTTTTTTTTTCCATGACACAGTCCCCTTCTTGCGGCCCCTTACACCTTCTGCTCGGATAGTGCCTTTAGGACCTTATCCCCCCGGACTTGCCTGGCTCCTTCGTTGGTTTTTGACCCTTTCCTTCTTTCGGGATTCTTTCCCCCCCCTCTCAACGGATTTCCGTTTCTTTAGTCCATTCTTTCCATGATCTAAACCAGTTTTCTGCCGCTTTTAAAGTATAGTTTTTTTTCCTCTCTCGTTCCCCCTCCCAACCGCCGCCTAGAACGGAGCAGTGTTCTCCCTTTTTTTTTCTCTTTATTCCTTTCTTTTCCCTTTTCGGGGTTTCCGGATAGATCTTCAGGAACCCCCATCCGCTTCAAACAAGCGCCGTACTGGGTCCTTGCAGCAGAAGATCCCGATCGGCCCCGTTCCCCCCCGAGTAAGGCCTCTTTTTCATGACGATTGTCGTCTCGCCCAACGTCCTTTAGATTGACCCTGAAATCGTTCACGATATTTCACTATGGGATGCAATCGGTTGGTTCCCTCCTCGCCTTTCCCCAGAGCCTCTTCTCTTCCAGCGAACCTTCCCCTCTTATCTAATCTTTTTGTCCTCCTTCAGCACCACATTCCTTTCCTTTCTTTTGAAAGGGACATTCTCTAGAACAGATAGTTAACCCAAATTTTCCCCCTTCGTCCCCTTTCCTTGTTTCCTCCAAGGCGGTGGTAGGCTCCTTCTCAGAGATTGATCAGGGATAGGTGGTTTCCCTTCTGCGTTGCGACCGGCCTGCCAATACTAGCACTAACCTTTTAATTATGACGCGTTCCTGCCCCTTCACCTGATCGACTTTTCCCGCCCTTTCTTCCCCAACTGTAATGGAGACCTGCCGGTTTTAATTATATTTACTCCTCCGTCGATTCATTCCAAGCGGGAAGTTCTCCATTACTTTCACTTCGATGGAGGCCTTTGTCCTTTTCGGCGGTTGGCCTGGATTTGCAAGCCGACACGACACCCCTTAGGGATGTGTAAAGGGCGTATGTTCTCCCAGCGCCTTCCCTTCTCTCTACGCAGCCCTTCATCCCCCCTACCCCTGAGACTTCCGCTCCTTTGCGATCTCCACAAGGGCCGCTCGTTTCTTAAGCCCCCTTCCATAGGTACCGCCTTTGACGCTTATCTGTTTCTTTCTTGATGGGCGACATTGTGTTCGCTCCTTCCCCTTTTCACACTTTTGTCCCGTGCGCTGATCAACGTCAAAGATCTCCCCTCATTGGTTTTTTAGATTACGATATGGCCTCTGGATGGTCCCGCGGGAGGTCAGAAACGCGGTATTTCAAAGGGAGACTTACAGGTCTTTCCGAGCCCTTCTCTTGTTCTCTGAACCTGACTTGGCTTCTACGACAAAAACGTCCATTCCTTCGGCATTCACGCTGTTTCACCTCTTGTTGGCGTTCGGGTCTATGACCGCCCCCCCGGACTGGAGACGCGTCCCCTTCTGTAGTTTCGTGGGTTTTCTCGGGCTGATACATCATTTACCCCGAGACGTCCAACTCCAAAGACGACCCCTCCCTCTTTTTCCACAAGCGCCGTTCGTCTGGGCTGTTGTTTTTTTTTTTCTCTCTGGGCGGGTTCTGTACTGCCCCCAGACGACCCCCCTGATTGTTTTTTTTCGGTCCATTGAATCAAAAGGCCTTTACCTTCCAAGAGCCCGGCTTTCCTGACCAACGCTTTTTAAGCACGCGGAGATTATTCGCATTCTATTCGAGTCCTTGATTTTCCTGTTTTGAGTACGTTTGCGTGGACCGCTTCCCCTGGACTCCCTGCCCCACTCGCCATTTCCCCTGGAACTGCGCCCAAATGCCTCCACAGGAAGTGTGTCGCTTCCAAAGATACTTTTTTTCATGGACCCTTTCCAGCCCCCCCTTTCCCCACCTCTCATTTCTTCTCCTCCCTTCATCCGGTTAGCCGCGAGTCATCCTGAATCACAACCCGACCTTGATGTCTGTTCTTCTTCGGTTACCAGTAGGTCTCTCGGTTTTTGAAACAGCCTCGAGTCTTTACACTCTGATCAATCTAAGCATGTTGTTTCCCCCCTCCCTTTTTCCCCCCTCTTTCCCTTCCTCCCCTTGACCCTTCCTTCGCTTGATGAGGCAAGAGACTAAAAATAATTCAACCCGCGCCTTTCCCTCTCTTTTTGTGGAGCGTACGCATTGCTTCACGACGCCAGCACCCCATTTTTAGATTTTTATCAGGATTCGTGGTTGTGGCCGGGACGCGATGGCCATAGTGAAGTCCTCCCGTTTTTTGGAAAAACCAAGGTCCCCCCCCCCTTCTTTTTCTCATTTCGATTTCGACTCCGGCGCCGTGGCGCCGGTTGCTCTCCCCCACAAACCAGGCGTCGGTAAATGTTTTTTTACCCATCCCCTCTTTGTCCTCTCCTTTGATCCCTTGCAATTCTTCCCCCGTCTCTCTGCAGTCGAGTTAACTAAATGGACAATACCCTGGTTGATCTGGAGGAGAATCTCCCTTTTCATACTATGACGGATCGAGTGGAGGTCTTGTCTTTCCCCTGGCCATCCTGTTGCCGCGTCTTGCATTAAACCCCCCCATTTCACAGAACGCGTCTCGAGTTCCCCCAAATCGCAATATTCTCTGCTGGCAAGGCTCCTTCCCCCTCCCCCGCCCCTTCCCTTGAGGTCGGATCTCCCCCTTTATTGGATGTTTTGTGGGGTTCTTCTCTTCTGTGAATCTAAATACCTGGTCCCCTCTATGCTTCACTGAATTACCCTTTTTTCTCGATTCCTTACTTTGATCTGATCCATACTTGCGAGACTGCACAAACCCATATTTCTTTTCACTTCACTCCCCTGACCTTTTCGTTCTTTTCCTTGAAAATCCATTCACCCCCTTTCCCCTTCCCGAGACCCGTATGCCAAGCCTTTTTTGATGCCGCATCCCGCCCTCCTCGAAGTCACCCCCCCCGGAACCTGACTCTTCAAGTAGGACTTAGCCTCCCCTCCCCCTAACTTTCGCCCCCGCCGTGGCCCGCCTTCCGACGCGACCGCATCCGCCCTTTTTTCCCCTTGTTCCTCCTCCCAACGTCCTCTAACGCCCCCCCCGTGGACCGGCACTTCTCGCCTGCACTGATCGAGGCCCGGTCCGCCCACCCCTCCCTATTCAGCGGAGACCCGCACTATTCTCTTTTAGTCAACTGGTCCCATGGCTATCGTTTTGAGCTGGAGAGAAGTCCCCCCTGTTTTTTTTTTTGTTGCTAACACAGCCCCACCCGATGAAATATATTTTCTCCGCAAGTCCCGCATTGTTTCCCTTCTTCTTTTAGCCAATCTTTTGTTTTTGGCCTGCTTTCATCCTCCATATTTCCTAAAGCCTCCTTGGCGGGCGTGAAGATGCTCCCCTTTTATCCGCTCAAATCCAAAATCCACCCCCCCCCCTTCCTTTCCATTGTTTTTTTCGACGTGATGATTGGCGACGTCTCCCCAACCCGCCAATTCCCCTTTCGTTGTGTTTTTCCCTTCACTGCCGATTAGGGATTTCCCCCCCCTCCAACCTTTCTCCCTCGGGAGCCGCCACCCTGCCCCAATGATGCCCCCCTCTGACGTAGGTTTGGATTCCCACCTCCACCCGCATTCCCCCCTCTTCCTTTCCCTGACGACCCCTCCTCCTCTCCGTTGGTTTGTGAGAGTTTCCACGGGTCTCACTGCTTACGTTATTAATTCCCCTTTTTTCTCTGTTCCCCCCCACCTACCTGGTCGAGGGACTTCAGTACATTGGCCGTCTGTCCCTTTCCCCTAGATTTTTTTGTTCGTGAATCCCTTTCCTGGTGCTCCAGTTTCTACACCAGCAGAACCCCATTTTGGATTTACCCCACGAACAGCCACGTTCTTTACATCATCCCGTCCCCGCTCCCCCCCCCACAATTTCTTGCTTCTTCAGGGTATACCCTCCTACCGGTCCGCCTCCCTAAAATCGCTATTCGTTATGCCGATGAGTTCTTTCAGAAGGGCACATGGTCTACCTCCCCTCTTCCCCTCGCCTTTGGTAAACCTAACTTTTGGAATGGGCCCCTCTTATTTGTACCCTTGGACCAGGATACCTTCAACCCCTCACCCCCCCACTTTCTCTTTCTGGACAGCATCTCTGTCCCCCAGACGTTTTAAAGGGTTTCAACTTTTGGGCCCCCACCCCCTCTACCCTTTTTCCCCCCTCCCCTCTACCGTACCTATTCCCCCCCCCCTTTCTCTCCCGGCGTTTGGAGGGAGGGGTAGGGCCCCGTTCTCGATCTTGCATGTTGCTCCTCCCCCCCCCGATTTCCCCCTCAGTTTAAGAAGTTGGAGTAATTTTTCCTGCATCGTCCCCGTGGAATGAAATGCCTTTCTCGTCGGCAGCTTTTGGGCCCAAGAGGGCTCCTTCTTCCCTTGAGGTGCATGTGGCTTTCCGATAGGTCCCGAGAAAGTTTCAGTGTAGGCGCGTACTTTTTTCCCCGGCTCCCCCTTCCGGCGGCGGTTTTTCATGCCCGCTGATCCGAATAGGCACTTTTATTAACTCTCTGTGGACCTGTCTTCCCTTGCCTTCCCCCACAACTTACGGACCACCAAATGGTCTAGATGTTCTTCATCTTTTTCTCCTTTTTGTTTTTCATAAGTAGATTCGTTTCAACCGTGCGGAGATTTTTTCCCCACTCAGTCCCCTCTTTGCTGCCCCTCGTCCTTCTCATCTTTGATCGGGATGTGTTTCCATCGTACGCCCCCCTTCAAGAGAATCTACGAGGACACCCCACCTTCCCTCCAGAACTCTTATACGTCCCCTGGGACTTCTCAAGCGCCGCAGGCGAGGAATTAGCCCACAGGATCCCCCTTCTCCCCCCCCGCGTTTGGCTTTCCCCTAGGGGTTTTTCCCTCGCCTCACGCTGTCCACTTTTACCGAAAGCCTATAAATCAAACGCATCTTTTTCTTTTCTCACCATGCTCGCTTCTCCACCAGACCCATTTTGTTCTCGCGCCTGACTGATACCTTTTTCTGCATCCAATTCATCATAATCGGACAATCTTTCTCCCCAGTTTTCATTGCAGCCATCGCCTTTTTTCTTTTTTGGCGCACCCTGCGTCGCCGGCGCCGTCTACTCCTGCTGCTAATCGTCTTGTTGGTCTGAGCTTTAAAGAAGTGCAATCCTCTCCAGGCTCTACGCATAAGGAGCTTCCTTCCCCTGCCCGTATTTTCCCCCCGTTAGTCACCCCTGGTTAAGCGCCACCCTTCTGGCCCCTTTCATCCTCATGGATTTCTAGATCTTCGTTCCCTAGTGCACGATGGCCTTCAGCGTCAAATCGTTCTCCTTTTTTCAATGTTCAGGTTTTTGATCTGGTTAAAGAAGACAACTTGGCGTCCTCCTTGATCAGTGTTCGGATTTTCGTCGCTGAACCCTTGTAACCGTCCGATCCCCCCCCCCCTCAGACCGCCTCTTTTTTTGCTTCCTTTTCCCGCTCATCCCCTTGACGGGAGGTTCTTTCGGAACGAGGTAATGAGTCTTCTTTCTATCCGGAACTTGCTTTCAGCGCCCAACCACTTCCTTTCTTCTGAGTCTCTGTCCCGCTTGGACCTTTTTTTTTAGTGGTGCCATTTCTCGAATTCAGTAGATCGCGGCCACTACAATGCCGCTGATAGGCCTCTTCTCAGGCTTTCCCGTTTTTCCGCTTAAGGCTCATTCGTGGTTCTCTTCCACTTACTGGCTGTTCCCTAATTTTGATTACGTTTCTTCGCCATCTCTTTTCCGCTACACCCTCTTTGTCTCTTAAGTGGCATGGTGATTCCTCATCAAGTATAAAAAAAGAAGTTCTCTTCTCCGGTTTCTTTAGAAGGAGAGTCTTTGTAGTTCGGCGGCCCCCCTTATTTCGGGACTTCAGTTATTTCTTCTAGTCTACGACCTTTTGTGTGAACCCCGTCCGCCTCTTATTTCCTGGGGGCTTACCTCCTCATCCACCTTCGCTCGCAACCCTCTTTTTGAAGGCACGAGGCTTACTTTCGTCTCCCCCTTTCATCTCACCGACATAGTAATGCTCTTCCTTCATCCAACCCCCCCCTCGGCGTGGACCGGGACATCCATCATGGGTAGTTCTTTTTTTTTCCCTTTAGCCCTCCCTTTCTTTACCGCTTGAGAGCTTGGTGTTTGCCGTCATGCAGACGGCATTTCCTTGTGAGTATCTTTTCGCCAACCTCTAGCCCACATCCCGCCCCCCCCCCACCTCCCCCCGGGCGGTACTCGTCACTGTGGAGGATTTCACAACTGGTCGTTCGACACTTCGAGAGACTCCAAGTTCCTAGCGTGGTAAATGAACTTCTTCTCCTCCCCCCTTTGATGGGGGTGTTCCCTCTACTATAAGTTACGCATCCGTTCCCTCTCCTTTGAGAGCGCCCCTTCACTTCACCATGTAAATACCCTTCCGCATCGAAGCCGGCCTAACTGTATCACTTCGTTGATCAATCTCTATCTTTCCCTATTGTTGTTGTTCTAATCTCACCCAACGCGGATCAATGGGCATCGGCTCTTCTCTTTCTTCCACGTCTCTCCCTGTACTGATTTTTTAATCAGGACATTTCCCTGGCATTTGGCCTACGGTAGTATTTTTCTCTCTCCCCAAGTTGATCGCCCAGCCCCAGTTACCCGTTTATTTGGCCTTTTTCTATCGACTGAGAGCCCTCCCACCCCATGAGGTGGGTAAGCACGCGGTACAGGTCTCGCCCTCTTGCGGATTGCGCTCTGTGTATTTCTACCTTCCGTTTCCCCTCCCCCCTTTACGATTCGCGGTGCAGGTACGCCCCCGGCCAAGCTAGTACTTCCTTCCAGGTGCTGGAGTTAGCGAAGTCCCGCCCTGATGTCATCTTGCATTTAAAAGTCCGCTTGCATCCAGTCGTTTAGAGTCTGGCAGGCATTACGATCGGTTCTCTGAAATACTCGAGTCCCTCCCCCCCACCACTGACCCCCTTGTCAGTAACGCTTGTACCGTTGTTCTTTTATCATCGTTTCTTCCCCCAGGACGGAAGAGGACTTCGCACTTTGGCGTGCATGGTTGAGTCTCTCCCGCTAATTCCCTTATCTCCCCCAAGTTTTTCCCTCCACACCAGACAAAACGTTTTGAGAACCGGCGACTTCTTTTCGTTTTGTAGACTGGAGTCTTGCGCTCCACCAGTTGCCCTTTTATTCTCCCAGACGGACCCCCGTCTTTCTTTTGGCTAGCGGTCCATAATATTTTTGAACAAAAGGTTTCTTTTTCCCGTTACTCCCCTGCAGAAAGTCCCCCTTTCTTTCCGTCCCGACAGAATCAGTCTTCAAGTACGGATTTCCTGGCGCCCAGATACTTGACTACTTGTTCCCTTTTATGGTGCGCGTACGTTCGTTTTTGCTACACTTTATTATTCCTGAACCCTACAACTAGCAATGAATGCCTCGCCCATGCCACAAAAGGAAAGTTTGTTCGCCCCTCCCTATATTGAGACAAGCGCCAATTCTGCGGAGTCCTCCGGTTATCCGAGTCTATCACCAACCCGAACTCTGATCATGTAGTTCCCTCTTACCCGTCTCCCCTTTTCCTTAGAGAAGGAATACACTTTGTAGTTTCATTTGTTTCCAACCTCTCCTCCCCTTCCTGCCACTCCTGACACTTTCGTCTTAAGGCAAGCGTGATGGCAACCGAGCCCTCCCACCCCACGGGGGCGCCTCCTTTCGGGCGTGGCAGCTACCCGTGACAGTCGGTCTCTTTCTGGGGAATGCCTGATCTTGTTTGATGAAGCGTTGACTCCCTACTTTTGTTGTATTTATCTTCGGCAGAAGGCACACGCGGATTTTGAGTGAGTAGCCGTCCTGGCGCGCCCGGGCTTTCGCAAAACAAAACTACAAAGTGCCCTCTTCCTGCATTTTGTTTCTTTTATTCGTTTATGATTTTGTTCACCTTGCTTCCCTTCCCTGCATCCCTTCCCCTCTCCTGGCCCGCCCAAATGTTTGTTTTAGAAAAAACCCCCCACCCCCCCCCCCCCCCCCAACACCAATATTCCACCCCCCCCCAAAAAACCCCCCCCCACCTCTGATCCCCGACCGTACGAGTTTCGCGCTTGCGGGGACTTGGACGCGTGGATTCCTCTTTGGCACTTACCCATGCCCAACAATTTTTAGAGTCTGGGAATTGTATGTGCTCATGTCCCTCCCACAGTGTCGCAGAACGATGCCAGCCAAGAGTTTTCCTGTTCCCCTTTCCCCAGTTCTTCAGGTGGTTTGTAGGATGCTTTTTCTTCTTTGCGATCCATCCACCCCTCTCCCTGAGCTTTCCCTTCCTGCGTTCGCGCGTCTTGGGTTATAGCCGACGGTTCTCCCTTCATTTAAAACCACATGTACTGACGGCATGCCCTTCTTTCCGGGTTAACCCCTCACCCTTTAATCTACTCCCCGACTTCTTCAAGCCTGATGACGACACACCTCCGCCGCCGATGAACAACGTACGACTTGCCGTTCCTTGATACTTTTGACTTTCTTTCTTCTGCCCACCTCCATTTCACTTTCGCCTCCCCTTGTTACCGCCGAGCTGTTTGACGCATTTTCGATGCCTTCTCTGCCAAACGTTTAGAAAGAACGTAACACCCAGGACTTTGCGCCGCCAAGACTTTCCTTTCTCAAAAAATCCCTGCCCTCCCTCGACCCCGTTATAATTCTTCTTTCTTCAGAAATGACGCCCTGGATGGGACGAGTATGGATCCGAGCAACTGGAGCTTTCCCTCTGATGGTTTGTTTGTCGTTGATTATCAGGGACTATTTTGTTTCTTGAAAGAGTCTTTGCTTCCGGCCATTGCCTTTTCACGCGGCGGGTCGGCATGCTGGAGGAAGTTCCTTCCCCCTAATAATTCCGCTTCCTCTTTTAGTTTCTTCTTCTTCTTGAAGCTCTGAATTTTATCGCCTGAATATCCCCCCTCACACCGTACTCCCCCTCTTTTTGATGGTGAATGTGTTCGACCGTGGTTTGAAATTGGTGGCCCCCCCATCAAACGGTTCGCTGGTTTTTCTGAAAATGGAGCAGCTCGGATCGAACCCGCCCAAGCTCGCCTTACGAGGTTTTCTCCCTTTAAATCTTCGTGCGGCCCGTGAACGTATATTGTTTGGCCCTAAAATAACCAATTTCTAATGACCCTCTTTCTTGTTTCGAGCCGACACCCTACTTCTCTTTTCCTCCTCACGATTTTTTGTTTTTTTCTCTTTAACGTTTGTCCGTTACCAATGCCTCTGGAGAAGGACAATTGTGATCTTTCATCCACCAAGAAGCTTTTCCTGGTCCGCCAGCATCACGCTTGGTCCAGTTCCCCCCTGTTGGAGACCTGTTTGCGTTTTTTCGAAACTCCTGAGGCTCAGTTCAAACAAGCTCTTTCCATAGGACCCCCTTTTGCAAGCACGGTTCAATCTTCCTCCCGTCCCCCTCTCCCCCCCCCCCCCCAAATAGTTTTACGTTGGTTTCCTGTCTTTATGATAGGCGATTCTGCCCATGATCTCTCCCGACCGTTTCTCGAGCTCTATTTGTGATTATGAGTCTACAGCCCCTTCCCATGAACGCCTACCAGTTTTCCGCAACGCCGTAAATTGGTGACTGCGAGCCCTATATGGCTTGCCCCACTATTCCCAGGATAATACACCCACCCCCCCCCCACAACAACCCTATTCATCTTCAAGGCTTCGCCTCCCCCTCAAGTAAAGTTGTAGACCCCCTTAATGCGGGCTCCGGACGTGAATTCTTTGGCTTTATTGTCTCCGGTCTCGATCTTGGGTTTTTTCATAGGTTCGGTTTAATTTCTGTCTAATTGATCCCGGCCGCGGCGCCGGCCTCCCACTTGGCATTGACCTGTCCTTCGGCTTTGCTGGGACGTTCCGCCGCGGATTCCCTATTACTTCGGCTAGATAGTAGCGACCCGAGTGTCGTCCGCCTTACTTTAACTCTCGCTCGGAGTGTTGGACTTCCCTTCATCATACGGTCCGTTAGATTTGTGTTTGGAAGGTTAATACCTGTCTTCCTTTTTTTCCCCCCACACCCCCCCCCCCCCCGATCCTATTTTGTGCCCCCCAGTTCATCCCCAGTCTGTTTTCTAACCTTAGATTATTTCCGTGCGGGCTATTCACATCAGCCGATTTTTAATCCTTTCCCCCGTCGCTCTGGATCGTTTTTCGATGTTGATCTCCCTTTTAAGCTCCGCACTCAAGACACCACCGGCAATCACTCCCCGTTTCCGTCCCCCCCCCCTTGCCCTAATTGTCCGACTATGAAGCTCGATCCTTGCAAACCCTTTGACCAACAAATGGCCGCGATTGTTTTGTAGGGCCCCCTTTGTGGTTTTCGCTGCCTCTCTGTTCATGGTTCTCCGCCCAAAGCGTACGTTCGTGATCCGGATATTTCCAGATCTCTCAACCAGAAACGACTTTTTGCTAGTTTATTCCGAGCCTGCAAGAATGAGAATGTATCATACGGTGGCCATTCATCCCCCATAATTAGACAAAGCCTTTCGCAGTATTCGTCCATCGCAGTTTTTTCTCATTTTAAGCGCGTCTCACTGGCTACCGACTCTTTTTATTTAATAGCTGTGTTTCCTTTGGTCGAATTAAATAATCTTTGCCCAATCGCTCTCCGCCTACCAACCCACGCATCATTCTGAGCCCTGCCTTCCGTGAAATGCGGTTTTTCCCAACGTTTTTATTCTCTGGTCCCCGACGTGTAAGGATTTTTTTATTCTTTTTAGATGGCTTCCCTCGCACATTCTGCAGGAAGTCCAGCTTACTAATGGTCATCTGGCCTCCCACTTCTTGTGTGAACATTGTAGTCCACTGATCAAGTCTGCCTCTTCCTTCCTTTTTAGACGTGCCTCATAGCCCGTCGCGTAAACCACCTGCAAAATAAGAGTTTCGGGTTTTGCTCCTGATTTCCTTCGCTTATAGACGTTTCTGGTCCGTGAAGGCTTTCGCCACTGCACGATTTGTACTTGGCTTCCTGTAGCTATAATTGATTTCCGCGACCCCCGATGTTATGTAATCCCTTCCGCCCCTTTTGTGTTTGGGCTGTGGTGGCCATGCGTCAGACCATATAATGCACCGCCAAGTTATCCCTTTAGATCAACTTCCTCTCCCTTCCCTCTGACGGATCTGTTCGCCCCGGCAGAAGAGCTGGTTTTCGGTCCCTTTTAGTTTGGTACTTCAATGCATTTCTGATGTCTTTCCAGGAAACGGGGATTCTGTTTTCTTCCGCCATCTTCTGGCGCTCTCCCCCCTTTATGGGTTTCCGTCCTTTGCCATTGGTTTCTCCTATCTGCCCCAACACGCCTTTTCCCCCCCTTAGAGGTTTTTTTTTTCCGCCTTGGGCGGGTTCTCTTTGTCGCTGTGGACCCCGGCTTTGTTAGGGCCCCTTGACTTTCGCGACGCCTGCTCCCACCACTCACACCCATTCTCACTGCGCTTCTCCGTTCCTTTCATTTCAGAAGATCAGACGCCACCAGCTTTTCCCCCTTGAGCACGGTCGTCGGTGTGTCTCCATTTCTTTTGAGCATTAATTGATTCTTCCTCCGGCCTTCAGGCTCACCCTGCTGGGCGGCACTTCTTGGGCCCAGCGGCCAGTCAACCCCAGCACCGAGACCCCTTAACCGAAAATCACCTGGCGTCTGACGAGTCCTTGGCCGTTGTCTCCCTCCACTTCTCTGTCCTCTGGGCGTTACACGTTTTCTCCAATCAATAGTTTCGCCGATCCGCACCTTCACTTCCTGTCTCTGACGTGGTTTTCTTCAGCCACATGGAGGCCTGGAGGATAGAAATGTCTGCGAGCCTCCGATTCCGCTTCCTTCCGGTTTTACTGTGATGACACCGTCAGGAGTCCCTTTTCTCCCCTTTTCCGACCCCTGTTGACCTTTTACTGATTTCTTCCGTCCCCTCGCTGATAGAGGTACCACGGCGCCATCGACGCGAAACTAATCTAGAATGCCCCCCTTTTGCCTCTTCTCTTCATTTTTTCTTTATCTATTTGCATAATATAGTTTTGTCTTCTCTTTCCATTTCTTACCAAGAGTTTCGTGCCTTCAGATTATGGACATCTTCGTCCCCGATTCCTGCCTTTCGGCGATCATGCTTGGGCCTGTGGACTCGCATGTACGGCAGGGAGTTCTTGTACCTTCATGGGCCTCCGCCATCTCCGCTACCGAATCCGTACGATAGCACTGATCCATCTCCTCTTATGACTGACCCCCCCACCATGCTCGCCCCTTTAGGAAGCCCGTCCCCCCAGGTCAAGGTATGCCCCGGTGGAATTTTGCTTCAGTCCCTGATGGGAGTCATTGACAGCCCAAGGACAGATCCTTTCCTTTGATGAAGCAACGGCCAAGCTTTCCTCTTTTATGTAGTTAGATGAACAGATGTGTTCACGTCTTTGCTTTCTCAAAAAAGAGACGTCCCTGTCGGTTAGACTGAAGGCCGGGCACACTACGATTCGTTTCTATGCAATTGACGAACCAACCACTACCCCCCTTGGGCATTCCCCTCTTTTTACATGCGTGGCTGTTTTCTTTTCTTTCGATCGCACCAGGACAGTCCGAATCGCGGCAGTTGTTCAGGGCAGTTTTGAGTTTTCTCTATTTCCCCCCTCCCCCCATTTTCCCTTTTGACCTACTCAAAACGGTCTCCTGAAAGCAAGACGATAGTTCACCCCGCCCTCTCTGGGGCGGGTGTAGCGACTTGTATCTCAAACCTTACGTTTTTTCTCTCACTGAAAGAGATTTTCGTTCCCTCGAGCAGATGTCGCCTCCTCCCGCCTCCCGTTTAAATGTTCCCCTGAATCGCACGTACATTCATTACCCGTACACAACTAAGTGAGCCACCCCTCCTCGAGACCCTCTTCTCTTTCACGACCAGCGGGAATGTGTGTTCGTTTTCACTGAGAGTGTTTGTTTGGGGGTGGTTGGGGGGGGGGTCGTTGTTTGAATTTCCTCCTTCCACCACTCCTTCCGCAATGGGTAAGGCCTCTCAACCAATTTTTTCCTTTTTTTCGCTGCCTCCGTTCTCTGATAGACAGGCCCCGCCCCCAAATTACCCACTGAATCCAAGCCTAATCCCTCACGGTTAGCCTGCGTTACCTTCTTCCCAAAAGCCCTCTTATGGCTTATACCTTTTCCGCTTGATTTTACCGTCGCATTTCGAGGAAGGGCTCCCGATACGCCATGTTCACCGCCCTTTTTACCAGATTCGCTTCCTTCATCCCTCGCAATTGCAGATCCTTCCAACTATTCCCGGGCAACGAGGATACTAAAACCCCCCGTTTGCTCCTGTCAAGAGCCCTTTGGTCCTTGCTCCGCAGTTTCCTTTACCACCATGACTTGCGTTCCTAGTCTTGAATGATATTTGCTCTTTTTCCCCCCTTCTCGGCGTCTTTATCCATCCTTAGTGAAGGCTCACCTTCCCTCCTTTCACATTGATGCGCTTGTCTCCTCCTTTTTCTTCTTTTGCGGGCTTGGCGACCACCCCTGCACCACTGATGTCTTTTCGACCAATGGTCTGCATTGTTCTTATGAGGTGACTGATTGCCCCTTCTGCGACCGTACGGTCTCTTCCTCAGAACTGGCACTGCCACCCCTCTCTTTTCTAACGCTGAGAAATCCCTTATAACTAAAGTCTGCGGATCGCTTGTCTCTTGCTTGGCCCCACCCGGTACAGATTCATCCGACTATGGCATCACCCCACCTACACCCCCACTCCTTGTCGGGAGGGAAGCAAGTCGCCTCGTGCCTGCGACTTTGGCATCTCTTTCTCTCGCCGGCCTCAGAGTTGATATTGCCTTCTTTCTTTTCGGTTTGCAGTATGTCGGCTTCTTCTCTGTGCCCCATCCCGCCACCCGCCATTTTCTTGCCGGAAATTTTTTTTTTTTCTTTTTTTTTTTTTTTTTTTTTTTTTTTTCCGAGTTCTTTTCTCCTCCTCTGTTAATCTTTCTTACCTCGCTTTTGTCCCGAATCACTCCAAACACACTCCGTCCGCCCCCCCGAATTCATTCCCCCTTTCCCGGGTAGGGGTCTCTAAAATACATCCTTACAACACTTTTCCCTCCCCTCACCTTACGTTGCTATCCATCCCGCCCTCCCGCCGACCGAAGCCCCCAGATACGGAAGAAACTGCTAACTTCACTTCCCTTTCCGCCCCCCCCCCCCCAATCCCGTCTGGCGCCCGCGGGCCAATCTTCCCCTCCTCTCCAGAATTTCCCCCCAATGCCGCCTGGCTCCTTTCCCCTTCTTTTCTTTTCTTTTGACATGGCCCCTTTGCACCTGTTGACAACGCCCTCCTCCTCCTCCAGCCCCCCTTCCCCTTTGCCCACTCCCGCCCTATTCACAGTGTCCCCCCCTCTTTTTTTTTTAGAGCTTTTTTCTCAGCCCTGGCACGAGGAGCTTTTCTCATCTTGAGAGATACTCTTGTTTTTGTTGGTGTTCATTTTTTCACCCTTTGGCCAGATGGACCGATGTCTTTCTCCTACGCCCTTTACGGCGTTGGTTCTGCCTTTCATTTCATGGGACTGTTATCCATAGAATTTAGCGATTCCGGCTTTTTTTCTTTATATCCTGTCTCTTTCCTAATTCCAGAACCACGTAAATTTGGTTTTTCTCTTTGATATTCTGTGTGGGCGACTTTGCAACTGTGTTGAGATGCACCCCCCCCCAGTTTATTCTACCCCGGCAATTTTCGTCATTGTGTATTCGAACTACCTTCCCACCCCCAACCCTTTCTCCCAGGCGCCCTCCCCCCACTTATTCTGTGAGGACAGTGCGTCTTTTTTTTCTCCCCCCCCCCCTTTTTGTTCAAATGGAATGACTCCCATTTAGGTGATTCTCCACATCCTCTCCCCTTTCTCTACCTCTGTTTGGTTTAGGATAGATTAGTGAAGTCTTAAATCCTTCCCCTTCCATTTTTTTCTCTGGTGGGTGCTACCCCCCTATTGCACGCGGTTTTCTAAGATGTACGTTCTGACGCCATCTCATGCTCTTGGTTTCTCTCCTATCGGAAGTCTTCCTCCACCCAGCCTACATCCTCCTTTCCCCCCCCTTTTTGACCCTTCGGTCGACACCCTCATAATTCCGCCCCCTAGCTTCCGTTTCTTGTCTCTAAGGACGACGCTATCCCTCCGTCCCCGCCGCCCCTCCCCTTTCTGCATATGAGCCTGGCCCCCTTCCCCTTTTCCCTCCTTTGCTACCTACACTCCTGTTGGGACCCCTTTTCGCCTAACCCCTCTTTTCCCAATAGTTCACATGATTCCATCCCCCCCCACCAACCAAACCCACCATCGAGTCAGGCTTTCTTTCCCTCATATTCGTCAACCCTCCCTTCTTTTCTTTTATTCAAAAAAGATTCCAGATTGGATTAGGGTGCCAGTAGGTCTTTCTTTTGGAGTTCCCTTTGCTCGTCTTGAGAGGATTGTTAAGCACTTTTCCCTGTTATTCATTTCCTCTTTATCTTCAGAGGATGAACTTTGTCCAAACGTTCCCTTTCCTCCCGTGTCGAGTGTCTCTGTTTGGAACGGCGATCCGGTGGTTTCTGCTTCTTTACAGTATATTTTCGCACGTAGAAGGTTTTCCCCTCGCCCTATAGTTTATGGGCTCCTTCCCGGTTGGGGGAGGGTTCCACCGGCTGCTTTATCATACGACTTTTTCTCTTCTCTTTTTTTCAAGGGTCGAACACAAACCCTCTCTCAATTTCTCTTAGTCCCTTCTCCCAAAGCTTGTTTTTCTTCCAGTTAAGTCGTCCCGTGCTTTCTAGTTATTCCCCTCCCCTAGTCCTTTCCGTCCATTTCTTGTCCCCGGTTTGTTTCTCTCTATTTAGAGACTCTCACATCGAAGATCCTTCCCCCCCAAACCCGGCCTCTTTCACTTCCTAATCAGTTCTAGATGAATCTGCTCCTCTTCTTGATCTTTGGAATTCCACCTGATTTAAAACATAGACTTAGTCCTTTTTTAGGTCAAGTTTATGCCATTGTTCCCAAGACACCTTAGTACGAACTCCTCGACGTATCCCAGCATGAGCCCTTTCCCCCCTGATATTTCGTAGATCTAAAAGTACCCCCTCCATTGTCAGCAGTGCGCGCCTTCCCTCTTCTCTTTTTCATTCTCAGGTCCACAGGCCTCAAATAAACTCCCCCCTCCCTTTCAGTTCTACTATTGACGGTTTTTGTTGGCTCTCCAACCAATCCGTCTCTCCCCTTTTTCGGTTATAGGATCTTTAGCTCCTTCCGATGTGATCTGACCTTTGAGCTATATTGCTCACCTCCGTCCCCGACTCATACCCCAAACCCCAGGATTGCATTCTCCCGACCCCCTCTTTTCTAGTACCGTCTCCCTCCCCGGTTCATTCCCTTTCGAAGGGCTCCTTTCCCGAGAAGTTGGTCTTTATGTGCCCTCCCCTTTGCAAATTTTAGGGCAATTGCAGGAAGGGCTAAATCTTCCTTTTACTGGCAGCTTTTGTACATCCCCTTCTTTTGTAAAAGGTTATGTGACCCTTGTCCCCTCCTTGTTCACGCTTTCTTCCCTCCATGTTAGAGGCGAGACTTTTTAACCGTCGGCCAACCCCCCTTCGAAGCTCCTAGTTCGGGTTGGTCCTATTTTATTCTCTTTCACCTTTGGAAGTGCCGTTCCGGCTCTTCCTTCCTGTGCCGTGTTGTAATCTTCCCCCTTTCCATCAGGATAGCCCGTCCCACACCTCGTTTTCTTTGTAGTCGCAGCCCGTGTGGAGAGTGGTGGGGTTTCTGTGGGCTGCCCCCGAGTATAGTCACAAGCAAAGTAGATGAGTCAAACCGTCACACCACTTCCGGATCTGATCGTGAGCCCTTAAGTCTCAGGATTCCTGCTCTTCCTTTATTTGTCGGGACCTTCAGTTTTTTGCTTTAAAGGTCACACGGTTCTTTTTCTTCGTCTCCTTTCTTTTTCTCCCAGCGCGGTTCCCTTCTGGGCCGTAAAACTTCTGGGTAGGATTCATCTCCCAGTCTCCCCCCGCGACTTTAAATTTTTTCCGGTGTTCGAGTGTGGGGCTTTCTTGTTGCTTTCGGGAAACGGCTTTAGGTTTTACTTTTCCCACGTATCCGCGGTATACAAATAAAAATTCGGTGCACCAATGCTGCGCTCCTGCCTTTTGTCTGAAGCAGACCCGCCTCCCGAAGAAACGACTTTCCCCAGAGTGCAGGCAACCCCCTCCCCCTCTCCCACCCGAGTTCGATTTTTTTTAGTCCTTTCATCGTTCCCTCACTCTCGTAATGCTCTCTCCTTCCGAAGGCACCCCTTTCAATCTTGTCTCGTCTGGACAATCCTTAACCAGGACTCACTCACTCAGCACCCACTTTCTACTAGCTGGCCGTCCTTAATAAGGCACTGCACGCTTCTCTTCCCAATCTGTCCTTTGTGAGCAGGTTTGGTACCCAAAACTGGTTACCCTCCTACACTCCCGGACTTGGGCTTCTTAAGAACCCACGTGCTGTGGGCGGCGCAGTATCTCCTCTGATTCTCAGTTCACTAGCTTTTACAGCCCGGGCGATAAAGTTTCCTGGAGGGGCTTGCTACATTTTTTTTTTCATCAATTCTCTTCAGGTTCAGCCAGGCAAGCTTTAGAGTTTCCTTTCTTCCACCGCCGCCTCATTGCCCAGTACTCTGAGAAATGCCGGCGTTTTTTATGACTATATCTCCTTCTTTTCCTGTGAGTCGGAACGCAGGCCCCTTATAAGAGTAATGGGTAGCGTAGATGGTTTGAAAAGTTTTTCCTGTACTCCTCTTCGGTGGGAATGGAGTCTTTGTTACCGAGCACGACATCATTGCCTGGAGAGGTTGGCGTCCCTTATGGCGCGCACGAAACGCACCACAATGGTGATCCCGAACGTTTCAAAGTCGGCCCCTTACTATTCCTTGCTACACCCCGCAAGAGCCGCTTCAAACCACGGTAACGTTTTTTACCGTCAAGGTCTTGAGCATTGTTCGTCTCTTGGGCTCAATGTCCCCGCCCCCTCCCAAGGACATTGTATGCCGGTCATTCTCACGAAAGGCCCATCGAGCATTCCAGGTGACTTTGTCTTTTCAGCTTGAGACCCCCCGACTGCTTGATGTCTGCAGCGGCGTTTTCTCCCCAACGAAGTTCCACCTTCCCCTTTTATTTTGGGTAGAGCATTACCGATTCGGTTATCTTTGTACAATCGGCGGGAATTCCCCCACGGAAGGACTAGGAATAAATTTTCCTTTCTCCCCCGCTGGTCGGAGATAGGTTTAGATCTGCTTTCGCCAAAAAGGAAGTTCAGACTCCAGTCTGGCACAGGGTTTCACCGGCCCTTGTTTATTGTGTTATAGGTCGCCACCTGTATGAGCCTTCCAAGCCCGGTGCCGCCAGCCCCTAAAATCCCCCCCTGCCTCGGCTGCACCTGCCCCTCCCCCGAGGGAGGCTTGTGTCTCGTTGCTCTGAGCGTCAACCACTCTCCCCTTTTGTTTACTTCAAGAAGAAGACCCGTTTGGATCTAAGACTCCTCTTGCGACTCTTTGAAAACGGCCCCGTTGCCTTTTATTAACCGGTGACAGTCTCTCTTCCAGAACTTCTTCTTCCTTCAGAGGAACTCCGTCGACTTCCATGTTGAGTTTCACCCCTCTTCCCCCAGCTTCAGTGTGGCCCGGTGGCGCTTTTTTCGGTGGCATCTTTACGCAGCCACTACAAAACGCACGGTTCCCCCTTCCCTCCCCCCTCCCATGCAACACTTCTCTTGGCGCTTAAATCCCACATATCTTCCACTTTAAGCCAATTACCCCACGTGCCGGAGGATTTATTTCCCCTCCCTACGGTTCTTTCTTTTACATCATGTTCTCCACCCAACCCGAAATTTGGCTTTTTCCGCGCTGTTCCCCCGTCTTATATAAGGCGCCCGAGGAGCTACTTTATCAATTCCCTTCTGCCCTTTTCACCCGCAGTTTTCTTTCCATTCTCTTACTGCCATTACCGCATTTCACTTACTTCCCTCTCCCTTGAGGCCCCCCTTTCCCAGGGAAAAGCTCATCTACCCTTCCCCGGGGTCTGGCAGTCGACCCGGGAGCACTTTGATCCCTATTCTCCTCCTGCACCCCACCTATTTTGTTCTTTCACCATCCCCTTATTGAGTGTTTTTTTCGAGAGGGAGATCGTAATCCCCTCGCCTCACGTCCAGCCTTCACCTCTATTTTACGCCTGCCGGTCTCTCTTCTGCGCGGTTTTGCGCCAACAAAAAATGAATTTCTTCGACGGCTGTCCATTCGTATTAGCTTCTTTTATGGCTTCTTCTACCCAATTTCCGGGGGCGACCTCTCCAACTGGCCTCCCCCCAATGCCGTGGTTTCTCCTGCCGTCCGACACATTTTTCTCCTTATTTTGGAGATGGAGTGCTTGTTCGGCATCCTGTCCATCTTTTCTTGCAGCGGGCAACCCCCCACATGACTTCCACCCCAGAGAGGCGGTGGGAATCTGTGGTTTGGGCCCTTCTTCTTGTTCCTCAAGATCTCTGCAGCGTGGGCCTTCTTCCAACGTTCGTCGTCCGTTTTTGTGCTCTTCTGGCGCTTCTTCTTATTTCTCGAGCGCACTCCCCTCTGAGCCGAGCTACAAGGTGTTGTGTCCTGGGCTTGGCCCTTCGCGGTATTTTTTTCCCTAAGCCACCCCGTGTACTTGAATCAACTACCTATTCCCCCCCTGCACGTTTAGGCCCTCAATTTTTGATTCCCTTTCTTGTCGTTGTGGCGCCAACTCCCTTCATTCCCCTTTTCCCAAATCTGAAAAAACTTGACCGATGCTCTCAAGTCCCCCTCAACCCGCTCCGCCGCATTAGAAGCAAACTTCCGTCCTTGTCATTACGACTCTCATCCATACATTGCCATCCAAAGATCTTCGCCGTTTTGAAGGCAGCACGCCGCCCTCATCCATTCACGATTGGACGCTCCTGCTTCCGTGCTTCCCCCGCTTCCCTTTTACGTCACGGGACCTGCTGAAAGCGAGCAAGCTCTTTTTCCGCCACCCATCCCCCTCCGTCTGCCTACTGCTAGCTTAAACCTGGACGCTGGGGGCTGATGCGCCTTAGCATGGAGCCTCTGTTTTTTTTTGGGTTGTTTTTCCCTGGGAATTTTGGGCAACCCCCCGCTCCTCTTTACGAAGTCCGTTTTCTTTTGCACGGTGGGTCGCAATTTCTTATTTCATGGTTCCCTGTTTTCCCCTTCAGAATAAGATTTCGGTTGGGTTTTCCTGATAGCCCTATCCTCTTACACCGAACCCCCGATCCTATCTGGTGGGCGCGGTCCCCGGTGATGGTGTCCTTTTTTTTATCGAACCAACTTGGTCTAAGATGCCTCCCCAAGGTCCTTTTTGTTCTTTACCTACCTTTGAGGGATTCGCCACGCAACCGTTTGACCTCTAGTTCTTTCCCTGCCATTTGAGAACGAGTTCCCATATTTGTTCCTCTTTTTCCCCTGGCTTCCCTTCCCTATCGGTGATCGGACGTATCTCTATCTTTTAATTTCCCTTCCTTTTTTTTCTTGTGTCTTGAGATAGGCAGTAGCCCTTGCCCTCAGTCTTCCCCCTCCCCTTGATTGTGACCCCCACAACTACGGGCACGTGATCCTCCCCGATTCCTCTTGTTTCTTCCCTTCCGGTTGTGGTTCTCCTCCCTCCTGGTCCAGTCAGAACCCCTTTCACCCCCTTTGTCATTTTTCCATCGGCACCAAACTTTTGCAACGCAGTTCGCTACCTCCCCGTCACCCGGCACCCCACCCTAGGTGTTTTTCTTGTATGATTTTTTAAAATGATTAACTCCCCCGAAGCAGATCAGCTATTTTGGATTATAATCGCATGCCCTAATACTTTTCTTTCTTTCCTTATCCCCCCTTCCGGCTGAATTGAGGATCCTCCTATGGTGTGCCCATTTCACTGATCCAACACCCCACAAACAACCGCTGATATCCTCCTGGTTTTAAGAATTTTTCCTCGTTCCCCATCAAGGAGTCCCATTACCCCTCCCATCTTACACTGTCATTCCCTTCCCATGTCTTGGAGGGGGCACCGCTCTTGCCTCCGGTTCCCCGGTTAACTTCATCATACGGAAGATACGTTTCGCTTCTTAAGCGCCACGTGGGCGTCGGCGCTGCTGGCCACCGGGTCGCGACCCCTTTTTTTCGGTTTCAGTGTAAGGATGCCCTCGATCAGTCCTATCCCGTGTCGGGCGCTTTTTTCCGTTGCCCGGCGGCTCTTATTGCGGCATCAAGGTCATTTCTAGCTGTCTTTCACGCTTGTGACCGGTCCTTCCTTGCTTTTTTCTACACAACTACCGGAAAGTAACCTCTTTCTTCTTCCCCGCCGTCCTGTGTTCGATAACTTTC
>Ga0179593_1675450_pt1 | contig 29123 bp, 24 predicted proteins | sample CZODoug2_1_08_16_FD_185931 | JGI IMG/M metagenome (GOLD analysis project Ga0179593, IMG submission 185931) | Vadose zone soil fungal communities from Angelo Coast Range Reserve, California, USA - CZODoug2_1_08_16fungal (PacBio error correction) | ecosystem: Environmental > Terrestrial > Soil >... | reverse complement strand
TTCTCGATTTCCTCTCGTTTCGAGAAGGATGCTGACCCGCCGCTCCATCCGATTCCGCGAGGTGTTTTCGAGTAGATATTCTCGGTTGATACCTTATTTTCCTTGGTTTTGTGAGAGTTGAGGTTTCTTCCAAACACGAATGAGCGCACTCCCTTACCCCACCAAGGTACCTTTTTCTTACACCAATCCTGGGAGTTCCCCATATTTTTCCCCCGCGACCGCGCGAGAGAAACAGAGCGCTAATCCACCCTCTGATGTTGCCTCGTCTTTTCTGGGCAAACCCGCCCTTCTTTTCATGATTTTTAGTCGGATCGGCATGCGTTGTTAGTTCGACCCTTTATTTCGTGAAGCTCGCGGGCCTCCTTTGGGAGTAACAGGTCCATACTCTCTCATCGGCTGAGCCCCCTTCTAACTACAGATTTGAGGGTGCGGTTTTGCGTGCAGCTCCTAGACTTGCCGCTCAATTTTTTAGATTCTTCCCCCTTTCTCTGGCCTACCAACGTCTTTAGTTCTCATATCTGTGCCTCTTCTTTTCCCTCTCCCGTTTTAGTCCTCAGATACTCCTGTCCCCCCCCAAACCCCCCCAAACCCCACCCCCCCTCCCTTAGTTTAGGCAAGTCGTCTTACGTTTGAGACTCTTGGTCGATTCTCCTGACCCAAGCGAAGGAGTCTTAACGGAGCGAGATTCTTTGATAATCCGGCAAATTATTCTTTTGTTTTCACATCGGCCTCTTAAGTCTGGATTCTCAGCTTGATTATACCCCCGCAGTAGCGTGCTTGAATGATGCCTCTCCTCCTGGTTGGTTCCTCGATTGCCTTTGAGAGTTGCTTTAGCTTGACGCTGCGCGCATCTTCCATCCAAACAAATGCGACTCCCTAACGTTTCAAAGCTGCTGGCAATCTATAGCGTCTTTTGACGCGCCTCGACCCCCTTCTTCTTTAACTGTCTTCTAACCGGCTCTTCCCAGTCGCGCTCTCCGGAGTTTAGTTCACTTTTATCCCCGCGGCTAATTCGGCACTTTCCCCCATTCCAGTAGATTTTTCATCATGCCCATCCGCGAAGTAAGCTTTTCCTTCTTTCTTCTCTGAATGAAGAACGGCGATGTCTTTGGCCCCACGCTACTTCGCCAAGGTCCGTTCGCCTTGACAAAAAATCAGGGGTTTTCAACAGGTTCCAAATCCTCCCCCGATTGCACATGTAATCTTGTTTCCAACGCGGTCACCCCCAACGTTCGTCTCATGCCCGCGGTTCTCCTTTCTTTCCTAGCCTTCTTTTCTTCTGGAATTTCTTATTGCTGCCTAATTTCACTTTTAACCCGAAGGAGCCCTTTTCCGTACTTCACCTCGCCTTCTTTCAAGTGCTCTTGACCAGTGGCGCTAATCGGTCAAATCTGCTACTCTCAAGAATTATATGCCCGCATCGCCGCCATCCTTCTTGCTCCACATGCCCTCCTCCCCGCGTCTGTGGTTTGATAGTTAATGCCTCCGTTTGTCGGCCCTCCTGGAAATATCCGCAGCCGATGCCATCTTTTCCCCTTGCCTAATCCCGACCCCTTGGTCTGGGCTCTGAAAAAATCTCTTTTTCTTTTTTTGAGTCGATTTAAGCAGATTAACCGCCCGGTCTAGATTATCAAGGATTACAACCGCTGATGGGCTTCACCAGCTGGCTTATCAACCTTCTCATGTTAACGAGAACCCCCCTTCGCCAGTAGGGCCGTGGCTCCCCCCTCTTTTGGTCTTACTTGTTGAGGTTTTCTAAGTCCTTCCCGAAAGAGTGGAATGATCCTGTTGAAGGTCCACTTTGCAGTACTTGGTGCTTATTGAATAAGTTGTGTTCCTGCCTGGTCTAGATTGCCTTTTCACAGCCCTTTCCCCCTAGAAACTTTCGAGGATTGTAACCCCGCCGTTTGCCATGTTTTTCCATTCCATGCGTTTCATGTGTCAATCGCTTTCTATTTTTTTGGACGGTACGTTAATGATTTTTGAATCTCTCGAACAAAAGCGTCCGATGGGCGAGACTTCGCCCTCTCTGGCCTTCGGTTTCGCATCGCCCCTTCCTGAGACCCGTAACACGAAAGCCAATTGTATGCGAGGTGGCTTCAATCCCCTCCTTTCCTTTACCTCGTGCCGCCAAGTGCTGCCGCAAAAGGTGAGACATGTCAAATTTTCATGGGCCGAGGCGCCGCGCCCTTTTACTACTGGGGGGTTACTGCAACCTGTAGCTGCGACGGTGGTCAGTTAGCCCCAGTTCTCGATTGCCCCGCGCACAGTCCTTTTGTCCGTTAAGATTCTCCGTCAGACCCCTTTACGCGGCTTTTTTCCCTTCGCGAAGCTTTAACCTCCCCCACGAAAAGGTCTTATGGAAAACCAACGTTCACCTCCCCCCGTTGTACATGCCCCAACCCCCAGCTCGCGATGTCTTTTTTTTTATTCCACACTTAAAGCTGATTTCCCTGTTGCCTCTTCACGATACCAGCTTTTCGCTGCCTTTACCTGCCCCCCCCACTACTATCAATATCAAAACTCCTTTTTGTGACACAGGCGGACGTTCAGACTCCAATTTTCTCACCGCCTTCCCAACTTTTGCGCATCTTTTTTTACTGGTGGTTCAGACGCCATTACCTCACTTTAGTCTGGACGAAGCCATTCGCCTTGGGCGTTTTTTGTGCTAGCTTATCTTTTTCCCCCTGAAGATGGAATGATCTTTCAACACTTCTGGCGCATAATCGCCCCGCCAAACCCTGCAGGCAACCTTTTGGGTCGTTATCGGCTTTTTCTTTTCTCTATAAAGTGCCCCATCTGTACTCCTATGAGACATGTGAGATCAACTCGTCCTATCGTCGCCACTCAATGGGCATGCAACGCCTCTCTTACTTAACTCTGTTTGTCCACCCGATTAAAGTGGCATGACCCCCCTTCCCATTTGAGGCTTGGATTAAGTTTTAGCGTGTGCAAAGCGCGATTACTTGGCCCCCTCCTTCCTATGGTGGCCCATCGATGGGTTGTAAGACCACCTTTCTCTTCGATGTGGTTGTGCGGCGTAGTCGCATCAGTTTGCGTGTCCGAATTTTCCTCCTCTCCGTTGTTTTGTTGTCTTTTTTTCTTTTTCCTCTTATCACAAAGTCAACTGATCTCAACACCTCCCCTTTTTAATGGAATAGTCAACCCTTCTATGTCAGCGACATCCATAAGTCTGACTCCCTCGTAATCGCGCTTTGCACCGAGATCCCCTCATCAGAACACAGTATTTTCTCCTGTACATGGGCAAACCCCCTCCTCGATTTGTCAGATCATGGCCCTTCGTTTTTTTGCCGTTGAGTTCGATGAGCGTTTTTTCCTCTTAGCCGGAATTTGCAGACGTTACCGTGAGTATTCATCGTCCTTTCCCCTTCGCCCAAAGCCTTATAATTTTCTGGTTTCCTTGTTTTATGGCCTCCCACCTTTTTTGCGATTCATCCAGCGTTTTGCCCCTTCGTCCCAATATAGCTTCCAAACCGCCGGATAGTTAGGAGTCTTATGTACTTTTTCCTACTTAGTCGAGCTTCTTATTGTAACCCCAGTACCCAAATGATATACCCCTTGCCAGCTTAGCTTTATTTTGAAGTAGTCGGGTGCTAGCTGTTAGGCGCTCACCTTCAACCGCGCAGGAAGTGTTCGGTTCCAGTAGAAAATTTAGTGTTTCTGTTTTACATATACAAGCGCCCCCAACGCTGGCCGACAATCGTCATCCTTGCTACCTTCCCTCTTTTCCAAAGGCAGCTTGAGTTTTTTGTGCCCCTTACCAAACGCCTTTCCTCCCATGGGGAGCGGATTAAACTCTTGAGCTGTCCTCTTTCCCACGAAGTTTTTTCCTCGATTGCAGACTTTAGCTTGGAGAGCTTAGTGAGATTTTGCTTTACTTCCAAGAATTTCTCGCTTTCGATTCCCAAATCGGCTCAGCTCGATAGCCAAGCACAAGCGGGCCCTTAAGGGCCCTCTCATTTTTCGTGATGCACTAGACCCTCCCTTGGACGTCCCTTTCAATCCGCCAGCCCACAGTCGTTTTTCTCCTCTCGGTTCGACATATTGTCATCACCTCTTCTACTAACATTCAGGTCGGACCCCCTATGTAAGGCCAGTGAGGACCTAATGTCCCGACGACGTAAAGCCTTTCTCTTTCCAGTTCTTTCGTAAACCATCCTTCCCCGTCTTGCTCGTGAATAAGGCTCTCCTTCCTCTAGAAATCGTGTTGGCGCTCTTGACCAATCAGGGCACGTCACCCCGAGAAACTCGAAAAGATGCTTTTGTGTGAAAAGGGAAGTTCACTCAATTGCAGGACTCCTCTTGTTCCATTCTTCCTGCTTTTTGACTCCCGAGTACTCCTCAAATGTCCCCCCTTTTCTGAAGTTCCGTACTTCAACCTTTTTTCCCACTCCCCCGTTCTTCCCCTTCTAAATGATCCTCCCCTTTCAACTTGGCACGTGGGTTCAACTCCCTGCCCTAATAACTGACGCCCCCCCAGGAGTTTGGTTTTCCTTTAACTTTTGATCGGTCAGAACCCCCCCACAATAGCACCCCTTAATGATCGGACTAACTTCCATATCGAAGCGCACACCGGTCTTACTTCCCCCTCATCTTTTTCCTCCCCCTTTTTAGCTATTTTTTAGGCCCGAAGGATCATGAGAGTCGAGCCCCCCTCTCGTCCGAGCAGTTCTTTAACAGCGGTCGACCCCCGATTCATCCTTTTTACGAAACTCCCTCGGAGAGGACTTTTTTTCCGACCCGCGCGGCTTATTGCGGCTTTTTGGGGCATATTCGGTTCTCAAGATTGACCGGGTATCGCACTTTTTTTCCGGCCACTTGGGTATTCTGAAGAATTTTGCGACCTGCACTCCTTATTCAAGGATGCCCCTCGGTAAATCAATTGACCCTCCGAGAAACTTCTAGGTTAAGAAGTAGACCCGCGTTGCCATTATTTCACTTTTGTCCCGTGTTGACCCCTCTTGTCTCTGGAATCGCTGTTTAGTCTCTCCACACTCACAGTTCTGATTTTTTCCTCGCCAACTTCAGGATTTGGTCGCGCTCGCTTCGTTCCCTTGTAGTTCCATGGTCCCTCGAGAACTTCCTCCCCCCCGTAAAGACCGCTTACCATGCTTACTTCGTTCGTCCTCCTCCACTTTTCCAGCGTTTGGCCGACTTCATTCTTCGCAGAATCTGCCCCATCCTGAGAAAAAGACGATGCCTCTGACTGGGTGTGTTCACGTTAGAAGGCCACCTTTTCCCTTCGCGTTTTAAGTGCGCTGAACTCTCTAGAGACAGGACGGACCTCGCTTTTGGTCTTCACGTACTAGCTCTTTTGGTTGCCTGCACGCTCGATGTGAAGAGATTCCGATCATTCACCCCGAACATTTTCATCGAGAAAAAAGTCTTCCCAGATTCCCCCTCTTTTTCCCCCTCCGCAAAGCCCTTCGACTGCTGTTTTTAACATTCCTTGGTACCATTCGCTTGTGTTGCGTTCCGTCATCCAGATTGTTCTGCTTGCCTATTCTAACTGGCCACACTCACGATTTGCCTCCCCCCTTTCTTCGATCACACTGATGTTTTCCCTTTGGCGGACCGGTTCTCGATAACCATAACCTTTCCTTCTAATCTCACTTGCTCATTCCTGGGTTATCTCGTTACCCCGCTTCGCCACGCCTTAGTTTTCTCAGTTCTTCTCTCCCGTTTTTTGGTCTGGCTTTATATATTGACCCTTACCCTTCCCAAGGATGTCCTTAGAGAGGCCCCAAAAATCTTTGATTATCTCTTTCGACCGCCCTTGCTTCCAGAACACGGCTGTTTTCTTATGGCATTTTCTCCCTTTCAGCTCTTGAAGAGAGAGCTTCCGGCCATAGATGTTCCCACTTCCTGCGATCTAAACGCGCAGAGGTCCACTCCCACACGCGATTACCGCTTTTGGCTGGAACTTTTACTTATTCCAGCGCCTGAACCCATCTAGAGGGGCCTTCTTTCTTTTGGCAGCGCGCTTCTTCCGCGGGTATGTGGATCCCATGGGTGTCCTAAGCCCTCTTCCCTCTCCTGATTTTTTTGTGGCTTTCATTCGTGGTGCTAACCGGATCTCCCCTGTTGTGTTTGAGAGAGCGTTTCAATCACCCGAACTTCCATGAATCGGTCCCTTCCCTTCGTTAACCCCCATTCGATGGGCAGCTCCCATTCTTTGACGGCGCGCAAATCGTAATTTTTCAAGATTCCTCGAATCCATCTATATGAGTTTCCATTGTCCTCTTGGGCACTTTTAACTTCTTTTTCCTCTCATTTTCGTACGCGGATACGGTTAATGAGTTTCGAAATCTGCGGTTTCCTCCAGCGAGTCTTGGGAGTAACACGTGTTCCTGTAAAGATTTCAGGGTACTCCCGAAAAAGAGATAAAATCTTTTCTTCTTCTTCCTTCCCCTTTTTGAGGGTTCGACTCTCTATCTATCCAAGATTTTTTTCGATCCATGAGTATTTACTGTTCGGGCCCATATTATAAACGACATGGTCGTAGGCAGATGTGCCATCCCCCTTTCTTAGGCAAGCGCTGTAGTAATCCGAAAACCCCCCCCCAGTACAAATGGTAATCCAGACCCTCAGAATTTGGAAGTTTTTTTGGGGGTTGGTGGGTTCGAGATAAGATCCAGCCACCCGTTCCGGATTGATCTATACCTTTGCATTTCTTCCACCCTCGTGCTTTGGAATGCGAGCTGCTCTTGACGTCTGTCAGAAGGCGAACGGGCTCGGACCCAGCTTTTGTCTAAAACAGCGTCGATTTGTCGTTTTGGCGCTATTTACCATCGTGGTACTTGTTTTTGCTTTTAGCCTTTTGTTGGCTGATTTTAGCTGAAGCTGCTGACTCTCTCTTCGTCAACACATCTGCTACATTTCTCGTACCCAGGACTGCTCTTGCTCCACTGGCTCCGACACCTCCCCAACCCCCGTAGTGATGGATCTACAACACACGTCCTCTACCAGTCTGAGCCGCGCAGTTTTTCCCTCCTCCCTCCGCATGCATCAAGATGTGCGGCACACTTTACTTTTCCCCCCCTTTGGACTTTCAGTGGGATTTCATCTACCAACCTCAGCGAAGTAGCATTTCTTTATCTTAAGTTTGCTGACTCTTCTGGGCTTCGAGCGACCCCCGTTCTCTTTTTTTTTTCGGCCCAATGCTGTTGGTGTGGCGCTAGATGAAACCATTTCCCTTTTTCCCAAGTTTCCACAATCTCCCAAGATCTTTTGGCAGCGTCACTTGACCCCTCCTTAATTGGACGGCCCCCGTCCAACTCGGGTCTTTGGTATCTTAAATTTGAGGATGAAGCCTCCCCTTTTAACAAAGTGCAGTCGCCAGCCCGTACTTCAAGCCCCCCTTCGTGCATTGCGCCTGCGGCGCAAACTTTCATTCTGCTTAGACAGAAAGAATCTATCGCTCCCCACACGCGTACATTGCTCATTAGATTTTTCCCTCAAATACGATGCACCTTTGATCGGCGCTTTTACCCCCATCAAGCAGCCGGGCTCCTCCCTTGATTATCTCGAGCGCACACAACTTCCCGGTAATGCACCCCATATCTTTCTACTAAGTTGTTTTTTCTCTATGTTTTCATATACCTACCAGTCCCGGTGTGCGCTCTAGGTTTTTTTTGTTATTTATCACTGTCCTCTATTTTCTATCCTTCGCGCGCGTGCGACTGCTCAGATGTAACCCTCTTCAAAACCATCCGTCGGGACTCATGTGGGCAAACGCGTGGATTTGGCATACCCTTCGTTAAGCACGTCGCCTAAGACGAAGACTTTGAGTATCGCCTGGCAGGAGCCACGCATTTGTGGTGTCTTCCTTATTCTCTTCCCTTCCCCTTCTAAGGATGCCTCCCGGCAATCCAACTCCCGGAAACTCCTGAGTCCTAGGGAACCTCTCATTCTCTTGTCAGTCATAATTACCGTTCCCCTCTTCATTATGGCCAACTTTTTCTTTTTCGAGGTGCCTCTGATTTTTTCAATTCGCCCTCCTCGATGGCATATCCTTGCTCTCCCCCCTTCGATTCCGAGATCTCCGTTCTCAGTTAGAGACCCATAAAGACCAAGGCCACACCGCTTACTCGCTTATGGTGCCAGGATGCAAAAAACCTCCTCACTTTTCTTCCTTTTGCCATGGAGCGTTTGAAATAGGGATCCCATTAACACGGCCGGGGTTCCCATGCTTCGATTTTTTCGCTTCCTTGACTTCGTGGCGCCTTTTTTAGAAGGAACAGTCAATTCGATGTGCGTTACAACCCAGCTGATCGATGAGGTCAAGATTTGGGGTTTACTCCCTGATGTAGCAGATTTTGTTTGCCACCGAAACTTTTTGCTTTGCTGGGAAGATATTTGAGCAGATTAACGCTAAAATCTCCCCCCAACAACCGTCGGCAACGGACCCCCCCCCCTTCTTCTATTCCAGTCACGATTGACCCGCGCCCCCAAAACCATTGAGCTGTTCTCATTGCTAGCTTTTTTCTTCCCCCGTTGTTTCTCGCTCCTGAACGAGGTTATCCATTTTTGCGACTTGCCTATCCCCCAATTCCCCTCAATTGCTTCCCACAGGTATTCTACATTTTTCCTCGACGGTTGCGCTTCTCCGATCCAATGCCCCGCCCTTCGCCCCCCTTTCTTTGACAGCTGCATATCTTATATTTGTAAATTGTTTTCCGCGCTAGTATTTAGCACAGAAGAGTCATACTTTTCCCGTTTGCGTTTGTGCTGGCCGGTCTTTCTACGAAGGGAATTAAAACTGTTAGTATCTCCTCTCGCCAAAAACCCCGCACGAACCTGTGTTTCTCGGCTTTGAGCCTCCCCTCTCCAGAGCGTCTCCTGGCTTTCCTCAAAAGACTCTGCTGCCCTTCCCAGAGCTCTGTCGAAACTAAAATGTCATTACTCTTCCCTCTTTCCCGCTGATCTCCGAGGTTTTGTGACCCAAGATTCCAGTCCTGCCACTGTCTTGGTTTCTAGAGAGTGTGCACGCGCCCTTTTTTCTGCGTCGACTATGGATGCGCTGAAGCTGGTGTTACGACGCACTATTCCTCTTTTCCCCTTGGTGTTCCTGCGTAGTCCTCTCATGGCTAACCTTAAGGAGACTCTCCTTTTCCTCTTTCTTTTTTTGGGTGGGGGAGACCATCCTTTTTTATACCATTCCCTGCGAAGGAACACACCAAAAGAATTCGAATAGTTGTAGCCTTAGGGCCGCATCAATCTCTCCTCGCCATTCCTTAGGTTTACTCTCTTTCCCCACTCCAACCGATTTCCCCCCCCTGAACTGCAACCCCGCCTCTCTTGTCAAGTTTCAGTCTCCGGCTCCCGAGTTCGATCTGCGCGTGAATCTCTCCGCCTAGTTCATGACCCAGGCGATCTTCTCTCTTTCCCTTCGCAAAAGCCGACCCCTGCCTGTTCCGGTTTCGGTCGGCCGATACGTCAATTTCTTAAGCGTGCGTTTCAATTTTCCGGCCACAAAAGCCCTTGCTCGTTAGTCCTCCTATGTTTCCCCCTGACTAAGTTCGTTCCGAGCTTCTTAATCTATATAACCCCAGTACAACCCCTGGCACGATGCGCTTCGCTTAATTTTTCCCTTTTTGAGAGTTGGTCTCTCCGACTCCGGCAACCGAGCAGGAGTGGTGATACTTTTTTCTCAACTCGTGAGTGTTAAGTTTCCCTAGGCAAGCGTTGGATCGCGTTACACCTTCTTTCTTGAACTGAGACAGGATAGTGACTCTCCTCAGCTTTTGTGATACACCCAGCAGTCGCTAGCGTTTTTTGCGCGGATGTTCAACCTCTGTCCCATAAGCATTTTTTCCTCCTCTTTTTAGTTTTTGAGACGATTTAGTCTTCAAGATGAGGTCCCCTATCTCTTTCCCTTTAGCTTTATCTTGCAATACCTTCCCCCCTAACGTTATCCCACACCCCGTCAGGGTTTCGATCAGGGCGAAATCGTTCCCTCCTGGCCGGCTAGAAAACTTTGCTCCCGCCCCCCCCCCCCTGTACATTTTTTTGTTTTGTTTGGGGGTTGCTTTTCTATTTTCCGTGCCTTGTATTTATCCCTTTCTTGTCTTAATCACCTTTTCCTTTCCCCCCTGTCAGCTAGATTTCACCTCTAAACACTATCATTTTATTTCGTTATTACGTTCCGCACCGTCAAGCCTTCCCTTTCCTGGAATCTCATTGCTCCAATGGTAGAAATAGTGATTTTTTCCGTTTCCCCCCCAAAATCAGGGAAATTAAGGCCGCTCCCCAAGAGAAAAGCTTCCTCTTTTTGCCCCCCCCCCGGGCTGCAGTAAATACGGCTCTCCTCACAAGATGTATTATTTTTTCCTCGGAGGTTGTCATTTTATTTTTCCCTCCCTTAGCAAGGTAAGTGTTCCCCCGGCGCATACAGACTTAATCCCCCGTAGTGCAAGTGCTCCCTTTTCCTCTCGCAGTCCATGACTGCTTACCCATTTTTATAACTTGACATCCTCCGAACCATAACGAGTTGTCTCCGTTACCCCCGCTCGCGATTTGCGTTTAAAATTCCCTCATTGCTCGGACGATGGTCCCCTTCCACCTTCCCTCTTTAGTCGGAAGTACTAATGAATGCTTAATCGCTCCCCCGGCCACACCGGTTTGCACATGACCACCCCCCTCTATTTCAGTTCCACGTTGTTTCTTGTGGTTGAGGGAGTTTTTTCCTTTTTTCATAGTTCTCCCTTTTTCCGGTGTCGCAGTATTTCTCAGGCATACCACGATGGCTCTGTGCCGATGGTGTCCCCGTCTTTACCTATTCCCTTCTCACCTTCCCAACAACAAAGCAGCTCGCTTTACCAATGTGCTCTTTCTTCTTGCGCGATGGAGCTCCCTAGGACGCCCTCCGACCTTTTCCAATGAGTATAACGTCAGGCTCAACTGGCGATTTTCGTTGTGGGTCGTAGGGCTCTCCTGTCCTTAACATTTACGTCTTGATATTGCAACCCTGAGTAAGAAAACTCCGGCGACTTTTTATTTTGACTTATCTGCCTTTACTGCCTTTTGCAAAGATTGAGGCCCCCCTCTATTTTACTTTTCGGTCCCTGTTTCACAAGTGACTGTTCATAGATTCCACCAGATCTCTCGAGCCCTTGTGAGCGCCGCTTCCCCCTCCTTCCTCCTGAGCATCGCCGTTCTCCTTGATTCCCTTCAGCCCGATCCCATTTTTTTACAAGGCTCTCGCTGATTTTTGTACTTCCCTTCACCGCCTGCAGACCTGAAAGTTCTTTCGCCCATTTGATCAGTAACTTGGGCCCCCTCAAACCTTTTGAGCCGCGAGATTTGCGTTTACTTGTATTCCTGGCCACAGCACCAGTCTGCGCCGGTGGTCTTCGTGCGCGGTCCCCCTTACCCCAGTATGATTCATTGGCATTTTTTCCATGCTTAACGTGCTTCTCTATGTGTTTGCCTAAGCTCTTTTGCTTGTGACCTTTTTTCCCTCGTTAGCTTCAAATCTATCTTCCAAGAAAACTTTGAACATCTCTTTTTTTTGGTGACCCCAACCAAGTCTGTTTACCGTGATCACGCCTTCCACTCTCTCCACCCTTCATATCGATTTCGCACCCCCCGTGAGCGTGTCCGAGGCTTTATGAAATATGGCGATTGAAATCTCCCGCTTTTTTGCGCTGCATTATGCCCCCATAACCCCTTTGCTCTACTCTTCTAGTAACTCCTGCAGCGGTTTTCCCGCGGCGGCAACTTTGCTCACAAGTCCCTACTTCCAATTCTCAGCTTCTTGCTCTCGCCAACATCACTTGACCGATTACGACCTCTCCTTCACGTCCTTTTAGCTCAGCTTTTCACGAGCAGGGGGCGTCCGTTGTTTTCATTGCACCTCAGGCAGGGCTGTCCTTTCCTCCTCACCCACCCCTCCCCGCTCCGAGCTCGACCCGAACCACCCCCACTGGATGGTTTACTGCCTTTTGCTGCACGATGGATTCGTTTACGACCGTGCCTTTTCTCCCAATAGGCCTTGCTGCGCCTCCGTCGAACTCAATGGCTCTCGTAAATGATCTTGCCAAATCCGACGTTTGTTTTCCCACGTCTTCCCTCCCCCCTTAAAACCTTGGGGCTTGTTCTCGTCTTTGCAAGAGCAGTTCAGCATGTATGAGTGCCATAGATTGGTTTTTGCCCTTCCCCTTCAAGTCTCCACGCAGCTGCCCTGTATTCGATTTTCACCCTTTATACCCCCCCGTCTCTATTTTTCTTTCTTTGTAAGATAGATTTCACACTGCAACTGAGGAACCCCCCCCAACTCGCGGTAATCCTTTCCGGCACCCCAGTCTGGCCCCTTCTAGGAGGTCCTCCCCACTCGCTCCTTTGCACAGAGCTCCCCACTCTAGATGTTGGCTCTGCGGTCCCTTTACCTCACTTTGACCCATCAGAGGAAGAGGATTTTGCCCTTTCTTAGAACATATTCCTCGATGAAGCTCGTCGGCCCCATTCTTTGGGAGACTATGGCTCTCTTAGGCGTCAACGGCCCAGCCGCTCCCGTTTGAGTGTCCTTCAGTCGTAGATTTCTACAATATTTTGGTCGATTTCTTTCCCTGCCGCGTCAATAGCCAAGCAACTCCCCCCTGGAGTTATGCAGACTTTCTGTCTCGTCACCCCTTTTTGAGCTGTATCTTGCGCCCCAAGTAACACTCTTTTTTGAGCACTCCTTTCAATTTTTCCTAGGCGAGTTTGGCCTGCGCCGATGCCCCCCCTCCAGTTTAGTGGACTCTCCCCCTTTCAAGTTGACCCACTATTTGACTTAGCTAACTTCCTAGACACCCAGTTTCCTTTTCAATAGCCTATTTCAAAACAAACAGCGAACTGAAAAGCTCTCAGCTTGATTCCAAATCTGTGAGCCGTCTATGAATGTTGCTCTCTGATAGTCTTTTGTTACTACGCCTTTTTTGGAGAGATTTTACGATTGTGCGATATATTTTCCCCAGAAGCTCGCATTTATTTCCCAAACCCACCCCCACCCCATCGGCGTCCAAGAGATGGACCGTCTTTCCCAGATGACTGTTTCATCTATGCTGGGAGTCAACTCCACCTGAGCCGGAATGCTACAGTTCAGACATTCCATTCTTCGCTTTTTTCGCTTTTCTCCCTGACCGTCTCCCCTCACCGATTTCAAGTTAGGTCGGCAATCTTTTTCGGTCTAATCCGTACCCAATCAGCGAATTAAGCCCTCCTTTCTATTTCGCGAACGGAGACGATTCTTCTCGGAATCGACGCCTCGCCCTTCGTCGTGTTGGGCGCTCTCTCACCACCGGGCACTGGTACCCCCTTTTTCCCCCTTCCAGAGAAACCTGATTGCCAGGCGCTCACGGGACCTCTTTCCAGGACTGCAACGCGGGTCCCTCCCGCTTCTTGAATTTGCTTTCAGCCTCTCCCCAAGCATGAAGGCGCCGACCTTGCCTCCCACAAGTCGTTTAAGTTTCGCCTTTCCCCCCCCTCGTTCAAATCTTCATTCCTCCGAAGATGTATCCCTAACTACCATCTTGTGCTCCCCCATTGTTTCTCTTTGTTTTCTCGTAAACATTGTTGTTTCTTTCCTTCCGCTGTGAATCCATCGACTTTTTTGAAGTCTTGTAATGCCTTTCTCGTCTGTTCTACTTGATGACCCCAACCTCCCTTTTTCCTCCTTTTTTTGAGCTCTTATATGTCCTCCGTTGCCCCCTCGAGATTAGCAATTAACCCTTTCCAGACACCTTGCGGATGTTTCCCCTTTCCGACCCCAACCGATCTTCTGTTCCCTATCAAACCCTTTTGGGACTTAATGTGGCGCAAAGGTCCCGTATGCGTTTATTTCTTTCTGTTAGCACTTAGCCGAAGATTGACCTTTTTTAAACTGGCCCCTGCGCACTTGCAAAGACTGGGAGTGCGCTTTTCGTTGGCAATTTTGCATAAAGAGCCGTTTCCTACGCCCCCATTCCCGAGAAACTCCTGATTGATCAGGGAGACTCGTTTGCCATTCTTCCTCCAATTACTGCTTTTTTGGGCCTTGCCCGTCGCACCTTTTTTCCTCGGCTGCCTGTCTTTTTTTTCCAATCGACCCGATGTCGAGAGCCCTTGCGCTTCGTGAGGCAGATCATCTTACAGTTCCGAGACCTTACTCCAGACCCTCTTACCTTCGGTTGTACCTGGATGAAAATGGTTTTCCAGAGTGCCGTGCCCGTGCCAACTTTTCTGATACCTTCGGGCAGGCATTTTGACGTCCCCCCGGACTTGTTGTTTGGTCACCCGTGGTAGAATTGCCCGTCCCCTCCGTTTGTGCCCAAACGCCCCGGATGCCTTTTGCCTTCTTTTAGGAAAACGATCTCTCTTCTCGATGTGTTGCACAATCCCTCACCCCTGATTGCTGGTTAGATAGTAGTCAAGTAAAAATCTATCTCCCAAGTCGCCATCGATCAAAACAAATTTTTTTTCTTACAGCCCGATTTTGTAGCGCCCTTATCCTCTTGTTCGCCCATCAAGCGGATCCGATTTCCCTTTGACAGTCGGCGATTCTCCCCACGATTATGCCTCTTACTGAAAAAACCCCCCGATCCCTTACATGCCCTCTTGCGCCGGCCCCCATGCCCAGCAACCCTAGCCACCCGCCTTACCCCAATTAAGGCGATGCTCTGGATTCTCGCAGAATTCTACTGGGTTAGATCCGACCCTGCTTCCACTATTTTCACTGAAGAGTCGGTTCCCTTTTGGGTTTTGTGGCGGCTTGACCGAGTGTGTCGAAGAATCGACCCCAAAACCTACTTTTCCCTAGCTCCCCTCAAACAACCATGCTCCCCTTTTTGTATTCCTTGATTTTGCGCTACTCTGACCTCCCCTGACCGGCCCTCCCATTTCCCACCACATAATGCGACGTCGCTTTTCCTTGCTCACGAGAATGCAAGCCTCTCTCTAAAACTGAGGCGTTGTGTCCTTCCTGCCAATAGTTCCTTGATCGTCGTTTTCTGCGATGTAGCTGATACGATGACGTCGCGCTCTTCTCCCCCCGAATGTCCCCATCGATGGGTGTTACTCTGAACTCATTCGAGATGTTTGTATTCTTAAGTTCGATCAGTGAGGTGATTCAGACTATCTCTGTTAATAATGAATTCTCTTTGTTCTCGTATCTCCTGCTTTGATCCCCACACTCATCCTTCCCTCCAAACCCCATCTGATCGTGGAAATAGTTTATTCTAGTCTGGCAGCGCATCCATCGACTCTCGTAATACCTTTTTCCCCGACCCCGTCTCATCCAAGAAACAACGCTCTTATGTTGCCTTTTTTTGGGACACAAGAGCTGATGTCCAGCTAAGCGACGGGTCGTTGTACCTGGTCTTCTGCATCTTCATCTCTTGAGTAACCTCGATGGCATGTCGTATTTTCTTCCTTTCCCCCCCCCTTAGCGCCAGCCTCCTAACTACCAGACCCCCCCACCCCAAACCCCTTTCTTTACTTCGTGGCTCGTGTTTGTTTCATTTTTCTTTTTCAGATTCTCATTCACGAGTTCCCTTGCCGTCAGGTCACTAGCTTGCCAGAAAAACCCCACCCCTTCTAGTTCTTTCAGAATCAGTCTGTATCCTACCTCTCTCGGTCTCACTGGAAAACCCCCAGCCCCCGATTCTTTATGCAAGATAATGTTAAGTCTGGGTGAGCCAGTCTTTGCTGTCCGCATGGCAAACAGTCTTTTTCTATACAGTCCGTACTCCCGTTCTTGTTGAAAGTGACCCCGTCCCTCCCCCCCGATGTCGCATTGCATCTTCATCGGAGAAAGGAATAGGTCCCAGCTAGTTTTCAAAGCGTCGCGATAGCTTCTTTCTCACCTTTTCACTGTAACTGCTTTTTTTTTTTCTCTTTTTTCGTTTTGAGAGATTTACTTTTTGTAGCTGCGCTCCTTCCCCCCGCTCCGTCGATTGCACACCCCCTTTTCCCCCCTCTTGTTTTTTGCCCCGTCTTAGTAAAGTTCATCCCGTGTGCATTCGATGCGGCTGTTGAATTTCCGCCCGAAACCGGGTGTGACCCCCAAGCTTGCACTCCAAAAAGTGCCACCCAAGTCAGTAGATTTTCGTCTCTCTCCCTAGGACCGGCCTTGCACCCCCCTTCTTCCTGCCCCCCTTAAGGTTGCAATATGGAAAGCTTGGGATTTCATAATTTACTAGGATTTTTTTCCTTTATCGGTTTTTTTCCCTCTGAATCCCGAGAGGCTCTTCTTTACTCTCCTGCTTGAGCCCATGGTTCCATCGTCGCTTTTTCGCTACGATTGTCAACCCACCCCCGGACCCGGTAACAAACCGCGAAAAAAGCCCAAAGCACGCGCAATCTTGTCCCCCAACAGTACTTGAAGGACCGACCTTTGCAAACGTCTTTCTCCCGGATCGGGAACTTAGGCTTGAGATTCCCTAGTAAAAGGTTCATATCTACATAACCTCACCTCGACCCCAAAGTTTGTGTGTCCATTTTTACCCAACTTTCTGCGACGTGCTAGACCACTTCATATGACCGGCATCGCCTCCATCAAGACTTTTCCCCCCATGATCCCTAAGGAGATTTTTTTTTCTCCAATCAGATCGTGCTCTTCCCCCGTCTGTGACCCTCGAATTATGCTAGGACCCATTCTGCCTGCTTCCATCTCTTTCAGTTTTTTCCGGGACGTCTCTTCTATGAAAAACCTCTCTCCTCCTTGTTTGTTCTATCTTGTGATTTTTTTTCATAGCCCGGAAGCGGCCCTCGACCTTCGCAAGGCATTACACTTCCGTCTCCTGCGGCTGTTTCCACGCTTGCGCCACCGAGTCCCTCCTTTACCTCAACCCCACATCGCCGTCGGGATTTCCTGCACACCCTCTTTCGGTGTCGATGCCGCTTGCCTATTTGCTAAGAAAGTCTCCTTGCCTGGTTCATCGCCCTCTTTCACTTTCTGCACGACTTGTTTTTTCTCTTCCCAGCTGGTTCCCCCTTTACACTTTACCCTTTTAACTTTTCCCCCTCCGACCAAATGCGAAACTCCGCGTCAATTTTACAAGATGTTTTCCAGGTACGTACAATTACTTTTTCTCCACAAGACTCTGATCTCTTTTTTAGAGGTTTTCCCACCCTTCCCTGATTCTCTTTCAACGAGTCCGCCCAGATGGGAGTCTTTTTTCGATAGATAGATTGATTTTTAATCGCAGTTTACCTACCCGAGTAATTCAACGTACCGCACATGATGGTGTCCGGATGAATCTGGACTTCCATGAGTTGACCGTCCTTTCCCCTCTCGGGCCTGAATCTTGCCTGCACTTCCACCCCCTCCGGGCCACGATCCCTGTCCGCGCCTTTTCGGTTTTCGTTTCACGTTTAGAAGGGCCCTTCTCTGGGTTTCTGATATTGCGCAGTAAATCCAATCTGATAGATGCCCCACCATTAATCTGGGCGGAACCGTTACGATCCTTCCAGATTTGTTTTCCCCCCACACGAAAGCGGCCTCTGGCGTTTTCTTCGCGAGCTCAAGACATCTCTCCAAAGACCGGCTTCCCTCGGTCCAAACCCTGATCTCCCCCCCCCCAACAACCCCCGTTTGTTGTTGGATTTTTCCCTTGTTCATAATCGCGACTGATGTTTTTAGACCCTTTCCTCTTAGATCTTGTCCTAGTTTTTTCCTGGTTCCGATGAACGCGATCCCGCTTCTTGAATTATACGGTCCACCACAACTATTTATAATTCACCGTTGACTTCTGCGGTTTGACCACTTAACGCGGCGGGGTTGGGCATCTGATTTCCCCCCCCGCCTACTTCCAAATTCGCTGCCCCCCGCTTAACTCTTCCCCTAGTAGCCACAGAATTGTATTTTGGTCTCTATACTCTTTTCTCGGCAAGGAATAGTACTTTCCCGCATCTTTAAAAGCTTTCTGTTGACTTTGGATATATTCCCCGGTTCTAATGCCTGGAATGACTCGACCCAAATCTTGAGCGCCCTCCTCTTTAGAACGGCAAAACCTGCAAGGATCTCAATTCTTTTTTCTATCTTATTTGAGTTCCGTGACGATTGTGACGAGCGTCTTCCGTTCACTTTTTTATTTCCTCCCACCTATCCCTGTCCCTAGCCGGCACGATTCTCCCTGGAATTATGCCCCTCCTCTGAAAATCGAGGCGTTTTGTTCCCACGATTCTTTTTTCAACTCTCTGGGGCTTGTTCGCTTGAGCTCTTTTCCCCAGAGATTACCGCGCGCTTGATGCGATGACAATCTTTTTTACCTTCATATTCCTCTTATTTGGGTAAGTTTCGTTGATCCCCTTTTTTGTGATTTAGCACGATTTCTTTCTCCTCCCCGTTGTTGTTTTTTCTTATTTCTGCAAATGACGACTACGCCTCCACCACCCTCTCCTCGGATACTACTCTAACCCCCCCCGATTTGCAGCTCCCCCATAGCCCCTCCCTCACCGATCGTCCCGGCTTGCACAGTTCCCCGCCCTTCTATTTTCTTTTGAATATTGTCCCAGCCTCGACAACACCCTCTTCCCAGTCATTGAATGTTTTAGCCTTTCGTCTTTGAATATAGAAGGCCTGTGAGTCACAGCGATGCTTCTTCCTCCCTTCTTCTTCTGCTTCACTGGGCGCCCCCCAGTTTTTTTCAACCTACCGCCAGGTTGAAGTGTTTTTTTATGCCTATCGCGCGCTCCAGTTTTCAAGAGTCCTTTCAGTCGGTCAATAGCCCCAGTAACCCCCTCCCTTTTTCAGTCGTAGATAATATGCTTTCAGGTCGTTTTCGTTTACTCTAGATAACAACAGTACCAATTCTTTGGGTAGTCTATTCCCGACTGCAAGTAGCGGCTACGCTTTCTTCCTTTGTCCGCCATTTTTCCCCCACCGCGCCCTAGTGATACCCGTTGACAGTATTTTTCGCACCGTTGTCTGTGGGCCAAATAGGTTCCCGTCAAAATGTTTTTTTTTTCTCGTTCAACATGAGCCCTGAATAGGAAAACTTCAGTTGAGGGTTTATTAGATTCTAGCGTTTTGGACGCGTCCCCGAGTGTCTTCATCAGTTTTGTTTCCCTTGCCGCCTGTTCGATTTCTCTTGAATGCTGACTATCTGACTCCCTCTTTCGATTGAACCCCTCCAATTCTGATCTTTCCCGTACCCCATTGACGTGGGTCATTCCTCTATTTGATGCGCCCCCCTCGAACAAGGCTCCTTACCAAACGATGCGCCACGCCACCGATCGCTGATCGCTGGTTGAGCCCTTTTTCGGCATTCGTATTGAACCCTTGATCTTCACCTTAATTCTTTCCTCTGGACATTCCCCTTCCTACCTTTTAAACAATCAGCGCTACTCCTTCCTTAGTCTCCCTCCTGACAACGGCCCCATGTTCTCTTTTTCATCGCTTTTGAGAAAAGTTCTCCGGGGCTTCTCGATTGAAAACCCCTTCAGGGGGTCAACCGCGAACAGAGAAGGCGATTGAACGTGCAATCTTGGCCACCCTTTTGAACGTCAGTAATGGGAATTTCTCACTGCCCTTGTTCCTAGTAAACTTGTTTTGGGACTTGAGTGATTGAATCATGTTTTTCCAAACACGTGATTTCAGCCCCCAACTTTTCAACCCAGTTTTTTCACTTTTCGACCCTGTCCCCCTTTTCCGGCGAATTCCATTAAGAATAGTTTTCACATCTCGATCCCTTCGCTTGGCGTCACCTGCCGCTAACTCTGTTGGTAACATCGATTGCTTTTCCTTTATTCCCCTCATCAGCAGAGATCACTGACCTGTCTCCCCTAGGCTACCCCCCTGAACTCTCGTTGTCTATGAACACCCTCTCTTTTAATTTAGAGATTTTTTTCATATGGATTTGTTCGCTCGAGATTCGGGCATTTTTGTTTCTTTTTCATGCGTCTTTATGGGAGTTCACTCTGGCCTTCTAGTCATCGATTTAAGAAACCCAACAGAAGTTTCTTTACATTTTTAGCAACGCGTGATGGTCCCTGGCTATGCTTCCCTACTTTTAAGACCGTGACCGAAGATTTCCCTTAGCCCCATTTGCACGCCCTGGGGGATGTTGAATTAGGAATGGATTTTTCCCTGTCCACTTTTTCCCACAGGCTTTTCCTCGGAAATCCGCCTTCCCGAGCTTTCCACTCGGAGAGTTCCCTTTTACCGAGTGCCATGTTGAATTAATTTGCCTTATCTTGCAAATCGCTTTTCTTCTTGTATTGCATTTTTCTCTCCGCCCCTGATTTCCTTAGCTCCCCCAGCGAATTCTTGGAGAGAAATTTTCGTCCCTCCTTCACGAGACCCTAGCTCTTTTGTTCGGAGCAGTCCCCCTTCCCCCCTTCTTTAATAGTTTTGTTACAGTTTTTTGAACCTCTTCTAGTCTTTTTTCCCCTGACGAAACCCGCCAATCGGTGACCTCCGGAACGGTTCGGCCAAACTGTCGCTCTCTCATTGGATGCCAGTTAGAAGTCCCCCCCCCCATGTTCGTTTTTTTTTCGAGTGCGCGTCAACCTTCCAGTACCCGGCCGAGACATCGCTTTTAGGAACGTTTACGATGCGTTTTTTTCCTTGTGTTCCTTAAAGTCCACTCAGTGCTGGTGGGATCATGTGCAGCTTCATCTAAACTCCTCCCCGACCAGGAGAAATCTTTGACCCCCTCTGATATTAAGTTCACGATTGTTACTCTAGCACACCCCTTCCCTCGCGTTGGAGCCACACCCTCAAGTGTGCTCCGGGACGTTGCTGCTGATTTTGTCCCCTCGATCTTTTCGTTTCTTATTCTTTCCCCAAAATAACGTCCTTTGCTCTCTTACTTCTCCTCCCACACCCTTTTTCGTTTGGCGACTCTTTCGATCCAACCCTCCACCCCCCCCCCCCCAAATTCAGGCGCTCATTCATTTCTTGTCTCCCGCTTTCCTTTTGCCACTGAACTAGTATGCCAAACTGCCTACCGACCTTGGGCGTTTTTTTTGCCCTAGCAGGAACGTGCTTCCAAACAACTTCTGACGACTAGAGCTCGTCCCCTCCCCCCCCCCTGTCCCTGAATCGAAATTTGCTTTCGTTACTTCTGATTTTGGATCCTTTTACCTCTTTCCTAGTTTATACGTGACTTTCCATCTTCCTCCGCACTCTTTTCTGTGAGAGCGTCCTCCGATTGCCTTCCCCCAGATACAGCGTCCCTCGATATGCCTGTTCTTTGTTGTCCCAACCGATTCCCTCTCCTTCCATAGTCTTGGCCTGATTAGCTCGTTCCCTTCCTGGCGCTTTCTTGTGGTGCCCTCTCCTGGTCCTTCCGATCGCGATGTTGGGTCTGAAGATTTTTTTTTCCTTTTTGAGTGGGGATACGCTCTCCTTTCTTTACTAATACCCGTGTTGTTTTTTCTTTCTCTTTTTCACCACGCACCTCGCGAACCCGTCCTTAACCCCAATTCGCGGTCCCCTCTGCCCGTCACACATCGGCCTTTCCTCCATAGCGCGTTCCCTTTTTGCGCCATTTCCTCTTTGTTCACCCGCGCTCCGTTCCCCCTCCCCCTCAATGTTTTTTTTTTCCAGCTTTCTCTTGGGCAACCCACCCCTTCAAGATCATCTGGACGCGGCTTTTTGCCTTTGTATTTCGACTTGCGTTGAATCCTCTGCGGCCTCCTTTGGGAGTAACAGCGATGCGGTTCCCCTTCTCTCATCCTGCAGTTCCAACCCGCCCCCTCCCTCCCCGTTGTTTTCGCAGGGTTTGTTTGGTATTTTCGATTTTTTTTTGTTTTTTTACCTCCTCCCTCAAGTTTTTTGTCGATTCATTCCCCTCGTTCCCCTCGTCTTTAGAGAGCCCGGCCCCTGCAAAAAATTCCACGTATCTTTAGGCCGAATATTCCCTGTGTCCACGTTTTTCCGAGCGCGGTCGACCCCCCAGGTAACAATGCTTAGGCGCCTCTGCGCATGCCATGGCCTTGTGTATTTCGATTGGATAGAACGCTTAGCACCAACCTCTCCTGAGTGTGTTTAACTCTTTCCGAGCAAATTCTTTGTTTCTTGATACTGAAGCGCAAAACTGTTCCCCGCTTTTCGTCAGAAGGAACTTGCCTCTTTACAATCTCTCAGCTTGACGGGGCCGCCTTTCGCGATGAGCGTTTTTGATTGTTCAATCGGACTCTGTAGATAGACCTTTTTAGATGCCGCCTTTTATTTTGAGCTCTTTGTTGAAGCTGACGCGCTATCACCAGACAGCAGTCGCTTTTTTCAACTTCCTAGAGATCTTCAGTTCCAACACCTCTACTTTTCATAGCCCTTTTGTTTCGCAATAGAACCACCCCTTTTTCCGCTTGTTCTACCAAAGTGTTCCGCCAAAGTCATGATCTTTACTTTGCCCCTCACGGCCATCGCCCCTTTCTTTTTTTCGTGCTACTTTCATCCCGTTGCCCTCTTTTTTCGCAGTGACATCCCGCCCCCCCATCGACGTAATCTTCTTTTTTCGAAGGTTTTTCCCCCGACACGAGATTCTTCTTCCTGAATCGCCTCATCCGCCTGTCTTTTCTTCGCCAGCGTGGTTGGTCTTGATTGACCAAAAGTTTTAAAAAGGCTCGTTTTACCCACCCTTTTTAGAAACTCTATTGCACAGTCGCCCCTCTGTTCCGTGGCCTGACGCGGACTGGTCCAAAGAGGTCTCCTCTTCGTTTTTCTCTGTTCCCATTGCGTTTCCTGCCCTATAAATTTTTCCCCCCTTTAGGTCCGCAGCGTATTTCCCCCCTCCCTTCCCCCCAATTGCTGCCCTTCGATAATAGGTCATCGTCTGACTTCTAGAAGACGCATAGCCCATCATTCCTCAATATTTTCGCCCACCATGAATCCTCTTGGTCTTACCATTTATTGGAATCCCCGGTGACTTTTGCTGTTTCCATACCAGCATCAGCCATGTCGATTAATGTCCTCCTCTCGGCACACCGGAACTCCTGACCAAACCAATTCCCTCCATCCCTTTTTTGTTCCGGAGCTTCCTATAGCCGGTCGGCGGTTGCTGTCAGCTCTCCATGGCCTCCTCTTCATCCTTTGCGGCTGGATTTCCCACAGAGGGCCACCGTTGATTTTCTCGATGTTCCATATCCCAGAGGCCTGGAATAAATGTTCACTCTGTGAGGGATTGCGGCGTCGTTGTTGCAATTCTCGAAGATTTGATTGTTTGGTCTCTGCCTTCATTTCTCCTCCCCGATTTTTAGGCTTGGGTGCCCTGGCCCTTATAACGGCCCCCCCCTTGACCATTCCCGAGACATTCGTCATAATCATTTCTTGTTTGCCCGCTCCGTCCCCCCTTATGCCGTTTTTAACACAAGATGAGATGGTACCTCTAGCGGTTCCCCCCCTTGTTACCAGTGCCTTTCCCGAAGCAGACCCATTCTCTGTCCCTCTGAGCCCTTTTTCGTTTTCTCCCCCGAGAGCATACCCTTCTTCGTTCGATGAACTTACGTACCCTTGATTTTGTTTTTCCTCGTCTGGTACCCCTCTCATTTCCTTATTTTCGAACTTAAACGTGCCCTCGCCCAATCGGTGCCTAACCGCAGTTCGCTCTTTTTCCCTTCGAGATTCTTTTCCCGGCGCGTGGGGTTCTTTTTTCCCACCTCCGGAACAGTCCAGCGACCCGGTTGTCGAGTTGTTCGCGGATCCCTCTGCCCGGACGGACGTCTGGTCTTTTCCCCCACTTCGATATCTTCCGCGGGTTCTTCAGCTCTTTTTTCCGATAAGAGATAACATAGTCAACCCTCTAGAGGCCCCCCCCCCCCCTTATGATCTTAAATCCACGATTTTATCTTCAAAAATTCCTTTTTTGTTTTCAGAATCCCGCTAGATTGTCAGCGGCAGAACCGGGAGGCTCTTCCCCCGACCATCCCTTTTTGTTTTTCCCTTCCCCCCTTTCCACCTCCTAATAACTTACCTTTGATAGTTCTAAAATACCTCTGTGGCGTAAGCTGCTATCTCTCACCTCCATTCCACCTAAGCTTTAATCGATTTCAGCCTTTGTAGGGGTATCTCTGATTAGACCGCAAAGAATCCTTCTTTTCCCAGAAGGAGATGTCCCCCTCTGTGTTTAGGGCATTGGCTTATGACAGACGGCCCCGCTCTTTTCTTGACCTCACACTGATGCTCGACCCCGCCCCCTTCCTTCCTTTTCCTGGACTTTAGTTACGGCTTTGCTCGTTAAGACCTTAGTCATACCTTGAACTGTTTTAATCCCCCCAAGATTGACTGTCTTCTTCATTAAGAGTTCCCAACTACCATCCGCGTACGATTTTTTAATTTTTTTTCCAAAGACCTTTTTCAAACATTTTCTTAGTTCTTGTCTGTCTTTTTCTTTGCCATCCCCGGCCGGAAGAGTGTGCTTGCGCTGACACGCCCTTCTGGCCATTCAATATTAAGACTAAGAGGTGTTGAAGGTCTTCAGTTTTGTGTTTTTTGATCCAACATTCCTCCCCCTCTCTTTTTTTTGAGAGCTACGGCTTATAACAACGCCCCGTTGATCCTAAAAACCCAAAAATCGCTTTTCGGCTAGGGCCCTTCCGTACAACATCGATTGCATTTCTGGATCCCCTCTGTCGACTTACTCGAGCTTTTCCCCATTTTATTAACCCAAGCCCGATAGATGTTTTGCCTTCGCTTTTGCGTCTCGCTTTCAGGGGATAGCTTTTTACGCGTTAGTTAGTTACCTCTGCTATTTCCGAGTAGCATTCCCCCTTTCACCTCCCGATGGAGTTCCTCTACGCTATATCCACTCAAACCGCCTTAATAATCTTTTTTCGTTTGTTTTGAGGGTCTTTTGAGTCCTTGACTCCGATCAAGATTGATCGTCTGACCGTGGTAATATGCGTCCCGCACAAAAGCAATTCGTTTATTCTTACATTAAGTTCTTTCGCGCGTTCTCCCCTCTCCAAAAGAAATGATTAGAGTGACCCTCTCCTTTCTCCTTTTTGAAGTAGGAGTTTCTCGGATCGAAGGACGCCATTTCCCAGACGAGTGTGTTTGACGTTATTGCTCAATCTTGGTTTTTGCCTTAATCGGCCGCGCAAAATCTGTATTTCTTCCCTCGTCTCTTTCATTCGGCCCCCTATCTCAGCTTAGGTGTTCTAACCAAGAGTCCTCCTTCCTCGGGTTTTTTTTTTGATGTACCCTCTGTATATCCTCCACGGTGGTTCCATTGCGCATTTTCGTTTGATCTTATTGTCCTCTCTTCCAGCCCAGCGCGCCTTGCGTCAACTTACATCCTTCTCTTCCCGTTTCCCCCCCAAAGATTCCACTTTTTTCGAATCATGTGTACGCTCCCCTCCTTTGACACCGGCGCGCTGTTTTTTCTTTCCCTCCACACTGTGCGCCCCCGCCATTTTTTTTTACTTGCTCTATTGTGATCCTCGGCCCGGTTTTCCTCTTTGTGCTTGACTGAATAATAGTCGGCAAATATGGCATACATTCATCCGTACCCCCGCAGGCCATCCCCCTAATATCTTTCCAGTTTTTTCGAAATGACCTACCACGGCGCGGGACCCCTGAAGTTTCTGAGACCTTCTCGTTCCGTCGCTGGTTTCTCGCCCATCCTTACTGGTAAAACGGCAATTCTTCAACCACTTAGACCTTTCCCCTCTTTCCAGTTCAATTATTGTTGCACCCCTGTGCCTTAGGGCCCCTCTAATGGCAACACGAGGGTACTTATTCTTATCCAGTCTTCATTTTTTTGCGGATTGCCGAGAACTCCCCCCCATGTTTCCACCCCTTGCCTTCGCAGCTATTCCTAGAAATCCACCTCTTCCAGGTGGACTGACAGTTGGCAACTCTTCGGGTTTCTTCCAGAATTCCCTATGCCCTGCCCTCTTACTGCCCAACCATGTTTAGCATTTATCAGATCGTCTCTGTTGGTTTTTTTTTCTACTCGTTTGGATCGGCACCTTCTGTGTCCATATCCGAGCGTTATCTAGGGCCGCTGTACTTGCTAATAGAGATACGACCCGGAACGTTCCGGGCTATCCTCTCTTTTTCGTTCTCATCCTCTTTTGTTCCAGATTTTTTTCCTTTCCGAGTCCGGCCCCTTGTGTTCTGCTAGCTGAAGCCCGATTGTCGTTCTTCTGTCTTTGTTTTTCCACTCGTTCTCTTTTTTCAATAGCTTGTAATGAGAAAAACCCCTGCCGGAGTGTCCCCTGCGTAAAGGTGATGAGGCCGCTTATGCTTTTCATCTTATTCTGTATAAGTTTCTGAACTCTTGCCCTGTCTCGCCCTTCAGAGACCTTGCACATTTGGGTCGTGCTCTTTTTGAAGTCTTTTAGCGCTTTCCCTTTATACTTCCTTTCCCCCGGACACCCGTCCATTAAAGTTGTCTCCCCTCCGTTCGGAGCCCCCTTTTTGGCAACGCCCTTCCGTCCAATTACTCTGCCGTTGCCCGATTTTTCCTCTGCCCAATCGCTTTCTATGTTCGTCTGGTGAAAAGTCGTGATTTCTTCCCTCTAGCCCTCCCACCCCCCTCCAGACCCCTTTTCGTCCTTTGAGCCCTTTTTCTCATAAGATTCCGAGTCGCCCTCTCCCGTTATTTAAGTTTCTTAGACTTCTCTATCAATCAAATGCTTACTCTGATTGCCTTTCTCCCCTCCATTCCTCTTTGAACGTGAAAGTCTTATTCTCCCCATTTCCATAACAAGGCCAGTCTTTTCCCCTGCGAGTTCTCCTCGAAAATGGGAATGATTGGCGCAAGTCTCTTGCACCTAATAGCGAATTGTTTCGGATCGGCAAAGACAAAGATCCCGGATGCCCGGAGGACCCCCTGTCCTTTCTGAACGTTTTCCTATCGAGTCCCCCCCCTGAGGTGTTTTCCCTTGAAAGCTAGTGTTTCAGATATTTTCATCTAACCTCTTCCGCCAGACCTCTAGTTTTTGATTCTCCCCCTCTCCAGATTGACCCCTCGTCCCCCCAAAGTGAATTTTAGCACCCTCACGAGTTTTAGGACGAGACACTGAACCTTCCTTCTTCAATCTTTTGCCGATTTGCCATACTACAACTTGTTCCCAATCACGATTTTACTCACGTTATATTTAAAATCGCGGTTTGGCCATTTCGGACGTCTCAGGCTTCCACCAGAACCCCCCCCCCAAAATTATCTTTTATCCTCCCCACTCCTGAATTTCTTTGATTACTCACCTTTGTTCCCCTGACTTTCTCTTGCCCTTTATCCTAACGAGCCGTGGTCTTTTGCTTTCCTTTCCCTCGTGCAAGGCACGCCTCTCAGACCCAAAAATATTTGTTTCTCTCTCTCCGCTCTACCCCCCCGCAAAACCTGCGTCACCAAGGGCTGTTTATAGGCTTTTTATCCTTTACCTCTTTTTGAGAGCGTTTCTTTGCATTTCGTCTTTTCCCTCCCAAAGATCTGCGCTGTCTTAGGTAGCTCACCCATTGTCCCTCCGAGACGCGTCTTTCCCAGCGTCGTTGTTGAAAAATACGTCCCAACCCAGGTTTGGGATTTTATTAGGCTCTTTTGCAGAGCGATTAATCTTTTTTGTTTTCGCGCTGTCTTCGATTTGCCAAGCTCTGTGGTGTTAAGACTTCCTCCTCTCTTCATTTTGTGTTAAGTTTGCGTCGTGGCTCCTTTCGGGTTCCAATATCCATCCTCCCCGTTGTTGTGTTTTGACCCGCTCTCGAAATTCGCGTTCAACTCCTCCCCCCATGTTGCCTCACCATATTTTTCCCATCTCCTCATAGCCGCCGAGCCCTGAACCCTGCCTCGCGAAGCCCCAACCACTCTAGATTTTGTCTTCTCTGGATGTTGAAACAAACTTTTCCCCTGATTGGGCGGATAGGAAATTAGTTCCCCTATGTTCCCCGCGGCAAGGTTTGATGCAAGTTTTTTCCGCTTCTATTCCCTGCGCCTGCGCCCCACCTCCCCTCCCTACCTCTCCTTCTGGTTTTGAGGTTCCCGATATTGGCGCGCTCAAGATTTTTCGATTTCTTACGGTCAATATAGACGGCACTCCCAAACTTTTAGGTAGAATTCCATGCCTCCTGTTGTTCGTTGTAGTAATTTAACTTACCATGCTTTCTTCTTCTCAAGTCTTCCGCTTAGCCTATTTTTTCCTGGTGCGGTGGCGCTATTGTCTCCCTCCTTTCCTGGCAAACTTTGCATTGATTGTATTTTCTACGTTTAGAGAACCCTCTTGGAAAGTTTCTCCCGCTAACCCCTTTTCTCCCGTTATTTTAATTCAAGAGAAAGAACGTGCACAATCATATCTTTCGGTTTAACCCCATTCGACGTGAGAAGTTTTGGTTTTGTTACCCCCGCTAGCGTTAACTCCATCCGTTTTTTTCACACGTTCGTTTTTTAGATCCTCTTGAGCTCTGCGAAATCTTTTTCCCCCCGCTTTTAAAACTTTTTCCCCCCTCGCATTTTTCTTAACTTAAGTAAACCCCCCTTCAATGGTAAGGGAACTATAATCGGAGTTGAAGAGCCTCGCCCCCTCTCGCTGGGAATGTGCCCCTAGTTCCCTCCCCCTCCCAATCCTTTCTAGCTAGAGCTCTTTTCCTACGGCCGTCCATTTTTTTTTTTTTTTTTAGTACCCTAAGGTGATCATATTTCTAACTTGGCACGGAAAGTTGCTTTTTGTTTAACCCTTTCCACCCTCAGCGAAGTAAGCATTTCTTCGTTGAAGGACCTTCCCCTTTCCTGATTTCTTCTTGAATCCCCCCGAAGCGATTCCTCCCCCCTTTTTCTCCATTTCGCCGTGTGCCAACAAAAACGGCACTTGGTATTACCTCGAACAAGAGAAAGACGATTGCCCCCTGACCCCCCTTTTTCACCACTTACGAGATCCTTTAATCCTTCCTTCCTCTCTTTTTCCGTTCTCGGCCCTTTTGGATTCTATTAAAAACCCGTGAAGTCTCAGCCGCTATTCCCCCATAGTTCCTCTCTTTCCCCAGTGGCCATCCCCAGGTCAATTTTTTCTTACCCAGACCGAATATGTAACGAATCGACCTCCCACATAAGAGTTGCGCACACAATTGATTCTCTACCCTTGTTGTGTTTTTTCTCGTCCACGATTTTTCTATCGGCCTTTCCCATACCTCGCAGCAGGATGTCTCCTTTTCGATTCCCTTTAATCTCAGAGAAACTTCTCTTCCGGGCTAGCAACAA